>Ga0065711_1047100_pt1 | contig 12522 bp, 9 predicted proteins | sample Hoacrofraction12_FD_59098 | JGI IMG/M metagenome (GOLD analysis project Ga0065711, IMG submission 59098) | Hoatzin crop microbial communities from Cojedes, Venezuela - Epithelial fraction 12 v2 (version 2) | ecosystem: Host-associated > Birds > Digestive system > Esophagus > Crop | place...
CCTACAGCAGGCCTCAGAGGACCTTGTCCAGGCAGGTCTGGAATATCTCCAGAGAAGGAGACTCCACAACCTCCTTGGGCAGACTGGGCCAGGGCTCCGTCGCCCTCAGAGGGAAGAAGTTCTTCCTCGGGTTCAGCTGGAGCTTCTTCTGCTTCAGTTTGTGCCCGTTGCCCCTTGTCCTGTCGCTGGGCACCACTGGAAAGAGTCTGGCCCTGTCCTCCTGACCCCCACCCTGCAGATATTTAGAAGCATTTCTAAGGTCCCCTCGCAGCCTTCTCTTCTCCAGGCTGAACAAGCCCAGCTCCCTCAGCCTCTCCTTGTAGGAGAGATGCTCCAGCCCCCTCCTCATCCTCGTAGCCCTCCGCTGGACTCTCTCCAGTAGCTCCTCATGCGATGACATGCTAATAGTTTCTTCATAATTAAAACAGGAAGATCTAATCCTGGCGTGCAGGGAACGTGGCCGTGTACAAACTGACACCATGAGTGGGAGCTCAGGTGTCTAAAGCCCCAAACAGTGGGTCTGGAACCTCCCTGTGCTCTGTGAGCAGTGCAGCCGATCTGCTTCCCCACGGCTGCCCCACTGCCAGCCAGGGCCACCTCGCTGCTGCCTGCTTGCGCTGTGCAGCGCTGCCGGGGAGCGGGTGGGTTGGAAGCAAATCCCCCCGGCTCAGACGAAACGCTGGTGCGGCGTTGCGGGGGACTTGCTGTTGTTCCCTGTTGTGACCAGCGCTAGAGATCAAGCGCTGAATTCGAGCTGCTCCGTCGCCTTTGTGTGCCAGGTATTTCCCCGAAGCTCAGCAGTGGTCTGGAATGGCAGTAGTGGGACACTTCATGTATGTACATCTTCATATAGACTTCAGTTTGTCAGCAGTCAGGCAGTATTTGTGTGATCCCATTTTAAGGAATAATAGTCTTAAGGAAGCACATTTTTAAGGGCAACAGATGTCTTGAAGCAGATGATTAATCCATGCCTCGTTTTCAAGCACTCATTTGACTTACAGGCTTTTTAAAGTGGATTCTTTATTTTAATTTAGTGCTTCACATCTTAAACATAGGCAAAATCTTATTTCAGTTAAAGGTGTATTAAAGTGACACTTTCAAATTCAGTGGAGCAGTTCTGCTGAAAATTAACATTGCGGGGAAAACAGAATATAGAGTTGCAGTGTGTCTGCAGTTCATGTTCATTTGACTTTTTATTTTCAGCACTACTAATATTTCAGTAAAATGAAAACGTAGTTGCATGCAGGTGAATCCTCCTGTAGGGCAGAGTTCAGACGAACAAGGGAATACAAGCAAGAGCCAAATTCAGGTTCCTGAAGTCAGTGCAGATCCCGGGTGTAACTGTTGAAGTCGATGGAGTTTCCCCTGGTGCCTGCTAGGACGGGAGGCAGTTTCTCGGCTGCTTACCCAGAGTCAGTCCACTTAAAGATGTTTGAAAGGAGAACACTGGAGATGGAAGTTTAGTTTAAAACATGTCTGAGGTGTCTTGTACTTTTCCATATCTGATCTTCAAACAGAGGTGATGCTGAGTAAGGAAGGTGGTAATTAATACCCTGGTATTTATTTTGTCTTGGGACTTGGATGTTAAATATTTAAAATATATGCCTAGTCGTCTTAAGGGTGAGGGCACATGTGCTGTGTTTTGAATTCATTTAAATAAATAGTAGCTATATTGACCCGCACTCCCACAGTTTTCCTGTAGCTTGAGTGAGAACCTAGTTATGCATAGCATTTGCATAAAATGAGGCTTTCACATTAATCAGCTGCATTCCTAACCCTGGAAGATAATCGCTACGATTTTCTGGTTTGCTCTGTGTAGTCGGTGGGCGAAGGTTCAGCCCACTTGGATGCGTATTGCCCTCTGGAGAAGGCTCCAGCCTCTGGCTGTCTGCGCAGGGTGCGTAAGGGTGCTGTCTTTAATTGGATACTCATTAGCTTGCTAAATTTGGAGTGGGTGCAGAGCTGGTAGTCGCAGTGCTGGCTCTTAGGTCTGTGCACACACAAAGTGCGCGACGTTTGAGGGTGTTGATGAAGCATGAGCAGAGAGAACCTGCTGGCATGTTAGTTTACCAGATGAAGAAATGTAATGCTACCAGAAAACCTCTGCTGTTCTCCAGAGATCTTGTCCTCATCTAGAAGGGTTGAAGTGAACGCAGGGAATCTGCTAATGGGATACAAAAACAAATGTGAGAGCAGTTTGGGATCAGGCTGCCAGCAGCCTGCAAAGGGTAAAGGGGACAAAGACAGCAATGTCTCAGGGCCACATAAGCAAAGCCAGGTGATGGAGAGTTAGAACTGCTGCTTTGGTTTGCCCAGTGCTCGAGTGGTGGGAACACAGGAGCCATGAGACCTTTGTTGCAGTGGGATCCTTCCCCGTCCGCCACAGCGTGAGGAAAAGTTGCACAGGAATTAATCTTTCTGGATTTCCTTGAAGCCAATATGCGTTTTCATGAGATAAACCAAGATTTACTTATTAATATAGATTTTAATTTGGGAGATAAGTCCTCAGCAGTCTCCTTTGCCTCCAGTCTCCATGCTCGGCCTCTCCGTGCCAAGCACAGCACGGAGCCAGCTTTGCGGCAGGAATACTGCTAGACTTGACAGCAGGACTGAAGGGAAAAGGCCTGATGCACACATGTCCAGTAAATTGTCCCTTTTATTTCCTTGCTGAAAAGCACTTCTTTTTTTTACTCAAAAGATGTGAAAGCCTCTGTTTCTTTTGCCAGTAATTCAAGTTCATACATTATCGGGCCAGAAGGATGCAAGCCCTTCTCTGCGGTAGGTCTCTGCTAGGGATCACGCAGAGGGGTTCAGGCCAGTGCCAAATGAAATGGTTTCTATCTCTTCGACGGCTTTGGCAGCACCTTCTGTTGCACTTAACAGAGATACTAAATGCTTAGCAGGGCAAGTAAATACAAGCAACGGCTGACTTCTGCTTCTGAATGCAAAGCTTGAAACAAGGAATAACTTCGTGTATTTTGTTTGAGCTATGTAACAGTATAAATTAGACCAAAATGCTTAGTCGTTGGTCATACACATAAAATATATTTTCATTTGTTTTAAAGTGAAAGAGTTGTGGAGAAAGTGCTGATATGACTTGTAGAAAACAATGCTGTAAGCATGGCAGTTCTGTGTTTCTGATCTATTAGAGCTTTGCCAGGCTCACCAGTCCAGAGGCTGCAGTTCCTGAATGGATTTACGTTCTAGAAAGACTTCTAGTTTCTGCCAAGCAGAACTTTGCTCTGTAATTCTGAGTAGTTCAGAAGTTAAGGAGCTGTGTGTATGGAAAACTCTTTGTCAAGGGGCTTGGTTTCATATCAGGCTGGCAGCCCCAGGCTCCATCAGCCTCCAAGGTCCCTCGTCGTATTCTGGGTAGGTGTTGACGAGGCCTCCAACAATCTCTTCGTCCCTTGTGGCTGTAGGGCAGCAGGAGGTGTTTGCTCTTGTCAGGTGAATAAAATAACCTTTCATTTAGTAAAAGGGATGGATCCAATCACCGATGCAGCAGGAAGAAGACCAGACAAATCCTGTCTTTTTGCCTCCCAGAGCCAAGGCACCGAAACAAGTGCAGTGGTGTGTGGTCAGGGTGCTGGCAGTACACTCTAGTATCACATAATTCTGAACAGTATGAATTTCTGCTCCAGGTGTTGCTAAAGGAGGAGAGGGAGGATGATGCGTGCTTGCTTGCTGCTTGACGCCAGCGAGTTCAGGGCTGGTCAGTATCAAAGCAGGCTGTGCTGGAAGATAATGCCTGAAGAAGGGATTTCCAAAAAGTTTGTAGCTAATTATCTCCATAAAGTAAAGCAGAACAACACAATAGTGGCAAGAAAACTGTTCTTGAGATGCTACACACTCATTTCCTCATTTCCTAATGACTAAACAAGTCATTAGAGAAGTAAAGCAGCATCTTTGGAAAAGTCTCTGCTTGCTGGGTGATCTCTAGCCACCCAAGAGGTATTCATTTCCCTGTGTGCATGCCAAAATGCTCTGGCAGCAGAGTCAGGCCGGTTCAGTAGAAACGACACCAGCACTAGAGAGCCAGGTTAGCCTCTGTGGGTAAAGGAGAAGGAACAAGGGATTTGAGGGAGGGGGAAGAAGACTTCTTTGCTTGTTAGAAACTTGTTCTCCATGCTTATCAGAAGACACGAATGTCTTTTTCCAGGAGCTGGACCCTGGCGAGGGGGAGTCAGATCCCTCCAGCTCTGCCCTCCTGTGCCAGCTTGAACCGGGCTTGCCCACGTTCACTGTGAGGTCCGTGAAAGGCAGGCCCTGTGTTCTGGAACGTGATCATTTCCAGAGATGGAGCAGCGTGGAAAGGCTTGGGGGAGCTCACCTGTGTTTCTCCGTACTCTCAGGATGTTGACAGAGGGAATTTGCTTCTTGCCTGTACTTTTCAAGATGCACATGGTTTAGAGCAACAGGTTTTTATCATTACAAGAGTACAACAGACTGGAACTTGGATGTGAAAGAAAAATAATCCTAACAGAAAGCACACTTGATGTTTTTATCACGTGACACTGAAGTAAGCAGGATTACTGAGTGTGTAAGTCCGTTAAAGCCTTTATGGCTTCCTCTGAATGTGAACTGAACTTTTAAAGCTGGAATTGAAACTCTAAGGGCAGAAGGTACTGCTGCAGCACTCGTGTGCACAGAGTGCCAAAGAAAGGTTACATCCTCATCTTCGTTCTTCTGTGAAAGTATATTGTCTCAGTAGTCTTCTGATACTCCAATATCTGATTAAATTACAAAGACAATTTCCTGTTTTGCAGCCACAGCTCTGCTGCATCAGATGAGTGACTGTGCTTGCGCCCGCGCTGTGTCTGTATGATGACAACGGCGCGAGTGCTGGGTCTGGAGGAGGGGAGCAGCTGGGATACTCTTACACGGGGAACAGCAGAGAAAGGATAGCAAGGTTCAGCCTCGACCCAGAGCCACTAAAGAATCCAGAAGGGTTGGTGTTCATTCACGCCCTTCCAATATAAGACCAGGGAGGATATTCCAAAATGTTTTAAAACTCCTTTTGGACTCTCTTGCACACAATTCCTTTGAAAAACAGAGAAAGCACAAGTCGGCAGGAACACCTTCAACTGTGATGTTTGTCGGATTCCGGGCCCTCTAAATCCCTCTGTTTTTGGACTTGGCAGTGCTACTCTTTGTTAAATAGAAGTCTGGTCTCCTGTCGAAAACAAATGCATGCTAAAACAGTTGATGCTTTTCTTCCTAAGAAAAAGAAGTGAAGCTGGTGTTTCACTTCTAAGAGATTCTTTGGTCTTGTGATTTTTGCTTTGAATTGCTTCTCTATATAGATTTGATTCCAAATACTGATCAATGACAGTTGAAATATTAAAAAAAAGAAGCCAGACTACCTCTAGAATGTCCTGTTGTTTCTTTTTTCTTCTTTATTTCTTTAAGCCTAAGAAAAAGTAGCTGCCAATACGTTCAGTGGCTGGCGAGTAAAGTGCTGTCAGTAAATCTGACTTGCTGTGAAATATTAGTAAACAAGCAGTTACGTTAACAGTAGCCAAGTTTAACAAGATCCTCACTTATTATCCTGTCATTTTTGAGGAAGAATATGCCATTGCTGTCAGATCCATCTGTTCAGTCGCACAGCCTGTGCATACAAATCACCTAGGCTCACACATGGGGAAAGACTTTGGAGAAATCTGGAACAGAGAGCAAAAGATGAATAGAATATCTATTAATAAAAAGTTAGCACTCAATTTAGATAATTGAATGTCTGGCCAAGAGCAGCCAGGCTTTGTAATGTTGTGCGTCGTGGTGAAAAATCTGACTGTCTGGCCCAATGCAAACATGATTTGTTGTAGCACACAGAGATCAAATGTTATCTGCAGCTTGTTTCAGCACACAATGATATGGAGAGGAGGCAGAAAAGAGGACGTTGCTGGGAAAAGCCAAGAAAGAAAAGCAGGTAAGAAGATACCAGTTTAAACTTCCCACCCCCGACAAATTAACCTGATCACTTGCCATAAAAATCACTGCTAGTGTAGTGGGAATACCTTGGAAGCACTGGCATGGAAAAATTAACATGCTAGAGAAAATGCAAGGGATAGATGCATATCCTTAATAACATTCTATGATTGTTTATCCTATTCCATCAAAGAGTTGCTGGCCAAGAGAATAGGAGAATAGTTGATTGAATGGTCTCTTCAACAAAACCCAAAGGTCACTGTCAGATTCTGCTGGGATGTGTGGAAATTGGGGGCTGGTAAGAAGTTGTGTTCCTGTTCCTTCTGCGGAGGGGAGACCACTTCTGGAAAAATAATTGGGGAATCCAAACTGGGTATCACAATATTTCAGTCACCATCAATAAATAAATAATGTTTTGACTAATTCTATAACCAAGTCATTAAAAAATTAATCCTATTACTGCTCTTTTCCGTAGTGGTGAGGCCGTCTCCCACCGCTGTCAGACCTGTCTTCTTGCTGCTTGGGTACAAACGAGCTGAACAGGCATTCAAAGGCCGTGCTGAAAGGACTGGCAGCGGAACGGGGTGGAGCGACAGCAGAAACGTGGTAGGATGTGGACAGAAACTGTTTGGGGTTCTGACCTGACTCCCTGGGCAGCGCTAGAGCTTTTGTGGAACTGGGCAGAATCACGAAATAGCTGCCAAGCAAGCATTCATTAAAGGTTGCGAAGTTGCTTGCTCGGACATTGAGGACAGATCCAGCTTTGTGACTTCTGCACAGCAGATTTAAGTTCTGTCACTGCCAGGTGTCTGCTGCAGACTCTGGCAGGGACCATCACGTATTTGCGGAACAGACTTCTGTCAGCAACTGCGTTGTCATTCTGGTGCCTTTTGCAGTTTGGGATTTTTACTTGGCTGTCAGTGCAAGCCTGATTAATACTCTGAGCCACTCTAAACTGAGAAGCATCCTTTCATTTCCATGGGACTGGTTCAAACCTCAATGTATTTAATAGATCTGTTTGGAGATACGGGTGTCAGGTTTGGAAGATTTAGTGAAGTCACATGTTCTCTGGTGTCAAAATTTGTTTAGAATTTCTCCTCCGTCGTCTGTCATGCACAGTTCCTCTCCTTTTTGCTATTCTACACTGTAGAGGAAAAGCTGTAGAAAGTGTTCTGTAATACTTCTGTGGCGGAACAGGTTGCTTAGCTAAAAAAACAAAACCCCAACAGTTATTGAACAACCTCTCTTTGATTTTAGAAAAATGATACAGCTAGCTGTTTTCCAGTCAGATTTCCCTTACAGCCAGCAAACACCCTGCTGGAACAGACCACATCTGAGGACACTTTTTGGTTGGGGTTTTTTATTTTTTATTTTGACACTGGCCTGTCCATATGGCCTCTCCATGTGGCAGCCCTGGCGTATGCCACCCTGCATTGGTGGATTTATTATGTTGTCAGGACTTAATACGCCTGTTCATTAGCAACTGGTGTTGCTAGTAAGACAACAGAAATGATCTGCCAAAGCTTTCAGCTAGCATCTGTCAGAGCCAGAGTCCAAACGTACTCTACTTGGTGGCACATGTGAAGCTTCTGGCAGGAGGCTTCTGGTGGCAATTCCTCCTCCACCATGAGTGAAGCACATCTCTCTTGCTTGTCTCCACAGCCCGGGGTGCAGGCAGAAGGAGCCAAAGAGGGGCTGAGCACATGATAGCACAGATGAGCCTTATGTCCAATGGTCAGTCCTTCCCGCGGTGCATTTCTTGTCCTGCCCGGGCTTCATCATTGCAGCTCCCACTGCTCCAGGACAGCTGGGAGAGCACGCAGTAATGGGGTGACCCGAAATGTTTTGAAATTAAGGGAGGGGGGCTTATGTTGGGTGTTGGGGTTTTCGTTTTTGTTTGTTTTCTTTCCTAGCCTGAGTCAGAGACTTTGTTCTTTGCCCTTTCATAAATGAAAAAAAAATTTTGTCTGTACTGGAGCAAGCTGCAGGGTGGCTTTCGATTTCTATGGCATGTATTTTACCTGCTGTTTGATCAGCTTAATTAACAGATTGCAGCGTGCTGCTCTGGTTTTGACAGAGGGCTTTGCTGGAGCTGTGAAACCGGTCGCTTTGCTTATGTTGGGTTTTGCCCCTCAGAGAGGTGGGAATTGTCTGGGATTTTTACTCCACCCAAGCCCAGAACAAGCATGTGGGCTGTCCTGGTTTGGGTATGTGGTGGTGGCTGCCCCAGGGAGGACCCAGCGGCCAGGCTGTTGGTTTGACCAGGGACAGCAGGGAGTGCAGCGGTACCTGGGCAGGATGCGTGCGAGCCCGTTGCTGGCTTGCGGTGTTAGGGCAGGGGTGAGTCGGAGCTGCCAGCTGTGTGGTTTGAGGCAGCCAAAGGAAGCAGACGATGTCTGTTAAAACCTAACAAGGTCGGCGTGTGCATGGCAGTGTAGTCTGTATCCTTGGCTGCACCAGAGATGTGTCGGATCCTCGAGCGAGGTGGGGACTGTCCAGCTTCGCCCAATCCAGAGAGGGATGGAGTCAGCCCATGGGAGCGGAAAAAGCAGAGTCACGCTCCAGCGGGCTGTCAGGCTAGGAGTCTCTGGGCATTTTTATTTTTTCATTCTGGATGGGAGCATTTAAGGTAACACTTGATCATTATTTTTTCAACTTTTTTGTAACTATGGAGACGAGGAGCTTCATGAAGCAAAGCAGAAGCTCTCTAGGTGCAGTTGGAACTAGCTCAGATGTTTCTGCCTCTTTTGGCCCCTTGTCAAATCTTTTTAATTTTCTGGAAACGGGAAAAAAGAGAGAGTGGCATATGCAGAATATTATACTTTAGATTAAAATTCCGTGGAATAAACATGAATGAATCTGCATTTGAAAGCAAAGGCTAACTCTCAAAAGCCCCTCTCCCACAGCCACTGCTCTGAATATGAAAGGTGCGTGCTGATAAATTCCGCAGGTGAGGCAGCTCTTTTGTCAGACAGGCAGCACCCGCTTCTCTTTAAAACAAAGACAGGAGGACCAGTACAAGAAATTACAGTAACCGAGGAGATGGAAAATATCCCTTCCTTGCCTGATTTCTTGCACCTTACCTACAGTAATTCAATTATTACTGAATCAGGTATGATAAATTATTTCCTCGGTGTTTGCTTAGGGAGTTGTAGCATGTTTACTCTTGGAATAGGGCTGCAGAGAAAAATGTTTCATGGTTTGTTTTTTTTCTTAATTCAGACTAAAAGTTCAGTTTTAATCACATGTTTGTGAAACAGGCAAGGCAGTGGCTGATGAGTCCTCTCATGAGCTGGGGATCTGTGCCACCAGCAATTTTATTCTCTAGGATAAGTCCTTGAGGGAGCTGAGCTGCCCTGACCAGCGGCCCCAGCAGGAACGCTCACCTCCGGCCGTCCTGGGCTTCCCATTCGGGGGGAAAGCTGCGGCAGGAGCCTGGCGGGCTGCTGAGGTGGCTGTGGGGAGAGCAGACTGAAGAGGAGATGTTTCCTGGGTGCGGAGCAAAGGGTCTCTGAAACAGCAGTGGAACCTGTCCCGTAAGGAGAGCCCATAGGAGGATTCCTCATCCTTTGCTTCATTTGTCCAGCACCTGGCTCGCTCCTCAGCCTGCGCTTCGTTGGGAATGAGCAGCACCTTTCCCCTGGGCTGCTGGCCAAGAAATGAGCGGCTGCGGAGCAGAGCGTGTCTTGCTGAATTTGTACAGTAAATGTGTTTTTCCTCGAGAAGGTGATCTGCTGCATAAAAAACAGAGACTGTGCGAGCCTGACTTGCGTGTAGAAAGATTGTTCACAACATCTCGTTGGTGGCAACAGTCCCTGACTAGCTGGGAGGGGTAAGGCAGCAATCCATCGCTGTAGCCGTGTCTGCAAAGATGCTCCAGAGATGCATGGGGGAGGAAGTGCATTTGTGGCTATGCAAATCCATTAATTTGTGATGCAATGAGTTTTCACATGTGGGGAGACACAAGTAATGAATGTGATGAATATGGATGAATTGGAATAGGATTTTTAAAGTTATTTGGAAATGATCATCAGTACCGCTGCAGTTCTGTAAGATTTCAGCCTACTTTATGGTTCTGAAAATTGTTGCAGGTGATGTTTTAGTAGCTATGGGAGAATTGTTTTATTTTCTCTGTATTATACAGAATACTGAATTCCATGACCACATAATAAATGTCAGGAACAAATAAATGACTAATTCATTGTAGCAGTAGTGCCAGTGCCATAAAACATACGTTAATAAATGACAACTGTTTAGACAGACTTGAGCCACACTTACTCTACAAGTATTTTAATTGCAGAAGGGGGGGTTTTATGAATGCTTTTTTTATAAAGCCAAGGAACCACTGGCAGTACTTGAAAATCAGGCAGGATACTGCACTGGAAGTAGCCTGACTGTACAGGTTCAAGTAAGGTTCGTTACAACTGAACGAAGACGTGAGGCCCTAACACCCCGTCTCGTCTCCGTAGGGAGCTATTGGCTTCACTTCAGCAGTCTTGTCCCAAGTCGACTCTACTGTTGAAGGTAATGTTGACAGAGCTACCAAAACCTTTCTTTTGCTACCTTGAGGTATTTTGTACTTTTCCCTGCCTGACATGACCTCGGTGTGGGAGTCAACTGCCCCATCATTGCTAAGAGGATACAAACTGTGTGGAAGAACTCTTCTCACCCCATCCTGCGACGTGGCGAGGTGTGGGTTGGTGCTGTTTCACTCCTGCTTGGGACAGTCCTATCTCCGCTGAGAGCTGGGTAGCTAGCCAAAGCTGGGGGAAGCAGGTCTGGCAGGCTGTTCCCCTAAAAAATAAAAATCAGTGATGGTATCAGGTATATTGATGCATCTTTCGTGCAATGACATTTCTGTTAACCAGAAAACACAAAGTAAATGGCAAACAGTTCTTACTCATCGCCCCCTCCTCCAGCACTGCTCCTACAGAGCCCTCTCCCGCAGGGCCAAGCACGGCTGCTCCTCCAGCTGCTTCTTGTCTCTGCATCTGCCTCTGTCCCCTGCTGAGCTTTGTCTTCCCTCCTTCCCACTGAACTCGGCCACAAACAGTACGTACCCAGAACCCCTTTGATCCTGAGCAGCCTTGTCTTTCCTTCTGTTTTGGACAGAAATGGACTTTGAGGTGGTTTCTGTTGCAGAGCAGCTCAATCTCTGCGTTCCTCTAAAATGTGACACGGCGGTAACTGCCCTTACCCCTAACACCAGGGCCCTGGGCTCGCCCGCTGGGGCTTTTGAGAGAAGACACGAAAATCAGCTGCAGTGATGCTGTCAGCTTGCATAAAACAGAGTCTATGGCATTCGGCATCTTCTTACCTCATTAGGTAATATGAGATAATGTGGTACTGGAACCAGGAGTGACAGCGTTCCAGCTCTTATATGCTTTCATTATTTTTTTTTTTTTTTTACATGAGATGATCAGTCTTGCAGCGTATTGAAAAAAATACTGGGTTTTCTCCTTAAAAAAGCAATACTACAGATGTTGTGGGGGAGCAATCACAGGTGCAGGATGTACCAAAATGCGTAGATGGATTGTTCCAAAACAGGCCATTAAGAATCATTCAGAAGAAAAGTTGGGAAAAAGATTTAATAAGGAAGGAAATGATCTGGTTTTGGTTTTTTTTATTTGTTTTCTTTTCCTGGCCAGTGGTCCAGCTGGATTTCTCTTTCCTTTGCAGTTTGCTCTGTGAACATGATCTTACTGATTCTATCTGTGCGCACTGAGGCCGTGTATTTTGTCGAAGGAGCCTGACGTGCAGCAGCTGCGTTGTGCCGAGTGTGTTAAGCCCCACAGCATCGTGCAGCAGAGTACAAAGAACCACCCCAGGGACCGGATCCTGCGTCTAGCTGCTTACAGCATGAACAGTTTTTAAGTGGCTCCTAAAGCAGTGAAACTAATGGGTACGCATGTGAGAGCAGAAATGTCATCTACCATATATAGTTTTGGGATATATTGTCTGGTGAAAGACAGTCCTGTAATTTAAGACTTGTGTTTAGTTTAAGATCCGTGTCATTATGATGATATTTACCCCCAAAGAGAAAAAATTAGAGAAGCACCAATAAGGTGATTGATTTCAATGACTAACACGGCATATTAGACATTCTTTGATAGATGTTAAAATTGGCAGTGGAGAGTCAGAGACTCTTTGTAGTTCTGGTATCTCCTTCAATGAACTTGGAAACAACTGTTGACAGCAAATTAGTTAACAGCACTAATTGAGCTAGAAAAATAATGTCGAGAGGATTAGTATAGGCCAGGAAGCAGCAGAGCAGTGTAATAGCAGAAGACAAACTAAATCTATCCAAACAAGCAGCCCGCTAATGCAGGTCCCAGGCGGCATTGGCATCATTGCATTAGGAGAAGGATGAGGCTGGAAATTCATGGATTTAGTGGGTTTCTGGAGGACTGGCCCTGAGGTGGCAGGGGAAATTAGCGGTCTGACTTTCTGCATGCTTTTTGGTTTGAAGGAGATGTTGATAGGGAGCGAAAAGGTAACCATGTTCCTCAGATGCCTGGAAGGAAGCCTGTTCTGCTCCATAGATCTCTCCTCTTTTTTTTTTTTTTTTTTTTTTTTTTTTTTTTTTTTTTTTTT
>Ga0065711_1047102_pt1 | contig 12522 bp, 7 predicted proteins | sample Hoacrofraction12_FD_59098 | JGI IMG/M metagenome (GOLD analysis project Ga0065711, IMG submission 59098) | Hoatzin crop microbial communities from Cojedes, Venezuela - Epithelial fraction 12 v2 (version 2) | ecosystem: Host-associated > Birds > Digestive system > Esophagus > Crop | place...
GCATTTATAAGGTCCCCTCGCAGCCTTCTCTTCTTCAGGCTGAACAAGCCCAGTTCCCTCAACCTCTCCTCGTAGTGGAGATGCTCCAGTCCCCTCACCATCCTTGTAGCCCAGAAAGACCCACTGAAACAGCAACAGCTATTTGCAGGAGCAGAATGACAAATGAAATCTCATTATGCAACGGTTAACATCACATTCTTCACAGTTCAAGTTGGGATACTTATCTAGGTGGCTATGAGCTAGTGAATCAGAAGAGTAATTCATTAGGTTTATTGGATTAGATAGAAAAATGAGAGAGAGAAGGGAACAGATGGAAAGTCCAAAGACAAGGGGTTTGTTAATTTTAAGGTACTGAAGAAGTTAATCGTAATGACAATAAAGTAATCATCATCACTGTAAGGCTTAATCACAAAGGCTGCTTATGGCAATCAAGTCTCTGTCGTTTCTTAAAACTCCAGAGCAATGATCCAGTTCTGCAGACTACAAAAGACGGAATTTTTGCAAACATACTCCAAAAGCAAAGGAAAGCTGGGGGAGTTCAGGGAGTGAACTACAATCCCTCTCCTGCTAAATCTCATTCAGTGGAGATAGACAGATTGAAAGCGACTAGCTTTCCAAGAAAAAGAGGAGAGAAAAAAGACATTCTAATAAACGGCTGCTTTTAAACTATGCTGTTTGTGTTATAATCTGTAATTGAGACAGTTTCTGTCACCTAGCCAGTTGGGTCATTTGGCTGTTTAAGTAAAAATAGAGAAAGCAAAAGACAGCTAATTCAGTCACCTTGCCCAGTACTCAGACAACTACAGACTTTTTCTTTGGATGAATTGGAGAAATAGAAAGATGCATATCAAGCATGAATGTAAAGCCCAGGAGCTTTTTGAAGCCAATGGCTGCTGAGTTCAAATAAATCATTACCTGTTGGGAGCTGTTGCTTCTGAGAACTGCCCATTAGTACGAAGTATGTCAATAACAGAAGGTTATACTTTGCCCTACATGTCCTCCCCATTTCTTTTGGTCTTGTAATTTTTTGAGCAGTGGCAGAGCAGCAAATGATGTAGCCTGACTGCAGGTGGACAAGGGCCCAGATCACTGTCATGTGTTCTTTCTTCCTTCAGAAATTCAAGGAAGACAAGGTGTGGAAGAGTTCATCCTTACCTGGTGTCTCTGATAAGCGGAGAACATCTTTTCAAAATCTTCTAGATCCAGCACCTTGAATGCCTTTAAATCATCAATCTCATTCCAGATTGTGCCAGGGATCCTCTCCTGAAAGAAAATGTTATATTTTAATGAGATAGCAAAAGCTTTTAGCTAAGAACATCCAGTCCCATTTGGACAGATCATTCTCTCCTGCTCACTGGCCGTATTCCTATGTACTGCTGCTGTTATTTTAGAGGGCATGCTTTGTTTCAAGAGTCAAAGCAGAAAAAAATAGTGGTGTGTTTTTGGTTTTTATTTAAACATACTGAGTGTTTTGTATTTTTCATCACAGCAAGCCTGTGATGAAAGAGCACATTCCAAGACTAGTAGACCACATGTCAAGCAATATCAATGATCCCACAGTACGTTTCCTTTCAACAGTGGTCATCCGTCTAGCACAATAATTGTGGTCATGCTGAAAGAAGTGTTATCATCGAGCAAAAAGCTTAGGAAGGGAACTGATGCATGACAAACCCCAGACACATCTTCCTTTCTGCAAATTTTGCCAGGTTCTGTTGTAAACCCCAAAGGGCATGTAGTTTCCATTCTGCCTGCCTGTGAAAGTAGTTGAAGATTTTATTTTATTTTACTTTTAAGGTTCTGAATCTTTGAAGTTTAATTGTTTCTTATTACATGATCTCCGCTGTCTACGTGAGTTCTTCGTTAACTCAGATAGACACAAACTATACCCAGATCTCTGAAAGAGCATCATCCACACTAACTGGAAATGTTCACAACCCATGTGATACATTATCTTGAATGCCAGGGAACTCTAGCTGTCTGACAGATGATTAGCATGGAGGGAGACAGGCACAGACACCTCCTCCAACTTTGCTGTCCACAAACCCTAGACCAAATAAGGTCTTGAAGTACATGAATTAGATAATCAGCAGTCATCCTAAACTAGAAGGCGGCTTTGGAGTCTCCTGCTCACTTTCTCAGGACAGATGTCTTTGCTGGCAAAGACAACACAAAGATTGAACTACCTTTTCCTTCCTACTGGCTGCTAAGGTGTATGTTATGTGGGATAAGATTTGAGCAACTACCCATTCAGAAAAGGAATCATAGAAACATTAAGGTTGGAAAACACCTCTGAGATCATCAAGTCCAACCATCCACCCAACACCACCATGTCTGCTAAACCATATCCTGAAGTGCCACATCTACACAGTTTTTAAACGCCTCTAGGGATGGTGACTCCACCACCTCCTTGGGCAGCCTGTTCCAATGCCTGACCACTCTTTCAGTAAAGAAATTTTTCCTAATATCCAGCCTAAACCTCCCCTGATGCAACTTGAGGCCATTGTCTCTCATCCTAGCGTTAGTTACTTGGAAGAAGAGATCAACACCTGCCTCAATACAACCTCTTTTCAGGTAGTTGTAGAGAGCAATAAAGTCCCCCCTCAGCCTCCTTTTCTCCAGACTAAACAATCCCCAGTTGCCTCAGCTGCTCCTCGTAAGACTTGTTCTCCAGACCCCTCACCAGTTTCATTGCTCTTCTCTGGACACGCTCCAGCAACTCAATGTCTTTCTTGTAGTCAGGGGCCCAGAACTGAACACAGTACTCGAGGTGTGGCCTCACCAGTGCCGAGTACAGGGGCATGATCACCTCCCTACTCCAGCTGGCCACACTGTTCCTGATACAAGCCAGGATGCCGTTGGCCTTCTTGGCCACCTGGGCACACTGCTGGCTCATGTTCAGCTGGCTGTCAACCAACACTCCCAGTTCCTTTTCCTCCAGGCAGCTTTCCAGCCACTCCTCCCCAAGCCTGTAGCATTGCATGGGGTTGTTGTGACCGAAGTGCCATTGGCCTTGTTGAACCCCATAGACTTGGCCTCGGTCCATCGATACAGTCTGTCCAGATCAGGAAAACTTGTTCTTCACACCTGACAACATGGTCTTTCAGTTCATTTAGTTAATGAAGTGTACATTTATTATACTTTATTAACTGGAAAAATAAGGAAGGTGTTGATTAAAAGAAAAAGGAAATGGACAGAAGGGGTTGTAAAAAGACCTAAGCAAATCCCAGGGGATGTAGAGCCAGCAGAATGCTGATGCAGAGAAAACCAGGAACAGCAAGCAATAGCAATCAAACCCTCACATGGGCTACAGATCTGAAGTACCTGACTTGTACCTACACAGCAAAGTGCATTAACACTTCATTATCAGAACTAATTAGGAACAGGCTCTACTTCCCATTCACAGTCATCAAAGGAATGAGGGAAATGTGCTAAGCCACAAGGCTCAAGGAGCAAGGAAAAATGCCTGAAGGGAGGATGAAATGAGAAGGAAATAAAAGTGTGAACTGTTCAGGAGGAAATGCCTGGCAGGGCAGACACTGTGGAGGAAAACCAACACCCTCCCTCCAGAGGCAGCCTGTGAGTGCCTGAAGGCAAGGAGGGATGTCTGCAGTGCTATTTACAGGGAGAGCATATACTAGATGGAAGCAGCACCCATCCCTGAAAAGGCTCACCAATATCACTCTATCTTTCCTTGCAATCAGCGTGGCTCTTCTTTTCATAACAGGAAAAACTTCATGACCCTGTGGCTGTAACACGACAAATGAGTTTGGGAGGCTCATCTCAGCCAAAGGAATATGAGACAAAGTTAATTTTCTTTTCATCCTAACCCTGGACTCTACTGTGAATCTTAACCAGAAGCATCCAGGCAGAGTGTTCATTCTCATTCAATTTCCAGTCTGGCTTTATAAACCTTGAATTATAAATCCTGAGGGATGTATTTGAACAGCAAGGCAGTTCCTCACTGTTTCAGATTGCCCCACCAAACACTGAAGTGGAAGAGTATTTCTTGACAGGAGCCAGTGGACATGACTTCAGGAGCAGTCCTTAGAGTCATCATTGGGATAGAGCCCTGAGGATGCCAAAAAGCTGTATGGTGTGTTTGGCAGAAGGCTGGATGTTAATCAAGGGACAGCTACTCACAAAAGTCTTGCCCATCTACCTGTCCCACTGCAAAACTCCTATGGGAGTGAAGTTTCCCCACAAATGGCAACAGTGAAAATGTGCTACAGAACGGGCTAGTCTGAATGAACTGCAGAGATGTCAGGACAGGCAGTTCTGAGGCTCACAAAGGGACTGCAGATAGTAGTTCTCATCCATACTTCCCCAGAAAAACAACCCAAGGAAGCGAAAATGATTCTCATCTCAATTCAGATTCATTTTAAGACCTAGGCTGAATTTGGTTCTGTGCAGGATGGTTTGTATGCTGCTTGTAGCAGAAAGACAAATTGTGAAGCGCCCATTGCAATAGCGTGCACAAACAGAACTTTGACCCAAGCAACCCAACTTTAGTGCTGAAAAACCAAATGGGCTAATCCAGTCAAAGATAAAAGAAGGCAGGAACAGGTATGGACAACCTTTGTTAAACAAAACACTTGCAAAGGAGCTGTCTCTTCTATTTCTACCCTAAACTCTGCCCTTGAAAACTTTCATGTTGCTGCCAGATAATATCTTACGCTGAGCTCTTGCTACTCAGTTATAGATTAACTGGCTGATAGTTCCTTGTCATCAGCCAGAGAGACGGAGTGCTTTAGGAGAAACAGACTTGCATAATGTGGTTGCTGTGATAAATGATTCCCTCAGCACCATAAAAAATATTTATGGTCCCTAAACAGCAATTTAAAAATAAAGTAAATTCTTTATTTCTTCTTTCCTATTTTGTCTCTCCTTAAAAAAAAAAAAAAAAGAAAAAAAAAGGAAAGGTCACTTCATCTGTAACCTGCTTTTCTCCCCATAGTTATTTGTTTATTTATATATTCATTCTACAAGTCTTCCAAGATCTGTGGTTTGTCCGCTTTGCAAAGTCTTGGCCCACTTTGAGAAGCAAATCCTATGAACTACATTTCTCAGTGTCCTCTAGCAAAATGGTAGTACATACTAGGTAAGGGAACATCGTATTATCAGAACAAGTATTGAGGAACTACTGGAGAGAGTCCAGCGGAGGGCTACAAGGATGATGAGGGGACTGGAGCGTCTCTCCTCTAAGGAAAGGCTGAGGGAGCTGGGCTTGTTCAGCCTGAAGCAGAGAAGGCTGAGAGGAGACCTTATAAATGCTTATAAATACCTGAAGGGTGGGTGTCAGGAGGATGCGGCCAGACTCTTTTCAGTGCTGCCCAGCGACAGGACAAGGGGCAACGGGCAAAAACTGAGGCAAAGGAAGTTCCATCTGAACGTGAGGAAGAACTTCTTCCCTCTGAGGGTGATGGAGCCCTGGAATAGGCTGCCCAGAGGGGTTGTGGAGTCTCCTTCTCTGGAGATATTCAAAATCCACCTAGATGAGATCCTGTGCAGCCTGCTGTAGGTGACCCTGCTTTGGCAGGGGGGTTGGACTAGATGACCCACAGAGGTCACTTCCAGCCCCTACCAGTCTGTGATTCTGTGAAGGCATTTGCTCCATCAAGCTGCTTTATTTGTAGGTTGCATTTAACAATTTGCTCACTGTAGCTGCTGCAGTTATGTCATTCTGCCTTTGTAATGAAGCCCAGTTTGCTGAGAGACCTAACAAGATTCGAGAATGATGGTGTTTCATGGAGCTACAAATCATATCAAGCTGTCCTCTGCTACATCTAACAGATGATTTTATTTACCCTGAAAGATAAATAGCAATACTTTGGAAGCCACCAAAGTCCATCTTGCCTCAATAATTTCACAGCTTGAGTGAAAACTTACAGTACTTTAGTAGAGCCTTTCATTTGTCCTGCAGGTCTGGAGAAACCATAGAAAATATGAGTGTCCTGTGAATACTGAAGCAGGCAATCCTGCTTATTACTATATTTTACAAATATTAACCTTCAAAAAGTGAGGCAACTTAAATTTTTAATTCACAATTCCATTACAAATCTGAATAAGGGATATGAACAGACCACGTTTCCCAAATTTCTCTCTTGATATCAGATCCCTTCCTCAGCGTAAGAAAAATTCACTTTGAGCAAATTGTATTTCTGGCATGTTTGTTAATTGAAACAGCTGTTTTATCTCACTGTAGGACTAGGCACCACCAGGGCTGTTACGAGTAGCTTCACACTGAGTTTTTGTAGAAAACTTTCCATTTATTTTGAGTCTTTGGCAGCAGTCCTGCATCAGTGTTTGCCATGATCCTCAGGCTGCTTTTAGGAAGAGCGTTCCAGAAATCAGAATCATCAATAACCTTACAGAAATAATTCTTAAAAAAACTGGTAGCAAAACAAACATTTTCTGTTTCTGTGATGATTGTTTTTTGGGGTTGTGGTGCTTTTTGCTTTTTTTTTTTAATCCTGTGTGGTATGCAGTACAAATACCTTTCTGAGACAATTTCACCCAGGTCTATTTAGAGCTGTCTAAAGAAAGCCCCTTTCAGATCATTGACTAAGTCATTACCAGCCTGACACTTAACGGGAACCTGCTTCTCCAGCCAAGAGATAAAAGGCAGTGCAGTTGAAGGTTGACTTGATTTACTCTGATAACTTCAAATCAATAAGTTTATATTTATTAAAGAGGTAATTATATTAATCCATACTTCCAGTGTGCTTGAAACCCATCCATCACTTGGATAAAACATAAATAAACATCAATATCTGGTCCCTGTTTGACCTTGGGTGTTATGTAAAACTCAGAGTGGGAGAGCAAACTCGACTTGCTGTCCAGAAACAAAGAAAGAAATCTTTCCAGGCCATTACAGTGGTTACACTGCAATATCTTTTTCTTAAAAAACAGACAGCCTTGGCACCAACAGTACTATCGTGTTGTATGAATGGAATTCACAGATGATGCTACAGTGCTGTATGAATGGAGTTGTGGTATGGAAGGGCTTCACCGGAACTCTGCCCATCCATGCATCTAAACGGCTTTGCCACTGATCTTCAGCTCGCATCAAAGCTAGTACAAAATCTTCAATTCTCAAAGGAAATTAGCAGGTTGTCGGAGTTTTCTTGTTAGATGCACAAATACTTTCCAGTCAAACCCTTTTTCATGGTGCCCATGGGAACTGTGGACAATCTGTTATTGTCAACTGCCTAGAGTTTGAATATGCTTGATCGTTCTCCTAACACCAAACAGCTCAGTCCTTTTCTTCCAAAGACAATATCGGCATTGGAAAAAAAGGTGTCATATGAATTGTCCTGCAGAACAGCCTTGATTCCACTACTGAGAAAGCACATCACAGACAAATCCCTCTTGGCCAGCCCTGTCCACACTCCTTGCGGGCTCTGCTGGCTTTCTCTCACTCTCTTGAGGCAGGCTGCATGCACAGAAAGGGGTTCGCTCTCAGGTGGGCTGCCTCACGCCTGGCATCATCATCACACTTACTTAAGAAAGCTTAGGAGAGAGACTCTGTATTAACTGCTTTGAGAAGGATGGTCTAAACAGTCTGCAGAGAAACCTAAGAGCTGAATAACACATTTGACCTGGCTACAGGCCTAAGCTTGTGTACAGCTCTGTTTCCAACACTGTGTTACCGCACTTTGCTACGGTGCACAGTGTGGACATGCCTGTGCTCTTTGCTAACTAGACCAGTCTTTTAAAAGAGCAAACCATACACATTGGTTTTGGAAAACCAATGCAAACCATACACATTTGGTTTTGGAAAACATACAGATGTTTTCTTCCTCTAAATATTTTTGTGGGGAAAACTTGTATTCAAATAAACTAGAAGTCAAACACTACCACAAACCACAGCGATACTGTGCACACTTCCAGGCCTCAGTTTCTCATGCTCAAAACCTTGAGATACACCCCTCCCAGCCAAAGTACTTGTTGTGAGTCTTCATCCATTCATGTATGGCTACTTCAGCTGTTCAGGAGAACACACAGAAGTGCAGCAATGGTAACAAAAGGCAAGATGAGACCACCCGACCTACCCATGGCTTTGCATTCAGAGGGCTGAACAGAAAGAAAGTGCCTGGTACTGAAGCAGGGAATCTAGGATAACTGATGAAGCTGGCCAAAACGTATTGCCTCCTCCAGCAGTCACTAGAATTAAATAATTCCATAACAAAGTGCACCCCAAATGAAAAGGCAAGCCACCTGCGTCTGCACCACAACCTCTGCAGTTTTGCAGAGATCTCTGGAGGTCAAAACATTAACACTGGCAAATACTCCAAAATGAATCCCTCACCCTCGTACGCCCCTCTTTCCAACTACTCTGTCTTCCTCAAAATAGCATCTTCTACCTACCTCACCACCAAGGCCTTCAATTTTATTAGCACAACTGCCTTCATCCCTAACCAGAGGGCAGGATAAGCCTACAGTTACTGTACACTAAACAGAAACACCTGTGACTCTCTTTTTTTCAGATACATCTATATATGCATATATTAGTTATTATTTCTTTTCTTCAGAGCACTAAGTCCCATGTTCTGCAAAGGAAAATAAATCCCCATCCTTACATTCTCTCCCACACCCCCCACGTGGCCTTGACAGACAAGCACAGACCATGCAGCAAATATTTCACTTCACTTTATTTTAAAGAATAGGAGAGAAGGGGAGAGAGAATTCTTGTGGCATTCCAGAGCTCCCTGGACACTCATTCCAAATGCTGGAGTTGAGCCCTGGGTGAGTTTCAGTCTAAAAGAGAACCTGGGTTTCTAGGCAGCCATCCAAACTCAACACAGACACTTTTTTTTCTTTCTAAATCAGTTAAAAAAAATTAAGACATAAAGAGAAGGGGGTGGGGGGAAGAGAGAAGGAAGAGAGAGAAGTGGAGGGAAAGGAGAGGCAACCAAGATAGCAGAAATTGAGTGCAACAGGAAGAATCCAAGTCCTCTGTTTTTATTGCCAATTTGGAGTTTTATCACCAAGAGACAGGTGTAACCATGCAAGGAGAAGGGCAGCTTCCCCTGAGGTCATGAAAAAATGGTGAGGAGAATCCGTCTGCCTTTCACTCCTTGGTGATGTTTCCATCCAGGGTAGAAGAGGCTTGGTTTGGAGCTGGTTTTCACCATGTTTTGCTCCCATTGGCTCTGGCCATCTTTCTCCCTGATGCACAAGTGAAGGCAGCTCTGGCACACCGGTCCTGGAGATGTCCAGCTCTGGCTTCTGTATTCAGTCCCACTACAGCTTTACCTAACCAATAGCACAACCAGAACTACTGCAGCTCAATCTAACCAGCACCTTGGTCATCACAGGAGACACGCTGCACTGCTAGAGAACTGGGGAGACTCCCTCAAGACTGTTACTGACACCTACTGACCTCAGCCCAAGGAAAGCCACAATATCATTGGCTTCTGTCACTTTGTTCTTCATGGCAATAGTCAACACTGAGTTATACTTAGAAAGTAAATTAATTGCTAAGAGTACTGCAATTTCTTACCTCACTCAGCTTAGCCCAGTTGAAGGATTTCAGTGGGTGTGAAGGCTGTGGGATAGATTTCTTCTTCAGGCTGGTGCCACTGCTGCTGAAGGTGGTTGTTGAAGGGGGTGGCATCCCCATGCTGAAGAAAGGCGGTGCTCCTGGTGGGGGAGGAGGTCCTCCTGGTGGAGGTGGTGGAGCAGGAGGAGGAGGACAGCTGGAGAAAGGCAGAGGAGGTGGCAGTGGGGGCAAATTCTCAGACATATGAGAAGAGGACAAAGCTAATGGGCCACCTGGAGGTGGGGGTGGGGGTGGGGGGAAGGAAATGCTGCCCCCTTGCTGGAAAATAAAAAACACACAGAAAAAGAAAGCAAACAGTTTAAAAGGCACAATAACTCCATATTGCCAGCTGATGTGATTTTATTACAACTCTCAAAATATTTGATGTTTTCTTTAAAGCCTCCTGCACTCAAAGCCATGCAATAAAGGGAGGAATCTCAGCTTTCATTTAAGAGAAAGTTTCAAGCCCTTGAAGTTGTGGAGGAGAGTTTGAAAAAAGGAACCATAAATGGCTCAGAAAAACAGAAAGCTAGTAAAGAAGCCAAAATGTATTATTTTCTCCTTATGTATGAAAAAAGAGAGAAGTTAAATTTTATGAACTTTTGAACTCCTAGGATTTAAACCTTAGGGTTTGAAATACTGAATACCTGTCATTAGGCCCCACTAATGCAAAGTGGGAGAGAGGAGGAGGGAATGAATCTGCTTTCTGTAGTGTCTAACTTCTCAGGGCCATGTCCTGGTGAGTGAGGCTCGGGCACACTGCTGGGACAGAAGGAGCACCAAGCAGGAGGGAACAGCTGCAAAAGTCACTTCTGCAGAGCTCCAAGGCAGTACAGATGCTCTTGAAGCACAACAGAAATCCTGTTTCCTCACTAAATTTACTCTCATATCTGGGAGATTTCTCTCTATTCCACTAAAATAACAACCAGAGTCACCCCACTCAGCAGTAAAAATTATGGCTTGAGGCAGACATATGACACAGCAGCTCCTGCAAGGAGAGTGGCTGAGGAGAAGGAATGCAGCAGCCCATTCATTATCCATTCTATACCACCAGCTCAGGGATTTCAGTCTCAACTAAAAGCTGAGAAGCTTCTAAATATTCATCTTTCTAGCTGGATAGATAGACTCTGTCTGTACTGACCATAGGAAGTGTTTCACTCATAACGTGCTTTTGTTCATCATTCACTAGTTAGCAGGCTTTAAACAAGGATGGGAAGAGTCCCAGTCTCATACCGAGAACTCGTTAAGCTGAGCCACCAGGTCGTTCATCTGGTCCCGGGTCTGGCGCAGCTCCAAGGATTCCTTCTGCAGCTTGTCCTTCATTTTGTTCAGTGTCTTCATCATTTCATCTTTCTCCTGGGTCTTTGTCTCACATTCCCGCTCCTTCTTCTCTAGCCTGCTCATCAGCTCGGCATGATCTACGGGGAACAGGAAAGTGAGGCTGATGAAATAAAACTCATGAATATTCCCCAGAGGGATGTAGGTTATGCTGAAATAAAGCTGACAAATCTGTCACTTCAACTGGGGATGTATAATGAGAGTAGCAAAAAGAAAGAAAACAGAGTCTGACAGTCTTGACAGTGATCTTCAGTGATCAAGACAGCAACGCGCAAGTTTCACTTAGACTGTAAAATCACTTCATGTGACGACTGAGGGAAGCCCCATCCTATGAAACACATAAATTGATCACCATGAGACAAAATGTACTGGAGGGAACAAAGCAGAGTTTGTCCATGAAAGGAAAAATTGTGCCCATCTCTGCTGCCCACTGCTCTGTGACTGAATTGGGATCAGTGTTGCCTCCTCTTTTGCCTCCCCCAGCATAAAGGACACACTCACCTTTCCGAAACTTCTCCGCCTGGTCCCTCCACTGCTTGACTTCATTTTCGTTCACCAGCCTGAAAGATGAATTCAGATCATTTAAACTCGTTCTGAGCTACCCAGGCTGAAAGGCAAGTGGCCATTATGTGTAGTGATCAGCAAAAGGCGAATGGTGAAATTTACATGTTTATACAGGATCACACCAGTGGTCAGTCTGGTTCCAGATCCCGATCCTTACTGTAGCCAACAGCTAATATAAATGTGATGGGTTGTTGCTCAAAGTCCTGAAAAGGGATAAAGGAATGCCTTGGGAAAAAATCCTGATACGTTCCTGTCTTCAGGTAATGACCTCAAAGTGCCAAGTGTACTTATTTTGAAAGAGGGAAGTCGTCACTAAAATAATCATAGCTGCCGTTTGTTATTAATTACCCCACCCTTAATATGAGACCAGATTTCCATCTTTTTTTCTACTTTCTGTGATTCTATTTTTTCTTTCTTACAAGGAGGGAGGATGCTTATCTATTGTGTAATATATCAGTAACAAGGCAATGCTCATATCTCATACTGGCACAGCTATTTCCTATTACTGACAGAAAATATGCAGGGCATGCTGGGGATTGATTAGATATGCAGAATGAGGAGTAACTATGAAAGTAGAAAGGGAAGATCAGGCATGAGGTCTACAATGAAGTCTGATATCCAGACAGACAGAAAGAGATCAACACCAGTGTATTTTTCCACTATGAGAAACCAGTTTGATTTTGGCTCGTGCCTGTAATAGGAGAGACTGTAAGATTTTTAGTACAGGGGAATTCAGTTTCATATGAGGCTTATGTTTTATAGAATACTCTATTCAGTGGATAACTCAGAAGGGTAATGGGCCATGAATTACCTGCAGAGGCAGATGGATGGGATGAAGAGTCCAAAAGTTTGGCTAAAAAAGGACTGAGAACAGGGAAGTTGAGATGAGAGCCAGCTCATGTAGCTAGACTTCTCAAATGATGCATCCTATGGGAAAAAATAATGGTAGTGCCCTCAGCCAAATCTGTGGGTGAGAGCATGCAGACATTTTATGAAGAGGTAAAAGGTTTTGTGTGCTAGGTGGGGGTTGCTTTCCACTATTTGAAATCTTTCTAAACTATGTGCTCATTAGTGAGGAA
>Ga0065711_1047103_pt1 | contig 12521 bp, 17 predicted proteins | sample Hoacrofraction12_FD_59098 | JGI IMG/M metagenome (GOLD analysis project Ga0065711, IMG submission 59098) | Hoatzin crop microbial communities from Cojedes, Venezuela - Epithelial fraction 12 v2 (version 2) | ecosystem: Host-associated > Birds > Digestive system > Esophagus > Crop | place...
CTGGGCAACCCGTTCCAGTGTTTCACCACCCTCATTGTAAAGAATTTCTTCCTTATATCCAGCCTAAACCTACCCTGTTTTAGTTTAAAACCATTACCCCTCGTCCTGTCACTGCTGTCTCTACTAAAATGATTGTCCCCATCTTTCCTATAGGCTCCCTTTAAGTACTGAAAGGCTGCAATCAGGTCTCCCCGCAGCCTTCTCTTCTCCAGGCTGAACAAGCCCAGCTCCCTCAGCCTGTCCTCACAGGAGGGGTGCTCCAGCCCTCGGATCGTTTTTGTAGCCCTCCTTTGGACCTGCTCCAACAGTTCCATGTCCTTCTTGTGCTGAGGGCTCCAGAGCTGGACGCAGGACTCCAGGTGAGGTCTCACCAGAGCAGAGGGGCAGAATCACCTCTCTCGACCTGCTGGCCACGCTTCTCCTGATGCAGCCCAGGACATGGTTGGCCCTCTGGGCTGCCAGCGCACATTGCCAGCTCACATCCAGCCTTTCGTCTATCAGTACCCCCAAGTCCCTCTCATCGGATCCTTCTTTCAAAATCAGTAATGTTCTGGTCGAGTCCTGCTCCAGCAGCCCTGCAGTCTGCTCCCCTCGGAGCGCAGCAGCCTCCCTCCTAATGATCAACCAACATTGCCGTCCCCTGCTTGCAAAGACTGTCCTGCCTTTCACTGCGGCCGACGCAGCAAGCCCCTGCTTCCAACGGCTGGCGCTGAGCGAGGCTCTGAACGGCAGCGCACGATCGCGACTGCCCAGGCCGGACCAGACTCCTCAGCGAGGGCAAGCGCAGTGGGAGATTCTGCAGCCAAGGACGCCCTGGATCCTTCTAAAACCCAAACTATGAACAGTACCTGCTGGGCGCAGGACGGGCAGGTCTGAGGCCGCAGGGGTAGGCTGGCAGACGCAGAGCAGAGCGTTAGATTGCCTCTCTCCCTCCACACTTGTTACTTGCTCAACTTAACGTCGAAACCAGAATGAGCTGCGCTAAATGTCTCCACTGCTAACAAGAAACAAATGTGGCCTCATGTTCTAGTTGCTGTGATCTAACAAAACAGACCATGGTAAACACTATAAAAATGTACTGGAGGGGAACCACCCTGTGTTTGCTGGGAGAGGGACTGGATAATCTAATAGGGCTTTATCCATCTCCAATGTCTCTGAAAAAAGAAGGGAAAATTGGGCCCCGTCCATGACATTCGTCATCTGCTAGCTATTCTGATGTCTTAATGCTGCAGAAATCAAATTGGAGCAAGGCTACCTATCTGCCTCCCAATCAGGATCCAGACCCAAGTGCTGCTTTTTATGGCCATGCAGCGTGAGCAGCTGCTGATGTCAGTGGTGGCACGGGCCAGGCCAGTTTTTCCAACCCTATCCCCACATTATCTGGAGAGATAGTCCCTTTGTGGTCTCCTCACTCTCCTCATGATGTGGATAATTGTTCCCTTCATGGACCTGGGGATCTACCAGCAGGACCTTCTTCTGGCTGAAAGCATCCGCCGGGACAAGGTGCCTGCCCAGAAGGTCAGCACTTCTGTCTGGGTACCTTGGTATCGTGGTTATCAGCAGCGACACTGGCACGGTCATGTCTAGATTTGTATCTTGGCCATAGTAACGGCAAGGGTTGATGCAGTCACCTACTCCCCGTCACCCCAGGTGCCCTGGGTACCTGCCTGTCCCTTACCCAAAGGGTTACGGGTCTCCTCTACCTTCAGCACCAATCTGCCAGCCCCCCTGGGGATCTCAGGCACCCTCTGGCACTTCAGAGAGCTCCATACACTCAGGCGGTCACCAGAAGTCATTGCTACCCAAGTCATTCTCCTCCCAGACCTTTGCCTGCAGGAAACGCCCTGGCCAGGCTCTGCAAGGCAGGAGCATCCCCACCCAGCTCCCGGGAACCCGTTCCCATCGGCACGCCGGCGGCCGTCTCCGGAGGGGAGAGAGAAACGGGCCCCGCTCGGTTCTTGCACAGAGACAGCCGCAGGCTGCACGGGCAATTGCGCGCTACTTCTGACATGTGACCGGGTTTTCTGCGTTCACCCCGTCCCCCTTTTCCAGCATCTTGGGTTTGTTGTTTGCTTTTTTAAAGCTACTGTGACCTTGTCACAGGGACGGACAAACATCAACTTCCAGAAAACACCACGTTCTGAAAAGCTACACGGAGCGAAACCACAGCCCCATCGCAGTCTGCAAGCAAGATCTCCGCCTGGGGAGGGGAGAAAAGCAGCGTTTGGGGGGCTCGCAGCAAGCGGTGCTGAGAAGCCGCGAGTGCAAAGCAACACAGCTCCCTGCGCAGCCCGACCGACGACGTTTCCACGCGCTCCTCCAGCTCTTACCTGGCTCTTCCCACGCCGCCGGTAATTTCTCCTCACGAGGTTCTTGTAATTCTCATTCTTCTTGGTCAGGTAGTAATACAGGACGCAGTCCGCCACCGTCTGCAACGACACGGGCAGGTCAGGGAAGAGAAGGTCCCATCCCCTCGCTCTGTTGGGGCGCAGCCCGCCCGGAGCAGCATTCGGACCCTGCCATCGCCAGGTGTCCTCCTGCTTCTGAAGATCTGCAGCCCAACAGGCTTCCCCGCACCTCCCTGGAGCTGGAAGAGGGGACAACGCCTGCTGCCCTTGCAGAAAGGCTCAGCTCTTCCAAGGGACAGAGCGGGGTTGCCCGCAGGCGTGCCAAGATGGAGACGGGGCGCGGGGTAGGGAGCACCCCACGCTGGAAGCAAAGCAGGAGGAACAAGGGCTGACCCCAGATGACCGGGGCAACCAGCGGCAGGAGAAGGAGAGCTGCCTGTCACCCCCTGTTCTGGTCACAACCTGCCGTGCCACTGTCAGCTAGTGTTATTTCCAGCTGCCAGCTCAAGCACACGCGGCTTTCCCATGGACAGACTGAGATCCCGGCTCTCGGGAGCCACCGTCCCAACTCCAGCCGTCGGCTCCGCGAACACCGACCCAGATCGGACGCCTCAGGAAAAGCAGGAGCCATGGCTGGGACACAGCCTGCTCCCAAAGAGCACCGAGCGTGCCACCCCGGGAAGAGCCCGTCGCTGCACCGGACGCTGGTCGCGGGCTCCACCTTCGCCCGCCGGCTCAGCGGCGGCGTGGGCAGAAATAACCCCACGGCCCCGTCACGCCCGGGAGCGGGGTGCTGCCGCGCGCTCCCGGGGCTGCGCGCTCCCTGTTCCCGCGTGAGGAGTGGAACCATTTGCAAAAACAGATTGCAACTTTTAAAGTGTTAATTGGATCTCTTTCTAATCTAGCCCTGATTATACACACACGCGCGAACACAAAAACTTACAGTCATCTGTTCCAAGGGCTAAGATCACTATTTTTTTATAATGCAATTTAAAAATCTATTAATTCATTACATTGAGGCATACTCTGCATCTCTCTCCAACAGGATAATGGAAGCGTTCTGTATCATAATTACAGCCTGATTTACCAACGAGTACAAATAAAATTAGAAGACATTTTACAGCTTGGAACACAGACTGGATTGTGAGCATCATCCAAGTCCTACCGCTTTCGGCTTTAACAAGTGGGAAAGGCTACGAAGAGCCTGGGATCTCACAGCGACAGCAGCAGCACGAGGCTGCTGCCGGCCTTTGCTTGCTCGCTGCTTTGGACAGGAAAGTCAAGGTCTTTTAAATTATTTCCCCAGCCGGAGTCGGGCAGAATCAGAGAATAATTTAGGCTGGAAGCGACCTCGGCAGGCCACCCCCCTGAAAGCAGAGAGGTTTCCCCAGGGCAAGCGGGCACCGTGCGGATGAAACACTGCACGAGCTGGGCAGAGGATGCCGCTAATGACAGGGACCAGAGCAGCAGCGGCTCCCAAGTGTTTCTTGCTCAGGAGAGCACCCGGTCCATCACTCTCCTTCCAGGCTGGGTCTGCCCAGGATCTGCCCATACGGCCTGTCCCACGGAAGGCACTTGGCCTTGCTCAGAGAGGGACCAGAGACTCGCTCTTCCTTCAGATCTCTTTTTCAAACTTTCCTTCCATCAGCCCAATTAACAGCGAAAAGGGAAAGTCCAAGCAGCACAACACAGAGGCTTGGGAAAGGTCAGGCTCTCCTGCAAGCAAGCTATTCCCAAACACCACGGGGAGATGTGTGTGCACACACGACAACAACCCGAACTGCTGGGTGAACTGGGAGCCCACCCTCACGACCCCCTCCCCGCCGGAGGAGGGACCCCTCGGCTCCGTGCTGGGCAGCCGGGTGCCCACACCCCCCGCGCGACAGCCTGCCTGGTGCGAAATGGCTCCAGGAGATGCTGGGAAGCAGCTCCCCGCGGCGGATCACGGGGCGGGCTGCGACGCCTACGCGCCAGGCTGGCTGCGTTCACACATCTCGCGGTGCTGAGCTCCCTGTCCCTCCGCAGCTGACTCAGTCCCTCGTCTCCGCAGGGAGCCAGGAGGTGTCCGGACCATGCCCCGGGGCTCTGAGCCACCACTGCCCGCCTGTGCCCGGCATCCGCCGGCTGCTCCAGCGCCGGAGAAGTCGCACGATGGAGAAAAGAGAGCGGCGGGCGGGTTGAAGCCAGGCATGGAGTCTTACCTTCCTGTCCAGAAAGGATGCGATCAGGCCAAAGTTCTTGGGGTGCTGCATGAACCTGCGGGAGCGAGAGGGAGAGGGTTAGTAGTGTGGGTGCCAGCTCCGACCCTCCTTGCAGCTGGGCTGCCGTGCCCTGCGCGCCCGGAGCGGCGAGGCCAGCTCCCCGAGGGACTTAGGGGTTTGAGAAAATACTTCTCTGCTGCTCAGCTTCCCAGAAAGACAGGAACTTTAAATTTAGCCCAGTGGAGCTGGGCTGGTCGGGAGCTTCAACGCGCAGATGTTCATCGCGGGGTGGGCGAGGGCAGGGGGGCTGAGAGTGCCTGACAGCTGCCCGTCACCATGCTCGATTCTGCGGCCGCCCAAGCCCGTACCATGGCAGGACGGGCACAGAGGGCAGCTGCACGCCTGGCCAAGGCCTCAGGACTCGGCAAGGGAAGCGCGAGGAATCGCCGCCGTCACTCGCCGAGCCCAAGCACCCCGCAGCACAGCCGGGGCTGCCCGCTGCTGAGCGGCACCCTGAGCCCGGCTGGGCTGTCAGGAGAGGAAGGGAAACCCAGATCCCCAGAGGAAGCACAGAGCTGCCACGTTGCCGAGCTGCTCAAGAGATGCCCGGTGGCATGGCAGCTCTGAGGAATGCCACCTCCTGCCCAGCAAGCGGAGGAGCTGTCAGCAGGCTCGCCCACGGCTCCGGCGGCCCGGGAAGGGAGCAGCACCCGCTGCAGGGAAGCTGTCCCCAGGCACAAAGACTTCTCCTCCAATAAATCCGCTCGCCTAGCTGGTGGGGAAGCATGGAGGGCCAACAAGCAGTTGGCACAAGGACAGGAGGACAGTTAACCGGTGCCTCACCAAAGCACAGGGAGCCGGGCTCTCGTGCCGGGGCCGAGCACAGCGCTGGCTCGGTGGAGAGGCTGCTGCTGGCACGGGCTCTGCCCCGGGGAGCCCAGCAGCCAGGGCCAGCCCCGTTCGGCACTGGTGGCTCTGCCAGCTCCCAGGAGCTGATGGCTCTGCGCCCCAGGCAAGTGGACCGGAGGCAAAGGGTGGGCGAGCTGCGGTGTGGGCGCAACGCGGGCAGGACAGGGCGAGCAGCTCGGTGCCTCCAGCCCTGCTGGTGATTGCCCCGGGTCTGCTGGCTGAGCTCTCTCCTCCCGCCTTCGCTGCTGAGCCCTGCTGCCATACTCAGGGTCAGGGCACCGAGCTGAGCCCAGCGAGGGCCTGACCGACTCCATGGCAGCAGGACATGGGTGCTGTCACCCACACACCGATGCCCTTCTTGATGCAGGACCCCCACCTGGTTTGGGTGGCTCTGCAAGAACCCTGTAACTGGTCACCACAGCAAGGAGACCTCATCTCTGCTGCTGCCAGCACAAGGCTTTTGTGGGTGACAGTGTGGGATGGGAGGGACGTGGGACCGTGGACAGCAGCGGGAGCGTGATGCTCGCACGATTAACAGGGTCCCCAGTCCCTATCCCGTGGCCAGCTGCAGCCTTCCTGCCACTGTCTTGAAGGGTAAAACTCACTCCCAGGTGTAACGCAGACACCAAGGGAGATCCCCCAAGACACATGAATGAATAAATAAGAAAAAGAAAAAAGAAATCATAAATACCATGCAAAGAAAAAAAAGGAAGAAAAGCAGCCAGGCTGCTCAGACAGACGGTGACCAGTGCACAGGGCCGGCGCTGGCTCGTCACGCCATACGCAGCACGGGCCAAGGGCTGCCCAAGGGACAGGGCTCTCAAGGCCACCTTATCAATGGTGCTAACACAGTGTCGGGGGCAACGCAGATGACAATTTGCTGGTTTTGACAGGCCAGGCCGTGTCCCCATGACGAGGGACGGATGCTGGGTTCTCACAGTGCCCAGCAAACAGGGCCTGATGGCCGAGTGGGATCGAGGGGTACCACAGCCATCCCCGCTCCTTCACCGGCAAACCACGGTGCCCCTGGGAGCAGGCTAGCGATGGGCTCTTGACAAAGAGACCTGAAACCCTGTCCAGAAGCAAACTGAACCAGACTCTTCCTCGTCGCTTTAACAGCTAAAACAGTTCAGACCTGGAGCTTGTCAGCCCTGCAGTGCCCGGCTCTTTTCTCCGAGAGCCCCTGCCACCAAGGCTGAAGAGAAGGTTGCACCAGGTTTTCAGGAAGAGGCCAGCTCTGGGCCATGATTGTGGATGACCCAACTCTGCTTCACCTTAAAACCCCAGGCCAGAAGCTGCGGCACTCCGGGCAGCTAGGTTACCCGCACACCGGGATCGGGGCGAGAGCCGGGGCAGGACTCCCTTGGCCCTCCTTACAGCTCCTAAGCACCAATCTCTTAAAACGAGCTTTGTGAGAGCTGAAACCCTGCTGTATTTATGCCTCGGGCTCTGCATCACCCACGGCGCTGACACAGAAACCACCGTGCACAGCAGGATGCACGAGCTGGGTGTGGATTCCTCCAGCCCCATTAGCCAGGCACGGCCCCGCCATTAAAGACCGAGTAATTAGGCTTTGCGTCATTCGTGGGCAAGCCTTGCTGTTTGGAGTGTTACATTTTAAGGCTAATTAGCAATGAGGATTCTCCTCTACCAAAGCCTTGGAGCTGGTTTGCTTGTTTTGTTCTCTTTCGGTCCGTCTTGGCACTTTATTATTTCAGCCGCTAACAGGAGTCGTCACGAGCAGGGACAGGAGCGATCCCGGACACGGAGAGGCTTCCAGCATGGCTGCCCGTGGGCTTGCTGGTAATCCAGGGAGCCATCCCGCGATGGTCCAGAGGCCAGACTACGGCGGTGCTGCTGCAAGGGACGAGGTGGCCCTGGCACACCCCGTACCTCCACGTGCAGAGCAGCGAGCCCCGGCAGAGCTCATCCTGCTGGAGCTGAACTCCAGCTCTGTTTTCACAGACACACAGGGCACACTGGGGGCACCAACGACGCCCCAGTCCTCCACGCAAACACAACCGGGTCCCTGCTGGCCTATGCGATCTGGAGGAGTCTGGATGCGAGACTGAGACACCGCGGTGGTACCCAGGGAATCCACAATTCCCCGAGCCACCTCAGCCAGTAAAGCGAAGCTGTTCTCAAGCACTGCTTGCGAACAGGAGAACGCACCGCAGCCGGAGTTTGCACGTGTCTGGTGTGGGAACGCATCCACGGAAACAGCAGCTGGTGGCAAACCCTGCGGGAAGCAGGACGGAGCGCTGAGGGAGGGGTCTGCACGGGGGGTTGGATGCTGACAGCCCCAAGAATCCCTCCGGACATGCAGTGCCAAAGGACGGGCATGTAAATCCAAAAACGTAACAGGAGCATTGAGCTTCACTGGCTTTATCCTTAAACTGGCTGATAAAACAGAGGATGTAGAAGCAGAAGAACTTCTAGTTCTCACCCTGTCATGAGCAGCAGCTTCCCACTCTGCAGAGCAAGAGCACGTGGGCATGAACACACCAACCACGCAGAAAGGCCTGGGGTTTCTGCAGAGGTTCATCACCTGTGCCCAGGGTGAGGGCAACGCAACGACCGCGGCTGTGTCCCCAGGGAACAAGACAAGCCCTCAGGAAATCCACGCCTTAACGTGCCGGGGCCCCGGCCAAAGCACTGCACGGGTCCTGCCTCGCACTTCCCAAGGGCTGTGGAAAGAGAGGTGGGTGGGCTGCACTCACTTTTCCCGGAAGGTCTCCTTCTCCTGCTCACTCCACATGTTCATCACCTGCCGGTCCTTGTAGACCTTCATGGGGTCATCCATGAGGCCGTTCATGTTGATGAATTTAATGCGCTGCTGGTCAGCGTCGTAGAGCATGGGCGGGATGACGGCGAGCTGGCGCATCTGCTTCTCCAGGTTCTTTGGGGAAAGCAGAGAGAACAGTTGGTCAGCACCACGGGCCCGCAGGGACCGCAGGGGACAGATGTTCGAGCGGAAAGGACAGGCGGAGGAACCGGAGAATTCAAAAGCGAGCACTAGACAGCTTTATTGCTAGAGTAATTGTAAATTAAATGCTGAAAGAGGCTATCGCTGTCAGCCAGGAAACAATTAATCTTTCATTTTGAAATAAAAGGCTTTAAGATACCACGTGGAAATGTCTGACTTGAGCAAAGCAGCTCCTGACCATGACGAGAGACAAGCCAAAGCAGCGGTGGCAGAGGGAATGCAAACCCCTTCCCAGCCGTCAAACCCACGGCCACGTGGAGCTTCAGCCCCCCACGCCGAACTGCGACGGGAGCGGGTCAGCTCTGCAAAGCTGCTGAGACGGTGGGCAGAGGGAGGTGTTGCGCTTCCCTTCCACAGGAAACCTAATCTTGTTCCAGGAGGTTTCAAACATCACCGTGACAGGGCTGTCGTGCCTTTCTTTCCTCTCACTGCAGCACCCTGGGACATAATCTGACGCCTTCACTCCATCCTTTTCAAGCACAAAGTTCATCCGGAGCCCCGGCTGCACACCAGGACAGGACAGACTGGGCACACTGGTTTCCCAAAGTATTTGCAACACAGCGGCCAATGTGATGTCTTGTTTATCCCGTTCCCTGCCCGAATGCTGGGACCATCCCTTCGGCTGAGCTGCTGGTGGTCCCCTGGCGCAGGTCCGCCCTGTGAGGATGAAGGGATGCTCTGACCACCCTCCTCTATTTGCTAGCAGCCCCACGACGCTGAGGCCTCCCTGTCACCTGGGATGGCACTGGTCAGACATAAATCCCAAACCTTGACCCAGGAAGGCCAAGTCTCAAGTGCTGTTCTTTTAATTCACAGCTAGACATTGGTTTCTTGGAGAACAATAATGTCCAATCCTTCCAGCAAGCTGCCGACTCAGGCCTCCCCAGCACCGCTCTGCTTCCCCGCTGCGACCGATCAGCTCCAACCTCCTCTGCCTAGAACACAGCCCTCGGCACAGACACGGACATTTCATCCCATTTCATCACGCTCCTCATCCTCACTAGGATGCCTCCCGTTCAGCAGCCGGCTGCTCTGGATGCCCCGGGGCTGTCATCTCGTCATGGGTGGTCTGGGACAGCTCGAGGCCAGAGCACTGATCCCGACAAGCGCAGCCCCAGCCAAAAGGGGAAAGCCCCTGTGCAGAGCCCCGGCAGCCCCCTTCGCCTGGCAGGGTCTCGGGGTGCCGAGCCCTGCGGATACGCCCCACAGCGCGCAGCCAGCAACGCGTCGGGGCGGAGAGCTGGGCCCCACTGCCAGCGCTGCTCCTCAGCTCTCACCTCCCTGCTCCCTCCGACCCCGCGGAAGGGCTGGAAGCTCTTGAGGTCTCCTCCGAGACAAGCGAAGCGGTGCCTTGGGGCTCAGCAGAAGGAAGGGGTGAAGCACAGCAGCACGCTGTGCAGCGGGGCAGAGGCAATGATCTAACGCTCCCCTTGGCCACAATCTCTGCAGAGCTGTGAAACTGCCCTCTGCTTCCAAGATCCGTGTCCTCCAGGTCGCTGCCTTAGCTGGCTAAGAGCAAAGTGCCCGGGACCCAGGGCAGAGAGCGAACTGCAGCGCACAGGCAGCAAACATCTCAGCTATTGCTGGGCAATGGCTGCTCTCCCCTCCCAAACGCGATCCACGCACTGCAGCTCGCCTCCATGCCAAGAGAGCAGAACCCTTGTGAAACCAGATCCAAACGAAGCCAAGGTCACGGGGATGTTTCAAGATGAATGGAGCACTCCCAGAAGATGTGGGCCAACTGGCTCACGTACAAACCATTCATTCCATAGGATTCCCCTGTGTCAAGCCACACAGCCCATTCAAAACAAAATGAAACAGAAAAACCCCTCCACCCGGCAGCCAGGGCGCTGGCTCCCTTCCCTTCCCACCTCCACTTCCAGTTCAGACCCACAGCCAGGAGGTGTTTGTGGGGTGCTACCCAGCATGAGCAGCACGTGGGGGTTTCAGGTCCCTACGAGGCAGTCGAACGCTGCTAAACCCACTGGCCACCAGCTTTGCTCCTTGTTTTGCTCCTGCAGAACCATAGCACAGCTCCATTATGTCTCTCGGGTGGCTGGAAAGATGCTGCTGGGTATTCAGTGAACATCTCACTCTGGATCCTGTCCAGAAAGTGTATCAGGCATCATGGCAACCTCCCCACGCTCAGTGTGGCATGAAGTTAGTGGGATCTGGTATCAGCTTTCACTGTGGGACCTGGTGTGAGACCTGGTGGTACTCTCCTGGCTTCCTTGGAGAAGTGTGGAGTGAGGGGAGAAAGGGAGGACAAAGGACAACCCGGTCTCACCTCTTGTTCTGAGAGCCCGTCGATGATTTCCGACACCTCGTGCTCGCTGCGTGCGGCCGACATGGAGAGCCCGCCGCTGCCCCTCTGTCCTACCCTGCTGGGAAAGGGCAGGGAAACTTTCAGACACCGACGCTCCATGTTGTAAACCACATTCATGACAACTCGCTGGCCGTGCTGTCCCTCCTTATGGACCTCCACGATGGCCATATCCCAACACTTGACCCGGGCCACCCCACCCCACGCTGCGGGAACGGTGCCTGCTGCAGCCCCGCGGGCTCTGGCAGCGCGTCCTCCTGCCCGGAGAGCACCGCTCCCCGTGTCCCCCGCGTTCAGGGCTCACGGGTCGCGAGCCTCCATCCCCCCTCCTTACCTGTGCCAACAGCCGCCTCCTGGATCGCTACAACAGAAGGATGTGTCACACCCCACCGCGCTCTCCCCCCGTTATTTCCTCCTGTTCATCGCGCCGCAGCAACGCACAAAGGCATCGGCACCGAGCCGTCAGCACTGTGCCACCGCAGCTGGCTTGCAAATGCTGCAGGAACTTCTAAATCAAAACCAGCTGCTGACATCTTCCCACCCCCAGTATCACCCGACACAACAGCCATGCATCCCGAGGAATTAAAACTCTTCTTATGCAGCACATAAAAGCTTAAAACGTTTCTCAGTACCATTTCTCCCCTTCTCTTTCAGATAAAATAAAGCCAGTGGTTAGGAGGTTTGGGCCCATCCAGTTGTGGGGCACAAGGACGGGATCCTGGCACAAGGGTTTGGGTTCTGCGCCTGTCAGGTGTCCCGGGGCAAGCTCCCAAGGCCGAAATGGGAAGGGCAGGGAGTTTTCAGCAAGCAGGGTGGAGACTGAAATCGTGCCTCCTCCTGGCAGGGAACAACACGACCTCAACTGCGCTTCTAATGAGGAGGGGAAAATCGCCAGGGAATGGGACAGCAGCGGACACCACTGTCAGTCAGACATTTTGCTCCTTTCGCATTGTCCGTGGCCATTCCTCTAAACTCTGCAGGCCTTTCTTCTCCCTACCCATGCGCTGATCAAAGCATGTGCATGTCTGACATCATCGACGTGACCAAATCCACCTGCAAGCCTTGCACATCCTCACCTGGGCCCACCAGCAGGGCCATGGTCAGGGCCGTCCCGGCCAGGTGGCCAGCGCAAGGGAGCTGCCCCTCGCTCCGACGTGGCCAGCGGGAGATCGGCAGCAGAGGGGAGATGGGCAACCACGGTCCTGACATTTTTCCTTCTCTCTCGGCTCTGTGCTGAGCCACCCTGGGGGAAAAAAAGCAGCAAAGCTGCTTCTCTGCTGGCTTCTCCGCTCTCGTGAGACCCCACCTGGAGTCCTGCGTCCAGCTCTGGAGCCCCCAACATGAGAAGGACATGGATGTATTGGAGTGGGTCCAGAGGAGGCCACGAAGATGATCCGAGGGCTGGAGCACCTCTCCTCCAAGGACAGGCTGAGGGAGCTGGGGCTGTTCAGCCTGGAGAAGAGAAGGCTCCGGGGTGACCTTACTGCACCTGCCAGTGCCTGGAGGGGCTGACAGGAAGGATGGAGAGGGGCTTTTCACAAGGGTGTGCAGTGACAGGACAAGGGGGAACGGCTCTAAACTAAAAGAGGGCAGATTTAGATTTGATATTAGGAAGAAATTCTTCCCCATGAGGGTGGTGAGGCACTGGCCCAGGCTGCCCAGAGAAGCTGTGGCTGCCCCCTCCCTGGCAGTGCTCAAGGCCAGGTTGGATGGAGCTCTGAGCAACCTGGGCTGGTGGAAGATGTCCCTGCTCA
>Ga0065711_1047104_pt1 | contig 12520 bp, 13 predicted proteins | sample Hoacrofraction12_FD_59098 | JGI IMG/M metagenome (GOLD analysis project Ga0065711, IMG submission 59098) | Hoatzin crop microbial communities from Cojedes, Venezuela - Epithelial fraction 12 v2 (version 2) | ecosystem: Host-associated > Birds > Digestive system > Esophagus > Crop | place...
AGAGAGTGGCTCAAGAGCACCCCTGAGGAGAAGGACTTGGGGGTACTGGTGGATGAGAAGCTCAACATGAGCCGGCAATGTGCGCTCGCAGCCCAAAAAGCCAACCATATCCTGGGTTGCATCAAGAGAAGCATGGCCAGCAGGTCGAGGGAGGTGATTCTGCCCCTCTACTCCGGTCTCGTGAGACCCCACCTGGAGTCCTGCATCCAGCTTTGGAGCCCCCAACATAAGGACAGGGACCTGTTGGAGTGGGTCCAGAGGCGGGCCACGAATATGATCAGAGGGCTGGAGTACCTCTTCTATGAGGGCTCAGGGAGCTGGGGCTGTCCAGCCTGGAGAACAGAAGGCTCCGTCGTGACCTTGTAGCGGCCTTCCAGTACCTGAAGGAGGCCTACAGGACAGATGGAGAGGGACTTCTCACAAAGGTGTGTAGTGATAGGACAAGGGGGAATGGCTCTAAACTAAAAGAGGGCAGATTTAGATTAGATATTATGAAGAAATTCTTCACCATGAGGGTGGTGAACCACTGGAACAGGTTGCTCAGAGAAGCTGTGGATGCCCCCTCCCTGGAAGTGTTCAAGGCCAGGTTGGACGGAGCTCTGAGCAACCTGGTCTAGTGGAAGATGTCCCTGTGCTCATGGCAGGGGGGTTGGAACCAGATGATCTTTAAGGTCCCTTCCAACCCCTACCATTCTATGATTCTATGATTTCACAGTCCCGCCTGACTTCAAGATCATGACTTCTTTTATTTGTTTTTACAAAATACAGTGTCTTGATGTACATTAACTTTATGTACATGGCATTTGCATGGCAGGCTGTTAAGTACTACCAAAAATAATTAGGGCTAATTTGCCGCTGAAACAAATGAGAGCACAGGTACATTTTGTGATGTGGCTGCTTTCGTTTTTAATGGTGATTGCTCACACGGTAAATGGTAAAGTGTTGCCTTTCATGTAAGGAGTTTCATTTATTAGTGCAAACAAGTAGAATTCTGGTTGATTAATTAGGAGTTCGATTTGCCACAAATTACTGATTTCTTCCTAATTGAAGTAGGGACTGATTTTTTTGTTGTTGCTTTTCCAGCACAGCTCCTTTACGCATGCAGGACTGTCAGGGTTTTCTTAGTAATGCCCGTTCTTGGGTAGCTCAGCCCCACAGCCCATCAGAGGGCGAGTAACCCGCTACGTTACGTGACATAGGATTTGGGGAATAACTGTAAGGCTTTGGGGGTGGCTGCTGAGTGCCCAGCCCGGCCCCAGGGTGTACAGGGAGCTCCATCCCGACTGGCTCATGGCTGGCAAGTGCCTGTTGGGAGAGGCTTGGTCTTTGTGCGTGGTGAGACCTTACCATCTGGGCTGGACATGCTGGCTGTTTCCTCTGGTGACGATAGCATGTCTGGGACGGTGGTGTTTGCAGGCTGCAAACCACATGGAGGCTATCAGCTCCATGCAAGGATGGTGCTGGAGTGTTGTGGGAGGGGTGCCCGTGCTGTCCTGTTCCCTTCTGTTAGAACTGCCAGAGGTTTATATGGCGTTTTAAAAGTGTACTGACTAATAAAGACACTTTAAAAAATAAAATATTGTACTTAGTGGAACATTCATTTCTGCTAGATTTTTAAAATATTTTATTTTAAAATAAAACATTTTCAAGTAAATTTGACTAAATTACAGATACCAATTTTCAGGCACAAATGTATCTTAATTTAGTTAAACAAAATATTACCTTATACATCAGAGTACAGGTTTGCTATTAGTGTTTTATAAAAGTCAAGCCATGCAATTCGTGGAAGTGACAAACTGTCTCTCCAAACTTAACAGCGTCACCCTCACCCATCGACTACTAAGGAATATTTTCTGTCCAGAACTTGGTTGAATATTTCAGCTAAATTAGGTTGAGGTGGTATTAGAGATGAGATAGCAAGGAGCTTGTTTCTTTCTTTCTTCCATTACATGTATAAAAATTGGCTGTGAGAAGATGGTATTTACTAGGTCTAAAATGTTGAGGGACTTGATGGCCATATGCAATTGAATCTATTTCACTAGCAATATATAACTGTACTAAAGTTTTAGTGTAATCAGTCTGTTTGGGAGGCAGAACACGGTTTGATGCTCGTTGTTGCTATGTATCCATTTAAGGAAGTTTTAAACTATTTTTTTAAAAGTTTTAAAAGCTGTTTTGTACATATTTAACCTTGGCACAACTAACAGGTAGAATTGCCCACTAAGTAATGGAGTGGTTGAAATATGGCTGCACAGATTCACTCTTTTCTGTTCTGTACAGAAAGGAAATGTTAAATTACACCATTCAATGGGCTATATTTGCCCTTTCTGTAGTAAAAAAACCCACAAAAAAACAAAAAACAACAAAAAAACCCAACAGCAAAAAAAAAACCAACTCAAAACAATGCACCAGCACAGAGCAAGATCAAATATTGATGATTTGTATGAAGAATTGCTCCTTGCTGCTTTAAATTATCAAAGTTACTTAAATTTGAAATCTGCCTGCTCTGGAGCACAGGGGAGCACTTTATATAGAGGATGACAATGGCACTGGGACTTGCTCTACCAGCAGGTGTTCAGACAACCCCTTTTATTTTAGACATCAAAGCCAGTGTTGTGGTACTAATCGATTAACACACCAACAGGTTTTTCTGCCCATGGGTGCTTTGCTTCTGCACTTGAACCCCTTGCCCTCCACAGCCTGAATCGCAGATTGCTTCCCAGCTTCCTGCTGCAGAGTCGCCATGCTCTCTTTGATCCAAGTTGTCCCCTTGTCCGAAAGGACAGTGTGACAATGCCAGGGCTCCCTTTCAACCTGCTTCCAAAGGCAGAAAATTTGCAAGGCTTTCCTCCACTTCATTCTCCTGTTGCTGTTTTCTGGGATGTGAACAGGAGCAGCTCTGACAGCCCTTGGGCAGGCTGCAGGTGATGGTGATCCAAAGGCTCCCTGGCCAACAAGTTCTGGTCTCCTGTTTATTTTCATTGAGGGGATTCCTCTCTTTTTCCATTCAGAATAGGTTTGTACTTGCTTTCTGAGGCCATATGTACTATGGACGGGACAGCAATCCCCAATGCACCCAAATTTTCAGTCCAGTGAAAACCACTGAGTGTTACTGAGGTGCCCTTGCAGAAGTCAACTGATGCATCAGACCACGTCATTGCTGGAGGAGGCAAGGTTCCCATGTGTTTAGGCCTGTGTTGTTCAGCATAAGAGTAATAATTCTGATATTCACCACAGTGAATGAAAGACTTTATTTTAACAAAGCTGATAGAGGTGTACGTTAGAGAGTGGAAATTCGATGTCCTATTTCATATATTGTATAGGGGGCAAGTGTGTCTGTAGCAGTGCTTTTCGGTGGCTATGCTAGGTTGCATTATGCTGCCTACTCACTAGATGTCTCCAGAAGCAACATGCATGCTCTGAGATGCACTGCCTGATAAATCGGGGATATGGAAATGGAGCTGGGACTGAGTTTGAGGAGGAGCTTATCTGTTTGCATGCTATAACTGCTTATTCTGGAAACAAAGAGCCAACCTCGACAGCACAAGTGGTCTTCTGCAGAGCACCACAGATCACTACCCTGGTAGCATCTCTTAAGAAGTCATGGGCAGGCTTTCAAGCAGTGTCGCTGTGCTCCAGAGTGAGCTGGGTCACAAGCTGATCATAATCATTTGAATGTATTTGTGTTCAGCTGCTGAGAACTGGTGACAAAGTTTGTCATGTAACTTGTTTATAGGCAAAGAAATGTCAGCTACTGATGGACAGGAGGTAATGTCCCTACTGAATCTCTCTCTTGGTCTTCTGTCAATACAGGCATGTTTCACTCACAGCTTAGGATGCCAGTGAAGCTTCCAACACAAACTTCTCCTCCATCTTGCCCTATATCTGGAATTGGCAAACAAATGATAAGCCATAAACTGCATATCTAATTACAGGAAAAAATGAGCACAGCTTCCTTCCAGTGACTTTAATTAAGCTACTTCAGCTGGGCCGGTAAGTTTAGCTCATTCAGCCAAGCAGCAACATTTCTTATTATAATTGTGAATTATCTGATGAAGCTGCAGCACTGTGATTTGATTGCATCAGCTAATACGTGAAGTGCTGATGAGCCGGTTTCGGATAGCGACCCATAGATCAGCCCATGGATCTCTGCTATGTACAGGTCCTTCCAGTGCTAAGGGAACAAACAGCCTCTAGAGTTTAAAGCTTTTACAACTCTCCTGCAGACCATGAGTTCTTCCACTGCTAGCAGCAGCCATTTCCAGCCTTCGCTAAATCCAGGAACACTACCAAGATGACAGAGGAAAATGAGGAAAGGAAGATCTATCTGCTTCCTGAAGGAAACTTGCGCACAGAGGTCTGGGAGACCCACCAGGGTAACCCCAGAGCAGCTGGTTCTGCAGTGCCGAGGCGATAACGACCCTAGGAGGGGCCCTCTAGCAGGACTGGCTGGAGATGCCAAGCTGAGCAACAGACCCCGTGGCATCACCAGGCTGGGAGCATGTGAGGATAGGGAGCTGGCTGAAGTGTGGGGCCCGGAGGGATGTGATCAGCAGTGTGAAGTCCAGCTAGCAGTAGCTGAAAGAGGCACTCCTCACAGGCTGGTGCTATTTGGTGTCTTTATGAAAGACCTGGGTGACGGCCAGAGCATGCCCTCAGCAAGCTCGAGGATGTTCCCAGGCTGGGAGAGCAACTGAAATGCTGGAAGGCAGCAGGGCTGCCATTCAGAGGGACTGGGATGAGAAGTGGGCTGGCAGGGACTGTGTGAGGTGGGAACAATCTGCCAGGGAAGGGAGAAGGTGGGCTATGCATGGTCCTCTCTACAGGCTGGTGCAGCCTCTCCTGCGAGCCTGCTGTGGCATCTTTGCTTCGTGTTTCCCTGGAGCAGCTCTGCAGCTCTCCAGCTGTCCTGGGCACGTGCAGCTCTTGAAGAGGACAAAGTTTGCCAAGTTGCTTTCCTGCCAAGTGGTGTGCAGCTGGAAGTCACGATTCCCATGGCAGGTCCTCACCTGCCTCGTGACCCATCAGCATGCTGTGAGGCCTGATGCATCAGCAGGATTCAGCTGTGTCTTACTCATAACCTGTATCCTGACTGCTGGGATGCCAGCGGCATTGCTTTGCCTGCGATTGTGACCAGTGTTGCATTAGGAGCTTGAGGCCTGGCCAGAATGGCAGAGGAGAGAGTTTCTGTTATAAAGAGCTTATCAGCTCCTTGTGTTCCATCAAGGAAGCAGAAGAACAGTTCAAGAAAGGCAGTAAACAGAAGGTGCTTTCATATAGTCCAAGGGAAAAAATTCACATGAGAAATCTGAGAGCTGTTGTCTGCAAGAGAAGGTCTTGAAGGGACAGAGACACATGGGGAAGATGGGGCAGAGTCTGGCACCCAGCCAGCATCTCTGACCTGTGATGCTTTTTGGAGGACAGCATTCCTCACAGGCAGGCCACCACAGGGGTTTTCTGCAGTAAAGGTGCAGGTGATCGGTGGTGATCTGAGCTTTATGTTGGATATCTCGATTTTTTTTATTCCCTCCCCCAGGACTTCTACAAGCTGTAAACTGCGAACTCTGGATATACTAGTGTTAGGATTAATTCTGACGCTGCTATTCTCAATATTTACACAGTTACCCAGCCTTCTTCTGCATTACAGAAATTGTTTTGGCTTCAGAAACAACTTTCTGTGGCAAAGGGTCCTCCAGGGTACTTTCACTGTGTGTAATAGGATTTCATTTGCATTTGTTTGAAATTTTCTGCCCTTTATTTTTGTTAAAAAATAAACAGTTTTCTGTTAAAAAATAGCAGTTTTCTACTGCTATCAGGCAGGTAGAACAGCAGCTCTCAATGTGCTTTTCTATAGACCACTTGTTATTCTGCAGCCCTTCACCAAGGCATGATCCAAACAGACGTAGCACCAGCCCATTGTGCGTCTGTGCGTGCTTGTGGAAGTGGAGCAGAGCGCAGGAGGACATCCGATAAGGAGATGCAGAATTGCTCTATTTGTAAACCTGATCATTGATTTGAGAGCGAACAAGCTGGCTGCTGAAAGAAAAAAAGGAAAGCAGAGTCATCCTGAGGCGTTCAGCAATGAGCTATGCAAGACATAACCTCAAACCACAGGAAGCCCTGATATCCCATGAAGTAACAAATATTTTTCTATTAATACCAGCGTTTTTATTGCCTCTTTCATCCTGAAGGAACCCTAGTTGGCTTTTGTGCTTTGCAGACTCAATTCAGTAATTACTTCTCCTTGCCACTGAAACAGAAGATATTCCCAAAGATACGCCGATAGCAGAGGCTTAGCCACAGGGACAGCCCTCTGCAGCGGCCCTGGGAAGGGAGAGCACTGTGTATGCCTGAGGGCAGAGGAGACTCTCGGCTAGAAAAGCTGGAGGCAGTGACAGAACCCCGACAGCCGTTGCTGGTAGGGTAGTGGCGGAGCAATGGCTCTGTCTATGTGGTAAGAGGAGAGACTGTTCTCTGCTGAAGTGGAAATGCTTGCAGCACTCCTCACAGGCTTCCCCTCTGGATGCCAGCCCAGGCAAGCGCTGCCCTTCTTGCAAGACGTGGGTGCCTGCTGTCTGGTCGCTGTGCTACTGTGGGGGAGGGGATGGCACCCCTGCTGCCATGCCATAGGTGAGCTTGGGCAGTGCTGTCACCCATGCACTGGTCCCAGAGCGACAGTGTGGAAGCGCTGTGTGCCCCAGCCTGGGAATGGCTCACGGGGCTCCACAGCCAGGGGCTCTGGTAGAGGAGGGCTTTCCTGCTCCATCCCTGGCCTCAGTAAGGGAAAATCGCACCGAAAAAGGGAATGGAGGCTGGAGAAGAAATTATCTCCAAGTCTCAAAAGGGGACAAATCTATACACATACAATTACGGTATCTGTTAATTCTTTCATCAGTTTGTTCATGTATGTATTCAATCAAGAATCTTCAGTCAAGGGAGAGGACATGGAAAGCCTTAGAAAAATCTGTCCGAGCAAGTGTATGGAAGAGAAATGGAGTAAGAAAACCAGATGATACTGCCGTCCTCTAACCACCAGGGGAAAAAAAATCCCCACCCCTCTGGGAGAACGCAAGCCAGAAATCGGCTCTGTTGCAGCCTTGTTTATTTTCCTAAACAGCTGAAAGACTGAGAGCTCATCCCCTCTGCCCCCTCCTGTACAACAGGCACCCCCCGTCACCAACAGGAGGGAGAAACAACACAGATGCTGCAGACGTGTGCATGAGCATGTTCTGGGAATGGACCTGGTGCCCCATCTTCACACTGCTGTTTGCATTCATTCTCTTGGCTTTTCCTGTGGCTGTTTCCCTCTATTCAGTGGCCCAAAAAGCCAGAAGACACAAATTTCCTTGTCCTTAGCATGCAGCCTCTCTGCTTCATTGGGCAAACACAGCTTTGTGACACCTGATGCTCCTGCCTCTGGCAGGGCTTGGGGACTCCTGGATTGCTGTGGACCCTGGCGAGCAGATGTTTTCACCTAGAAAGCACTTCTGTTGCTGCATTCCAGCTCCTCTGAGAACTCCCCCATCTCTTCACCTTCCTCCTCTCCAGATCCCTCCTTCTCTCCCTGGCTCTCTCCAGACATTGCCTGCTCAGCCACTCTCTGCGCAAGGCTGGCAGGGTTCGTGTGTGTCTGAAGTCCTTCTCTGGCCGAGAAGAGCCGATGGGTCTGCCAGAGGTAGCACCTCTGCTTGCTTGGGGAATATGAGAGCATGGTTTTGTTAGCTCGGTGATGGAGATAGGCCTCCCTCTTGTCGCAGGAAAACTTCGGGTCATACCGATGCCTCCCTAAAACCCTGAATTCCCCCAAAGCATGCAAGTGCAAACATTTGCTCAAGCTTTTGAGATAGGGGAGGACTGCCAGCCTTCATAAGGAAGTCACCCAGCTTTATCCAAGGGTTATGACCTTAAGCTGTTTTATCTGCAAACTCATGCAAACTTATTTAAATTCTGTTAAATCAAATGGCAACAGGCGTGGCCTTAACTACTGTAAACTGTTTTTACATGGAAATCATATTAGCTGGGCAGCCTTTTGAACCACTCTAAACCCAGAGTACAAGCGCATGACTGGGAGTATATAGTTTGTCATCACTTTGTGTGGCACTGCCCATTAGCTGACTGAAGACATCGCACCCCTCATCCTGCTTCTGGCCACCAGCCAGCAGTGATGCCCCTGCAGCCCAGCAAAGGAGGAGCGTACATGCACTCCCTGACCTTCTTCAGTACAAAGTCAGTTGGAGTTACTGAAACCAGCGTCATGAGCAAATGGCATTAAAGTGGCTAACTTTGCATGGGAGCAGAGCTGGATCGCTCACACAAGCTTTCTGCTCACCAGGGGACACCACGCGGGAAGGAGGGAGCAACCACCAGTAGTAACCAGCAGTGTATTTAGTGGCATGCTCTTTCTGGTTTGCAAAGAGTATACGTGTCAAAGGCTTGTGGGTTAAACAGCTGGTTTAAGCCAGCAACTCTTGTCTTGCAGGAGAGAAGCAACCATGCTCAGGCACCACGGCCCTACCAATAAACTGCTTAAAACATATGTATAACCAGCTAAAGCTTGAGCTGAAAGGGTGAAACTTCCCTCTGTAGACAGACTTGGAGAGATGGTACAGGAACTGTGCTAAAAAAGTAGGGCCCTAGACTAAAACCAAACCCCAGGAAACCCCCTGTTATTTCTTTCTGTCTGCCTAGATTGCCTCAGGTGGGTCTTCCACCGCAGTTTTGTGTGTGAAATGCAACAGAAGTAAAACTTGGTGCTTCTGCCATACGGATGTCCCGAGCTAGTATCTGCATGGGAAGTACTGCTCAGCCCCAACCTTGTGGTGTGCCTGACCCTGCAGGTGCTTGGGCAAGGCTCCAGGGCAGCTATCAAGCGCTGGTGTCTGGCCCCTGTTTGATCCTCTGAACGGAGTCGGGATGCTGCCCACCAGTCGGAGATCACGACACCTGGCACCCTGGATTCTGACTGGCTAATGTCTACGTAAAGATGCTGCTCTACATTAATCCTAAATATTTTCGGCCAGAGTTGAAAGCTCTTTGTGAGTGTAATCTGCCAGTCCAAACAGAAGAAAATCTCTATTTGGTCTGAAGAGCAGAACTTGGCGTGGTTTGCTGGGGAAAATGCCAAGTACGCAAGGCTGTTTGCTCTCCTTGAAACAGTCACGACTGTTCTTTAGCTCCACTAAGGCACATCTGGCTGTCATCTCTGCACATCTGTGTCCTGTGATTTACACAGTTTTCTCCCAATCCTTCATGTGGTTTTGTGCTGTGATGAGGCTCTGGAAAGAACAAAAGCGCATCTTTCTGCTGCTCAGAGCGCCAGCTCTCTGGGAACCTTCCTAGGAACCTAGCAGAGCAAACGGGACCTCCTCTGGAGTCTGCAGCAAAGCATTTCCGTAGCCCCCCCGGAGAATAGTCTACATGGCAGCAAACAGCGATGCAATTGGTGACTTGTGGGGAATCCACATGCGTCACTAAAGCGTTGCAGGATGCATCTGGGAAAGGAAGACTTTCCTTAGCACCTCTGGCCTTTTTTCAGCCCCAAGGTGAGGTTTAATGTAAACCTGAACACCATTACACTGATTAAGACTTGTAATACAGACCAAACTTAACAAGACTGACTTATGATTGGTTCCTGGCCTGATAGGTCCAACAAGAGTGTCAGGAAGGATCTCACTACGCACAGGTACCCAGACACTGACTGGAACCTGTGAGCAACTGCTGAAAGAAGCAGCAGTTTCCTGTCCTACAAAGAGTGTAAATATATGTGAGGAGACATTTGTACATCTGCTGTCATCTCCCTTCCTCAGCCCAGGTTGTGCTGAAGCCAGCTAAAGAGGATCTCCTTACTCGGATTGCAGACGGAATTCCAAAGAACGTGGTGGCTTTGCTACCTGCAACCCATCTCCAGCAGTCACAAAGCCTCTAATAGGCGTCCTTGCTGACTGACATTCAAAAAGTGCTGAGATCATTAGATTCATCATTTTTTTTAAAAAAGAGGTGGAATCAGGTGGTACATAGCTATGATCTGATGTCCTAAATGCAACACATTGAGTTTCCCCACCTTTCAAACATCAGGTGATCAAGAGATGCTCCTTGAAGTGTACTGAAATGGTCAGACAAGCAACAAGAGTGAGGGGAAGTGGAAGAGGTGATATAAACCAAACTGTATATTCAGAAGCATGTCAGCCTCATCTGTTCTTTCGCAGTTCTTTTTCTTTTCTTGCAGAAGGCTCCTACAGAAGATAAATATAGGAGCTTTTTCTCTCAGAAGAGTAACATCCATGGTGATTCCCTTCCTTCTGTTTCCTCCTGCAGCCAGATCAGTTCAAAGCCTGCTCTGCCCACACACCGGTTTATCAGTGGGCGAGAAGGAATGCTCCCATCTTACGCTCCCCAGAAATGGAAGTGTTTCACAAGCTAGTACTTACTATGCTAGTAAGGAATTTCATAAATTGCTTGGTGATTCTCAGTGGGAAATTTGTTTGTAAGCTACACAGGCTTCCGAGATACTCCCAGTCTTAATCCTCAAGATAGCAAGCTCACATCTTGGTATTTAAAAGCAACTCTGCAGTGGGATGGAAAGGAGACTTAGGATGGAGGGATGAATAATGGTTTTGCAATGATTGTCAGTCATGTTTTTGAGCATTTGGAGACTTCAAAAGGATATTTAGGTTTAAAAGCAATACTTAGGGAGTACTGTCACAGTGCTCTGTCATGTCAGCAACAGGGACATTCACCCCCAAACTCCTGTCACCCCAAAGTCGGTTGACTGCTTGCACCTGGTATTGATCAAGAGCAACCAACGAGACAGGCACGACTGCTTTCATAAACTGCGGTGACTTATCGTAGCGTTTGACAGCACTACAGGTCTCAGAGTTGTTTACCATGGGATAAAACCTGCCCTGCCAGGGGGAAGGGAGTGTATCCTACCCGGAAAAAAACTCAAACCAAACCACTTCTTCTGTCGTTACATCCTAGGACAGTCGTTAACTTACTCTATTTACTGTCTGGATGGGAATTGGCTCTGCCTACCCGGAGCCAGCAAGGACACCAGCATTTCTAAAGTTGTGTGTAGGAGCACGATCGATAAATCTTTAAGAGCAGCACTGAAAACTGACGTCCTGATTGAGTTCAGAATTGCGAGAAACCCTTGGAGGAGAAGTGGGAAGCTGAGAGCATAATGAGAGGCCAACCCCAGAATGAGACCCCTTCTAATGAGAGTGGTTAGTAACTAATCAAAAATATCAAGGCTGATGTTTTATTTCTGTGCCTGTGTGCAGCCAGCCACGGCAACTCTCGGATAATATTTAGACTATGGGCACAGATGTATTTCTTCTGCCCTCTTGTTCATCTAAACCGAAGGCGGCTCTCCGGTCAAAAAGTGTTTTGCTGCCGCGGGCAAGGTGATATTGGCTGCGTGTTGAAATGAGCATGCTGGGCGGCTGCTGCTGTGCCCGCGTCACACAGCCCGGGCGTGCCTGCAAAGCGCCTGGTGCCTCTCCTGCCAGCTCGTGAGGGCTTCGGTCACGCACAGCGCAGAAGAGTATCCCCATGGCGAGGGCCATCCCCAGGCCGGTGCAGAGGTCCCATACGCCTGCGGTGAGCACCGCTGCCAGTCGCAGAGCTGCTGAGCTGAGGCGGATGAGGACCAGAAAGCGCTCCCCATGCTGCTGCCTGCGGCTTGGGGCTTTGTCAGAAGTGTTTTGACTTGAAACGATGAAACGTCTGAAATATTTTTGGAGGGTTTCTGTTCTGTCATCGCATCAATCTCCTTTGATTCGATTCAGCGTGTTCACGCTGAAGACAGCGCTGCCCATGCTTTCACACTCTCTCCTGCCACTGATCTCAGCCAGCGCCTCTCCGTGTCGCCAGCTTGCTCACTGACGCTGCCGTCGGGATGTGAGCACTGGGGTGGGGGGTTTAGGGGGCCCAGGACAGGCCCCTAACAGCGACTCTGGCATCAGGGGCCCGCGGTGAAACCCAGACTCTGCCAGAGGTCCCTCCTGCTCCCTTGGGTGGGTATGTCACGCAACCCTTCCCGCAGAGCGGGCACGACGGCGTTTCTCCACAGCTGCAGGCCCCGCAGAGGCAGCTGTGCCCCAGTCTCAGCACGGCCAGCAGCGTTTGCCTGAATGCTGCAACCACAATAACGATTTCAAACAGGGCAGGAGGGATGGAAAGTTCAGGCCAGCCCAGGTCTTCAAACATGGGAGCCCAAGCGGCAGCCAGATGAAGCGGCAGTGCGCGAACCCGGGTCCCGGCACAGCCCGGCCGAACGCCTCGCACCCACGGCCCCGCCCGGCCCCGGCTCTGCCCTCGCCGGTGCGAAGGGCTGGGAGCGGAGTGTCGGAAAGGCAACGAAAACACCCACGCCGCGGCGGGGATGCCCCAGCGTGTGACCGCCGGAGCGGGGGCTGCGGGAGAGGCCGGCACCGGAGGCGGGGTCTGACGGGAGGATGCCGCTGCGGCGGCCTGCGGCCGGCAGAAGGCTGCGCGTGCCGCCGAAGCCCCCTCCCCCCCC
>Ga0065711_1047105_pt1 | contig 12520 bp, 5 predicted proteins | sample Hoacrofraction12_FD_59098 | JGI IMG/M metagenome (GOLD analysis project Ga0065711, IMG submission 59098) | Hoatzin crop microbial communities from Cojedes, Venezuela - Epithelial fraction 12 v2 (version 2) | ecosystem: Host-associated > Birds > Digestive system > Esophagus > Crop | place...
CAGGCGGGTCTTGAATATCTCCAGAGAAGGAGACTCCACAACCTCCCTGGGCAGCCTCTTCCAGTGTTCTGTCACCCTCAGAGGGAAGAAGTTCTTCCTCATGTTCAGACGGAACTTCCTGTGCTTCAGTTTGTGCCCGTTGCCCCTTGTCCTGTCTCTGGGCACCACTGAAAAGAGTCTGGCCCCATGCTCCTGCCACCCACCCTTCAGATATTTATAAGCATTTATCAGCTCCCCTCTCAGCCTTCTCTTCTTCAGGCTGAACAAGCCCAGCTCCCTCAGCCTTTCCTCACAGGACAGATGCTCCAGTCCCCTTACCATCCACGTAGCCCTCCGCTGGACTCTCTCCAGGAGCTCCTCATCTTTCTTGAAGTGGAGAGCCCAGAAATGGAACCAGTACTCCAGATAGGGCCTCACTAGGGCAGTGTAGTGGGGGAGGAGAACCTCCCTCGACCTGCTGGCCACACTCCTCTTAATGCACCCCAGGATCTCATTGGCCTTCTTGGCAGCCAGGGCACACTGCTGGCTCATGGTCAACCTGTTGTCCACCAGGACACCCAGGTCCCTCTCCAGAGACCTGCTCTCCAGCAGGTCAGTCCCTAACCTGTACTGGTGCATGGGGTTGTTCCTCCCCAGGTGCAGGCCCCTGCACTTGCCCTAGTTGAACTTCATCAGGTTCCTCTCTGCCCAGCTTTCCAGCCTATCCAGGTCACGCTGAATGGCAGCACAGCCTGCCGGTGTATCCATCCACTAGAGCGCAAGAATATCAGCATTGCAGCTTGTGTTAACATGGAGGGAAAATAGGCCTAGATGTACAGTTACCTGTAGTCCTCAGAGGTGATGCCAGCTTGTCAAACCAGGACATGTGAAAAGAGATCAGCACCCTGTGATGTGACACTGTGACTTGTAAGATACACACCCAGCAACTTCTGTATGCTTTGGATAGCAACAGTACTGGTAAAGGGTGCGGTGGTAGGTGTATGTCAGTGTTTTGCATCACGCTGTGCACTTATTGGTCTGGTTTGAGTTTTGAGGATTCAGCCCCATCCTTAGGTTCTTTAAAATGGGGCTTATACCATGAGCTGGTTAAAGGAATGGGTCAACTTAAACCCTGTAGCGTGAAGGCAGTGTGGATTTGGTTGTATCACCTTCTCGGTCCCTGCCCAGTCACAGTGCTGGCATAAAGGTGTCAGAATTGTGTCTGGTACAAGCCCAGGAGAGCCCCAGATTGGATGTGCCTGAGGGGCTATGGAACACCGCTGTGCAGCTGAAGCGCACTGGTGGTTGGAGTCTGGCCAGTTTGAAGTTTCTGTGATGAAACCTAAATTTGGCACAAACCCGCACTGACTAATTTTAACATTCTGCTTCTGCATGAGGCTCTGTCTAGAGTGACACGGCATCGGTGATCATAGCCGAGGCTTGTCTTGAGGCTCTAAAATAGTATTTGGACTTCAGGTCTGGGGTTTTTTTGTCTCCGTAGATGTATTAATATTAAAAAGTTGAGAGGATGTATTTTACAATACCTACCCTTTGTAGTTTCCATCGCAAGATATTTTCCCACCATGGTTAAATGTTGAACTGTGCTGTAGGCTGTCCCTTAGGTCTGTAACTAGATCTTCAGGCAGGGTTGGGGGGAATCTGATCAAGAGAACGGTTTCGAAACCCTCTTACCACCACCACTGCAAACTGGTGACAGTCGTGCGATTCTGTAGCAGATAGTATCCAAGGCTTCGTTTTAATTCTGCAAAGAATTAGTCCTTCAAGAATATAAGCCAGCTGCTGTTCCCAAACTGTTCTTGTTTTTCTAACAGAAGTTGAAAAAAATGTTGAAAGCTTTAAAGCAAATGAAAAGAAACATATTTGAAATGAGCATTGTCTGTGTGATGTCATTACAGGATGAGTTGTTTTGGAGGAAATACTATCCAGTCTGAGCTTGTGTACTTTACCTGACATAACTTAAGAAGCTTCAGATATACAATACAATGTGGCAATCCTGTACATCCAGGATGGGAGAACACCCTTTTTGCTAAATAGGCTTCGAAGCTTTTACGTTATAGTTTCATTTTTATTCAAGTTAAGCCATATGTTTTTATGAGTTAGAGTTGATTCATCTTTTCCACTTTAAAATTTGAAAGAAAGGAATCCATTCATTTATGCTGGACTGTGATAATTATCATCTTCATCTTGTATGTTTTTTAAATGTAAAGTAGAAATATTAAACATATGAAAACAAAGACACTAAGAAATTATAATTATGGGACAATTGGAAGTATAAAATGAGCGTTTTAAACCGATGATCTCCTCACCCCTCCCTAATTTATTTCAGGTTTATGACTCCGACTGTTGCGACAGCATTCTTCTGGAGCTGCGGGAATATCTGCCAAAATACTTTGGTATCTGGTCACCACCTACTGCACCAAATGGTACTGTTCTAATTTTATCTGTTAATCCAAACCTCCTGGAAAAATCTTCTGGAGACTGATTTTTGGCAGTTGTGAGCTCCATAGGGTTTTTCTGGTTTTGTTTTGTAGCCCAGTAATGTTCCCTCTAACAACTAGTTCCACTTTGCAGTCCTCTGGCTGGATCAGGTCCTTGGGGTCTTCCTCCCAGGGGAGATGCGGCATGGCTGTTTGTATGGCAGACGTTTCCTGAGTAGGTGGACCTGATGCATATTGCCCTGGAGCTGCTGCTGTGGTCTGGGTCATGTCGGAGGAGTGGGCTGGTTGCACGTTTACATCTGGTCAGGCCATCAGAGAAAGAGACAGGCTGTGTGAGTGTCCAAGGAAGACAAAATGGAGAGATTGGGGCCTAAGGGAGGCGTTCAAACTGGAATCTGCTGCTGGATATCCAGAGGTTGGATCTCATGGCCATGCCGTATCACACAAAGCAATTACCTTGCTGGGGAGCTCTGCTTGTCATCCTCTGTTACTGGTTTGAATGTAACAAAGCTCTGGTATCTTAACTTTGTGCTTGTATAGCATTGTAGGAGTCAGGAAGAAAAAGATATTTTGGGACAACTGGGAGATTGTCTCTTCAAGATAAAATAGATACTATTGATGTACTTAGAAACTAGTTTTTCTTCTAGAGACTTATTCACACTGAGGAAATGCAGCTTCTGGAACATTCAGAAACAGAAGGATGTGGTGGAGCCTGTTTAAATACATGGACACTAAAACTAGATGCTGTGCTCCTTTAATATAACTCTGTCTTCTTTTGCTTATGCTGTCACTTGATAGACTTGTTTTCCAAAGAAAGTAGTGAGACGGTGTCCAAAGACGTTGTCTAAACTCCGCAAAAAGAAATGAAAGGCGGACTGTGGTGGTACCCAGCACTTTCTTGGCTCAGATTTGCCTTCACGCTTTCTTATTTGGCTCTAACTCAAATAACTCTACCGGAGCTATCTTTTTCCTCGCCTCATAAGTTTGTGTGTCATGGATCTCACTTAACGTCCCCTCCAAATTGCAAATCAATTTTTTCTATTCACAGTAGGATCTTAAGATGTAAAAATGTGTGGTCTAGCCAAGGTATGGTAATTCAACACTTCGCTAGTTTACTTTGGGAACTCACTAGCACTGTGCATCATGGGGCTGAATTTTGGCAGGTCTCCACCAGTAGACCAGACGTAGCCAGTAGGAATAACTGCTTAAAGGGAGAGTAACTTTTAGTTTTGTTTGTTTTTACTTCTTGAAAAGACTGCGCGCTGTCAGGAGCCCTCTTCATAGAGAGCTGTGGCGGGGGTTCAAACAAAACACTCCATTGCCAACTCTGTTATCTGTAGCATTAATGAGTTTCGTGTAGTCTTGATAGACATCGAATCCATTGGAAATGATGGAGTTTAAGAGAACACGCGCGTGCTGGGTACATCCAAAGCTAAGAAGTTAGCCATTCACACTGGAAGTCATCTGTTGTTTAGCAGGTATTTGCAAATGCAGTTTTGCTAATGCCAGGTATGAAAGAAAACCTCTATGATGCATTTGTGTGTGTGCATTGGTACTTGGCACCAGAGGTGAAAAGAATCGGCAATGTTGCATTTAGACTGCATAAAAAGTAGGAAAACAAGTTGAGAAAAGAAGGAAGAGGGGAAGTAACCACACAGAGGAGGGACATGGAGAGGCCATTTTGGGGTAATTGGGGATGGGTTTGTTATCTGTCCCACCAAATTACCTATGGATTAAGCTCTGGCTCAAAAGACTGAACAACATGCTTAGCTGCTGTGGTGCATCCCAGTGACATTAGATGAGGGTATCTAGCTGCAAGACAGGTGTCTAGTTCTTAAATATAGATTGAGGATATATTTGTAGGTTTTTGCAGTCTTGACATTGGAAGCCTGATGTTTCTTTTGGCTGTCGCTGCTCTGCAGACTCTGGGGACGCAGCTCCATACATCCGCTGCGTAGTGAACCCTATAGTTCCTTATTATTGCTAAATTGGGCATAGGTGACTTCTAAGAAACCAAAAATAAAATGAAACAATCTGACAGTTACCAAACTATGCTTGCTGCAAGTTCTGAGCTATATATAGTTTCTCAGAGTGTTTGCGCGGAGGAACAACAGCTTGCCTGGTTTGCCAAGGCAGAGACAGGATGGCCATTGGTGTCCTTGTTTCATACAAAGTTGTATTATTTATGAGATAAGGAAGAAGGAGGGCTCTTTGGTGAATGGTGTCTTGTACATGTAGCATCAGAGTTGTTGTCTTGGGTAGAGAGTTGAGAGTTTGAGTAGGTTCATACAAACATGAAGAGAGTTGTAGGCTTGTGGTAGGGGCAAAAAACCCCAGATTAGCTTAATTGCAATGGCTCTGAACTTGATCTGTGACTGTCTCTGAGCTTCCATGTGACAGGTAAGCGGAACTGTGGTAAGTAAGGTAGACAAAACAAGGATTTTATTTTCATAGAGAAACAATTAGGGAAAAGCATCAGTCTTTATGCTAAAAATGTAGGTAAGTGGATGAAATTGTCAGCTAAAAGGGGTGACGTGTTGAGTGTAAATGAGAATATAGGAAGGGCGACAGGAAAGATGGGCTGATATTCACAAGATCAATAAAAATTTGTAAAGTAACTGTCCTGTTATGCTGAAATACAATAGCTAGTACTACTGCACAGGAGCTGGAGTTAGAGGTGGGTGCCACTGCGTCTCTCTAAGCTAATCTAAAATTGGAGTGAAACAATTTGATTTGAACTTTGGGTTCACTGGCACTGTGGGCATTTGGAGTTTATTAATAAAGAAATGGAAAAGTTGTTATAAAGATGTAGGAGCTGTGATAAGCTTTTTATATCTCCTGCTGATAGTTCTGTTTTTTGCTGCCTACTTGTTGCTGCTACATATTATTTTTAAGTAACTTTACTGTTGCTCATTTCATACTGTGCTCTAATTTTTGTTGCCTAAACTGAGAACAGTGTAGACAAATGTAAGCCTGCTTCAAACCTTTCTTTTCTTCCCTTGTTGCTGGGAGCAACTGAGACTTTTCCCTGCTTTTTCATATGTTTTGAGAGATGTATTGTAGGTTATGAAAAGAAGTCAGATGCCTCAAGTTATTTTGTCGCTTCTGATTCCAGTGAGGACTGAATGCATCAGCATGTACGTGCTGAAGTCTGCGGTGGTTCATGCCATGCATACTTCCTGAATATTGGTGATCTTTTGGTTTGCCTCCATTGGGACTGTAATAAAATATGTAAATAATATGTCAAGCTACATCTTCCTGCCTCCTTTCCTGCCACTGAAAAACAGAAAGGGAGAGGGCAAGCCTCTGAGGAATGATTTGTTTAAATCCTCGAAATATATAGTCAGGATTATCTACAAAAGCTAAGATACAAAAATCCTTATGAATACTTTTCTCTGCAGGGGATTTTAATTTAACCTGTTTTTAGTTAGTGAATGCATGATTTTCAGCAGCACTCTGGGTTAGCAGTGTGCTACATACTGATTTAGAAAATCTGAACTGCTTGAAAAATTTGCAATTTTTTGTTTAACAAAACAGGGAGAGGAAGGAGAGTGCTCTAGTTACCTAGGCTCAGCGGCAGACTTGATGACCTTGAGAAGGGCACTTGGGGATGAGAGCGCCTGGCTTGGAGAGGTAGAGCAGTGCTACCTGCCGATGTCTGAACCTGAAGCTTACTGTGTTTGCCTCAGTCCTCATGCTTCGAGATGTTGTAGGAGTGACTGTTGAAACTTGTGACGTGTTCTGATACTGTGCTTTTGGGGTCTGTTTCAGTAGACCGTAGATCTTGAACACAGTGCGAATAGGAACCGAACAGTGCCAGGAAAAACAAAGTGCGAACACTTGGTGCATTTTTCTGAAACTAATGAGAAAAAATAACTTGGTATAATGCTTTATCTGTGGTGGCATTGCTGTCCCTGCAAGGACAGAGAGCTTTTTGAGAGCAGGGATGTGCACTGAATAAATGTAACATAATCTTAATTCTGAGCTAGCAGTTAGCGAACGATGAAGACTTAAATGATAATTCCAGAAAGTAAGAGAGAGATGGGTCATTTCTGGATACTTCACGTGCTTTGCCAAGTCATTAGTATTTCCCAGGGTTAGTGTTAGCTACTAAGTTATTTTAATGCTTATTTTTTTAAAAAAATAGTAATTAATACATTTTTAGGAGGTCAGTAAGGGAGATATCTCGCTTAACAGATCTGAAATGGATGGGGAACTAAGTGACAGATACTTAGAACTTTTGAATATTTTGAAGGCGCTGAATGTTGGTGCTTAAAAAGAGGGATTTGAACCAGTGGAGTAGAGGACAGTGGGATGACCATGGGTGCTCTGCAAATGCCTTTGATGGAAGGAGCACGACTGTCTTGCCTGCATGTTGTCTGAAGGGAAGTGCACTAGGTTTTGGGAGATTTAAATTCTGCTTTTTAAGCTGGTTATTTTTATAGGTTCACTTTTTGTTGCATTAGGGAAGTAGATGTTTTACACTATATACAGTTATGTTTTAGGGTTGATAAAAAATTACATCTAAACAATTTAAATAATTTATGGTAACTTGCAATTTGTATAACTTTGTTTTTGCAACAGTTTGAGTCTGGAAGTGCTCACAATATAATCCAAAGCATTTTGGAGTTGGTGGTGAAGGACTGCAGCCATTTTTTGAGGTGTTTTTGTATTTATTTTGTTTCCTCACCTCCCATGGCATACCTCTGGCTCAGTGCTTTTGAGAGCTAAATGCTGAAAACCTTGAATTTCACTTAGTTTTTTTCTGGATTGTTTTAGAGGGATGACACAAATCTATTGATCACAGTGATTTCTGTAATGTGCAAAAAGGATAGGCGTGAAGGAAGATGCTTACTTTTTTTACAGTTTTTGTTTTAATAACAGATAGCTAACAGGTTATACAGACTCCCCTGGATTCTGTAGTGGTTCCCCAAAGCCCTGCAAAAGCTGGGCTGATTTCTGACTGAATTAGACCTGTGTATAAAAACTTTCAATAGAAAAAGTGGCACCTGCAGTTCAGGTGATGCAGAATAAACTTTCTCATGGGGAGAGTGTTTGTGCCACTTCTCCTCAGGGGATATCTAGTGAGCAAATATTGAGTATGTTTGCTGTCTGTGGCTTCTCAAAGTAAGTATGAGTTACTTTAGTTTGGATATCCCTACAGCTGTAGTTAACAAACCTGGTTTATGGGTGCGCTAGTATGTAGTGAGACTGTCTTTGCTGTAGCTAGATTGATTCTGTAGCTCAAAGGACATTGAAAAGTACTGTGAACTGATACAGTGAGTTAGTAGAAGACTGGATTTTTTTCAGTAGTGTATTGGTTTGACATACTTTCCTGAGAATGACTTTACATTAACAATATGCTTAGTCCTATTTATACATGAAGCAGGCATCTAAGGATTAAATCAAACCTATGACTGATACACATGTACTTTGGGGAATTGGGACATTCGATGTTGTAAAAATTGAAGCTCCAAGTAGGACTTATTAAAGTAATAAAAGTCCCTTTCATTTCTTATCCTTAAGAAAGTGTTTCTACTTACTCTGTAGAAATGGAACGTTGCTTATTCCCTTTATCTTGACTCTAACTGGTTTTGTTACCTGTCTGTACAGCTATCAAAACAAGGCACTTTGTCCTGCTTCCCTCTTTAAACTTGAACTGGTTTTGCTTTCTTTGGCAATCCCACTTTAGATTATGCTGCAGGTATGGGGAATACTATAACAGGTTTGTGTATTCGGATTGCGTTAAATCCAAAGAAATGCACTCGTGGAACAGGCTGTACTTGAAAGAAAAACAAACCGTAATGTGAAGTGTGTGGCTGATAACAGGTGGATTTACAGAAGTGATGTGAAGAATGAGATGCGTGTTGATGCCATGCTGTGTGTTGTCTTGGTGCGTATTGTGCTCTGGCACGGGCTGGAGATCTGCGCGAGCCCCCTCCAGGCAGAGTTGTCTCTGAGTCAGGCAGCTACAGAAGCTTGTTTTCTTCTTGCGTTCGGACAATCAGTGCTGTAGATCATGTTGGAAATAGTGTCTTACCTGCACTGGAGAAACACATAAACCAGTTTGACCAGGTTTTTGATACTCCTATAAATCTTCAGGCACTCCAAGGGCTTGGGGGTTTTTTGGTCCACCCACTCTCCCGATGGGGTTTTTGGAAATGGATGAAAGGCAGCCTAGGATTCGAGGAGTGTTTTCCCTAAAAGGTGTGCTGTGAGAAGTGAGTACAGATGGGAGTAGGATAAAAAGGAAGAGAAATGAGATGCATTTAGGCCCCTGTAGGGCAGGACTCTTAAATGTTAATTTTATTTTTGAAATGACAGAAAGAAAAATTGCCATTTTAATTCTAGCCCTTTCACACAGAGAAAGAAAACACCATCTCCATTGCAAAACCAGCCATGTAGTAACCTGCATTTGTATGTGCTTATTAGTGTTGTTTGAAATATGTTAATGGCTTAATAAAAACTATTATGAATTTCATCTGTGCAATCATTTGAATTTGAGTGCTAGGTTAGTGCAGTTTAATTGTATACAATTTTCTAAACAGTCAGGCATTTAGAGTTTAATGCCAACGGAATTTGTGAGTGTCAATGACCATGATTTAGTCTGTGTTCAGAGACAAATTCGACTCTTAAAGAGCTCGCGTGTTGTTAAGCCTTAAACAGTTCTCCTTCCTCCACAGAAGCTCAGCAAAAACTATATAATTACTTTGCTTCAACCCATTGTTTACAAAAGTTTTGTCTTTTTAACAGATACCTATCTAAAACTGGAAGATGTGACCCGTAAGTTTAATAAGCCTTGCATAATGGATGTGAAAATAGGTCAGAAAAGTTATGATCCATATGCTTCAGCTGAGAAGATACAGCAGCAGGTCAGCAAGTACCCGCTGATGGAAGAAATTGGCTTTTTGGTACTTGGCATGAGGGTAAGAACCTGTTTGGTTTTCAGATTCAGCTTATACTCTGGCCTGTTGTCCCGCAGCAGATACAGTGCCTAGTTTTTCTAGCAAATGACAGTCCTCTTGAATTTTACCTAAATAAAGCGTTATCTAAATATGTTGGTAGTACTGGTATCAACTGTTGTGTGAAATATGTTCCAAAACTCTGCTCTTGTTCACAACAAGTGTTTAACTTGGCCGTGTCCCTTCTGGGAATCTATTTGCAACCTGGGTTCTGTGTATGTACACAACAAAGGGGTTGGGACCGACCACAGTAATTTAAAACTGAATGTAGTTGCGATTAATTCTTCTCACATAGGAGATATTTCATATTATCAAAGTATTTTTTTGACTTTTAGGCTTATATCGGAGATTTACACACTGAACCAGTCTTTATAATAATTAATAAAAAGCTGTATCCTTGCCAAATTTTTCATCTTGGTTTATTTTCTAAATAAAAATATTTTTTACAGAATTATTCTATTTAGGGAAGAGTAGGTTAGCTCTCAGAGGTGATGCGTGTAGTTATAAATAGCTGCTTACATTCTGCATTTAAAGAAGCTTTCCACCAGAAGAACACGTCTTTCGATGTTTACATCATTTTGATGCTCGAGGAACAACTTAGTTGAAGGTTAGTTTGAGATGGATAAAGCCCTGCAGATGTCCATGCTAACTTTATTACATTTCCTTATATTAGGTGACGAAAGATGAAGACTAAATATTTGTATATTGGCTACTCTAAAACAGTGTAAAGAAAAGCTGTACAGAACATTTATGGATCAGTAGCATAAATGTGTTGGTGTCAGTAATGAATTCCTGATGCTGTACATTTGAAGTCCTTTTTTCTGCTATGATTAGCGCAGGAATAATTTTCTTTTCGATAGGAGATTTCTGTTTTCCTTCTCTCATACACAAAGCCAGGGCTTCTCAAACTCTGCATCAACAAACATAAATGGCTGAAGACTTTGATAAGCTTCCCCTTTGCTGTTAGATAGCAACAGCACACAGATTGCACCATTGTTTGAAATAATTCTAATATCTCTGCAGTGTTTTGTACTTAATTGCCTAGGCTCTCAGCCTTAACTCTGTCTTGAGATAAGCTTTTACAGCTATAAATTATAGTGGTCATGAGTTGTAATTATGTAAGCCTATGAGAACGAACGTGGGAGTTGAGTCAAAAACCAGTCAAACAGTTTAGATCACGAAGGAAGGCTGGAGATTATAGCTTTGGATTTGGCTTATGTCGTTACATAACCTTTCTTATCTGATGTATAAAACAATGTACTTCACATCCTTTGTTTCATGACAGTGCAACAGGAACGAATGCCTGCTTCCACGGTATTTTTGCTTGTGACTGTTTTTTTCTGACATCGTCGTTTATTGGTATCTTTATCCTGTTGTAGAAATTCTTTTGATTCCCTAATTCAAACTGTAAGTATAATGATGGTTCCCCGAAGCATTGCAGTTTCCCATCCAGTGTTTAACTAGGTGAGATTTGTTTTGTGCCTTTGGTACCAAATTGCATGTTGGAAGTTATTTTCCAAAAAGAATTCAAAAGGTTCCTCCTCCCCTCACTCAACACTTAGCGAAGTCTAAATTCACAACGCATTTTCTCTGCTCAGCTTGCTGCCTCTTGATTGTGGGGTGCTCTCTGCCTGTCTGCTTGCTTTATCTTTGCGTGATTCTGGCCAGAATGTAAAATGTTCTCCTGTATGGGAATTACTGCCTGTACCCGCTAACATACTGGGTAAAGGTTACTAAACATGGACAAAACATGGTATAACACAATTCAGAACGTGTAGGGTTTTGTTTTTAATCTGTCTGTTCAATGATATTTTTAACATGGGGCTGGGCTTGCTTATGAAGCGTCTGTTTTAGAAGAGCAAGAGAGGGCCAGGAAAAGTAGAAAATGTAGTTATCTATTTTTTTAAAGCAGGTATTGTATAAGCTGTCACAGATACAAGCAAAAATATGTTAGTTGGGGGGTTTTTACCACAAAATTTATTTGTAGTGGCTTTTACCCCAGAAGCCATTGATACAGCTTTTTTTATGCCCTGGTAAATAAGCAGTCATCTGTTTATCTATAAAAATGTGTATGGTTTGTCCTTAAAAGAAGCGAGCCTCCGATCTGGCAGAGCTTTGATTTATGTACATAGTTCTGGCATTTGGCATGTGCTAAACTATATTCGTCTTAATGCACAGACTAGACAGAATAAATGCATGGAAACACATTTAGAAAATAGAGTCATCTCAGTAACGTTGGTTAAAAACCCAGTTTCATATTTAGTGGAGAGGTTCCTTTCTTTAACAGATGAGAACATAGATTTGTTATGAAAGCTGTGAGAGTTTAAATATAAGTTGGAAAACTAAGGTACGGTTCCAATAGCAAAAATACAAGTTGCAGGATGGTTTCAGTAGTAGGCATATAAATATATAAGAAATATCTTCGCAGTGCATGCAGTATTAAAAATAGGGTATTTTGTATGCTGCTGAGTACAAGCAGAATGTGTGGGTTGTGATCTCACTTTGGATTCGCAATCCATTCGGAATCCTCAGTTCCTAATTTCTGCAGGTTTTCTTTTTCTTCAGAACATCTTGACTGCAGTATCACATAGTCCGTAAGATTTCTGAAACGTGTTTAAAGCACAAACGAGCGATTAAGTAACTTGACCAGTATAATCCATCATTTACTTTCATTGTTTGTGCCTATGAACTATTGCATGCAGTAATGCAGATACCTCATGAAAGCTGTTTTTACAAGTGAATTTCCTAATCTACAGCACATTTTTCTCCAAGGTATTTTAAAACTGACTGCAGCTGAGACCATTTTATGAGTTCTTTATGAACCCTTTCTAGTATCGTGGAAATTTTCATCAGCTCTGATGTGTTACTAACAAGATTTAGGAAGGGAGGAATAGCAAAGCTATTAAATCCTGCATCTAGTGTTCATATTCTTCTACAGTAAAAATCACCAGGACTGGAGTTGTTTGCATTTGGAAGTCTAATTCAAGCTTTGATGTTTAAAAAAACACGAAAACAAAACAAAAACTAAAAAAAGCCCCAAAACCAAATGCACGAAATGATAAAAAACCCCACCCTTCACAGCAAATGAAAGAAACCAACCAAAATCCCTGACCCCCCCCC
>Ga0065711_1047106_pt1 | contig 12520 bp, 7 predicted proteins | sample Hoacrofraction12_FD_59098 | JGI IMG/M metagenome (GOLD analysis project Ga0065711, IMG submission 59098) | Hoatzin crop microbial communities from Cojedes, Venezuela - Epithelial fraction 12 v2 (version 2) | ecosystem: Host-associated > Birds > Digestive system > Esophagus > Crop | place...
TTTTTTTTTTTTTTTTTGAAAGAGGGGGAGGGGGAGAAAATTTTCTGATTTGAAAATTAAGTGACGTGTCCAGGGAAAACCCCTAAACTTAATTCTTCAGCAAGCAAGTACACCTGAGCTTGAGCTGCCAGTCTCATTTTAATAGCTAGCAGCTAAGGCCAGCTTCTATTCCACAGCAGAAAATGAGCCGCCACCGCCATCACCATTCCAGAAAGCCAAGTCCATCCTGTTTCCTTTTCTTTCCCACCATTAGAAGCTTGTGCTTTGCTGAGTCTGCAAAGCAGAGACAATATACCTGCCTTTCTCCTTTACTTTCCACTTTCACCATTATGACTCCAAAAGCCTTAGGGCATTTGCTGTTCTGCATGTACCTGTACAGAGCAGAACAGATTCACTCTCAGGTTATTCATGTTGAGCTCGTATTTTAGCAGATTTCTAAAGTTTTCCTGGAGAATACAAGTCCCAGAAAAGAAACGGCATTTTTTTTCAGTTTCTAATTTAGACAAACTCAAAGAGAGTTTCATGAGACAAAGGCAAACACGTTTTTCTAGACTAAATTGTTGATTTGTAGCAGCCTTAGAGGAGGTATTAGAACATTTAACACAGATACAAGAAAAATGTATAATGAAAAGGAACGTATTAGGCAACCAGGCTGTTTCCAGCTCACTGCATAATTATAAACCTGTTTCCACTCATCCTGTAGATGTTCTGTATGTCTGGAGACAGAGCGGAGCCTCCTTCCAGTATGCAAGTTCCCCTTGTATATAATTCCTTTTCTACCAAGTAAGAAACCAAAAGACCTAAATTGGTTACTGGACGTTTGTGCGGGCCCAGAATTCCAGAAGTGAATGCTGCCATTTGTCTCTTCCTAATTACCATGAATTCTTCCTTTGTGCATTCAATGGAGATTGGATTAACGCAGCTATTCTGTTTAAAAATCAAACCTCAGCATCGTCACTTGCAGTGCTCTAGTAGCTAAATTTATAGTATCTTATCTTGCTGAGGAATCTTTGCTGTGTTCCAGGACCATTTGTCAATGTCAGTGCAGCCAATAAAATGACACAAGTTCATTATACTGTCATTGTACATACAGCATGACAAAAGACTAAACAGAAGGTCAAATTCTGATCATGTGAATATGTATATAAATCAAGAATATTTCCACTGAGTAAAATGAAATTGTTTGAATAGCTGGCCAAAGACCTAATTTATTATTGTGGCCCACAGAAATAGCAATTAGAAGCAAATACATGGACACACATATAGTGAATAGAATATATAATGTTATATATTTGTACATTTAGATTTCTCTTAAAAAGCAAATTGGAAAAGATCAAAAATACAAAGAGATTTTCCATTAGCTTACTATAAAAGAAAATCCACTATGGAGCCTAAACTGCTTGAAATAAGAACTAGTTGACTAAAGGAATTTTTCAATAGGATGAATATATTTTGGTTTAACCCGTTTAGTTTTGTAGCCTTCCTTCACTGCTCCACTTACCCCAGGAAAACTGGCAGTTGTGAAAGCAGATTTCTTAAAATTGAGTGCAGCCCTTTTTAACCCTGTGCTTTGGCCAAGAGTTAATGCAGGTTTTGTAAAATGAACAGAGGTGAAACCTACTACGAAATCTGTCCCATAACATTTCCCCCCTGGGTCAGAGATAGGATTAATTTCCAAGAACATTCTTAGTTCTTCTGTTTCCAGTACTGTTCCACACTCTCAGGGTACTGAAATAGGCAGGCATGCTCGAGGATATCTGAACGTGTCTGAAACTTCCAAAGCCTGACACGTCATATCGCCCCTAGACAAGAGCAAAGTACAGAGAGAAGAGTTTTAGACTGCTGTAGATCTATTTTACATCACAGCAACAGCAAAGGGTCAGTCTCTCTTCTTATAAATGTACGGACACATCCATACATGTTTTGAAAGACCACTTCTTGTTGGCATTCTTGTCTTGTAAAAAAACTAGTTTAAGATATTCCCAAGTCCTTCCAACATAATTTATTACATTTGTAGCTTACCTTTACTATGTAATGAGGTATTTTTCCTCATTCACAGTGTGGTAACATATGATTTATGAAGAACTTACAACATCTACTGATCCTTACAGTAACGAAGAGATGTGCCACTACCTTGTGCAAGCTAGGGAAGACTCTTTGTCCTTCTCTCCTTTGTATCAACCACTACATCCCACATAAAAATCACGTCAGGTGGTTCTATTGCTGAAAGAACAAAGAGAAGATTATAAAGGACATCAGTGACAATGCTTGAGAGGGAAATGATTCTCGTTGTTGTAGAGAAGCATCATATACCTGTCTAGTGGGGCACAGCATATTTGGACATTCATTTGTTGGGAAAACCATACACTGAAGAATTTCATGCACTAGCATTCACCAGACTGTTAGGATTACTATCCCCCTTCTGACAGAACAGCAAGAGACGGCCTTGGTCTCCAGCTCCTGTCACCTGCTATTGTTTCCTCCAAGCACATGATTTCTTCCCTCTGCTCCTGTCAGGAGGCTGGTCCAGCATATCAGTCCTGTGTGGTTTCTTTGTTTCCAGGTTAAGCTGGTTATCGGACAGTTTATCTCTACATATCCTTGTGTGAATATTACTACCTTCTTGTTCCTGCTTGATTTTTTATATCCTTGACTTCCACGAAAAAGTATGTCTCAGCTTTTGTCCTACCAGACCAAGTAAACCAAGATCTTTTACCCTTTTCCACAAAACAGACTTCATTCTCCAAACTAAGCCTTCTTTATTGGTGTTCAAAATGAATAACCTTTTCTTAATCCAGGGTTAACAGAACTCTTCATCCATTATTAAAGGCGAGACCTTGTGTGGGCCTCGTGCCTTGATACTTCTCTATTGCTGCAGGGTGTATGAAGGACCAACTATCATATCTACCTTTTCCACAGCTACAAGTGTCTCTGAAATATTAAAAAGCACATCTGTTCTTACTTTGGTTCATTTACAAAGCTTTTTTTCACTGAAAAAGTGTTATTTCAAACACTAAAGCAAACCATCGTCTACATTCATGATTTCCGTCTTTTAGAAGTGGATTTTATATTTCATTTTACAAAGAAAATGAGTGTGTTCCGAAAGTAAATGTGTTAGAGAAAATGAAACGGGCAGCTCGAAGCTGTCTATTTGTCACTAGCTGCAGCGTACAGCTGTAGAGCTCCAGGATCACGCACTGCCAAGGGAACAGCAACCAATTTCAGGGCCAGGGCCAGGAGGCAAGAAGTTGGCAAGGATACACTCTTCCTTCTCCTATACAGACAAAAAGACGTACAGGGAAGGGAGGACGGCTAGGGCTCAGCCTAAAAGAGGAGGAGGAAGGGTTATTCAAGCACAGAGAGCCAAAGCTCCTGGGGAAAGGCTGCTGTTAGGGGCAGCAGAATTTATTGATGGAGACTTTTAGCAGCTGGGTCCTGTCAGGTTTAACTGCATCATTTCCACTACTGGCTTGAAGCGTGGTGTCCATGTCACTGCATAAGCTCAGCTCCTGTCCATCAGAACAAACACGCCTTCTTTCAGCCTCTTTTTGAGAGGGCAATCTATGACAAAAGATAGAGAATGGAATTTATCTCAGTTATGGTATGATTTTCCTATAAAAATGCACCAAAAAGGTTAAATTATTAGCCTAGAGAAAAGATAAGCAGATATGTGTTAGATATGTAACAAATAATGAAGGACCAAAAATATACTAAGTGCTCTTTTGTAAATTCTACATTAATTAAAGAGCACAATGCAACTAAATGATACAGAAAGGCAGTTTGTTTAAAATAAAGAAGTACTTATATTTTACAAGATGCGTGGTTAGCTTATGAAATCGATAGCAACACAATAATTGAGGAACAACTTCAGAAAATTTAAATAAGACCAAAATATCTACATTACATTTTCTCTCTCGCTCCTTTCCTAATGTTTTCTGAAATAACCATTCACTAAACCTAGGACTAAGGGAGAAAATATGGCAAATTATCCTTCTGAAACAGCTGAGGACGATGACTGTTAGACAGTATTACACAATGCAGAGATAAAGAAAGAAAATCAAAGTCTTTAAGCACAGTCCTCCAGAGTTGGAAACTCTGTGGAAAGAGTTGTCACATGAATCTGTCCTTCTAAAAACAATACTTCGAGTTTATATTACCTCATAAATAAAGAAAGCAGGCTGAACTATATTTCCTTTTTATTACTATTCTTTAAAATTAGTGAATGACAATATATTGAATATATTAAATGAAAATTGCCACTGTTGACAAAATGTTAAGAAAAAAGAACATGCAAACACATTATTCACCATACAAGTGGCAATTTTTTCACATCCAGTAGAAAAGCAATGTAGTGGTTAACCCCACATGAAACTGGTCTGAGGAATGACTCAGGCTTGTGTATGTGTCACAGCTCTCCATTTTGGATTACTTCCAAAACTGGGAGGCGGCGGAAATCTCATCTCCACATTTCTTAATTATCTATCCTGTCAGAGCTCAGGGCTTGCGTGTGGATTATTACTGCCATCTTAATGAAACTGAAAATCAAAGCAAAGTAGCTTAATTCTGTTTTTTCTTATGCAAGTAAACACATAGTAAACTGAACAGTCAGTTTGGGGGATTTAAACTATCGCACAAAACTGATTTGAAACATTTGTCATCATTCTAACTGGGACTCCACTTCTGAACAGGGCCTCTCTCTACAGCTGCACCAAAACCAGCCTAGTCATATCAAGTCCTTTTAAATAGGGAAAAATCATTAACTTTCTACCTTTCCTCTCTCTTTATCTTTAAAGGGATATCTAAAGCAAACCCACGGTCTCCTGCAAAAGGTCTGGACTCACTGTCTGGTTTCCCCATCCTCCCTTCTTCAGCAGTTTGCAAGCTTTAGCTGAGTGTTTCTCTGCAGTAATACACAGTGACAACAAGAGCAGACAATTTCTCAGCGCACCATAACCTTTTCTTGGCACAGTGAGATCTTACTCCGTGGTGAGCTCCAATGGCAGAGGACCTTCTAGTCAAGGTAAGGGTAATTCGGCATGAGGTTGTTTCTGCATTCTCCCTCTTTTTCATGTTAATAGAATGCTTTGATTGCATTTCCAAACCTCAAAAGGGAGGAAATTCCAGAACTAAGGTTGACTTTTACTGCACAGGTGCTGCTGTTGGGCATTTCCTGAACATCTGTTTTACCAAATATTTTTTTCCCTCCAATATAATTTGCAAATACTATTTTTAGTGTGTGCATTAAAAGAGGCAATCCAAACCACAGCTTTAGACCTGGATCCATTCTCTGGCCCCAGGGTAAGTGGCAGAGGATGGTTTGCATCCACGCAGCAAAACTCTCTTTCTTCACCGGAACAGGGAGGAACTGTGTGCTGGAAACAGGTCCTAGCTTGTACCCTTCCTCTGGCTGAGCTCAGGCCTGGAGAACACCAGCTGGCTGGGCCAAAACTGTGCCAAACCAAGTGCTAAAAATTAAACTCCAGAGACCATTGTCTACCAGTATATGAGCCAATGCTTGGTCTCTGTTTTGTTTATTAGTGTGCATACTGCCAGCAGGCTGGGCAGGAGGATCAAAGAGGAGTAGGGAAAGGAAAGAGCTATTTATGGTAAAGGACAACTTTGGCCCAAGAACAAACATGTATAAATTAACAATGAATATATTAGACTTCAAATTAAAAGAAGATTTCCAACCATGAGGTGAGTCAAATTCTGAAATAACTTTCCTATAGAAAAGCAGGGGCAAGAAACTTGACTCATTTTATGCTAGAAATGCATAAACCTTCAAAAGGACTGAATGATAGTTTCTCTTGATGGCAGAGGGCTCAGCCTAGGAAGTCCTTTTACCCTTACCTAGGTTTTTGTCCTTCCTGCACTCCTAATGTAATCAGACTTCATCAAACAAAGAGAAAAGTGATGACATAATATGGCTCTAAAGTCACTGTACCTGATACTGTACCTCTCCCTTTCTTCAGATTAAATGCACTATAAAAAAAAAAAAAAATCACAATTTTTCATTGAACAGGAATAGTCTCAGTTTTCCCTGTAAACAGTGAATATTTATATCCAATCCCACTTACACAGTGTTTTGATTTCAAATGAACCCATTTTATCATGAAACTCCCTAGGGTTATAATTACTGTGAATAGGATGACATAGAATAATGCAAATCGAGAGATGTAGGCAACAAATCTTGGAACAGAGATATTTATTTCTCATATATTTATCACCTCTAAATTACTGGATTCAAAATATGAATACAACAGGGAGCTACTTAAGTATGGTAAAAATGATAAACTATGTTATATTCTTTGGATATAGAAATGTACAAGCAAAATAGCATGGGGGTTTTTGAGCTTGTGTAACTATAATTAATGCATTAGGTCACACAAACTGATCTCATGGCAGGCAAACAACTGAATTTTAGACATAATAAGCAGTGGTTGTCTTGTCCTGTAATAAATATCTACTTGCACTGTAGATGTCCAGGATGATGTACCAGCTTTAGTCTGCCTACCTCCAACACTGCCTGGCTTGGCGACTGTAGTGTATAACAGTCTTCTTTTTCTCCCAAAGTGGAAAACAGGGTAAAATGTGAGGAAAGTCAGAAATCATATGAATGTTGGGGAAATAACGCTGATTTAATACAGTAACTATAATTCCTTGCAATGCTGTAGGCAGTGTGTTTTACACTATCCGTGAATATGCTCCTTGGAAGTACAAGCTCCAGTACTTTTGAGTAGTCATGCCAGTGTCTCTGGTATCCCTGTTTAAGAAGCAATTATAAATCTCCCTGTTCCTTTGTGACTGGAAGTCTGTGGATACTGAGATATCCCCCAACATAAATGTGGGAATAGAATTTCATCCCTAGAAGTCACTACAGCACCTTGAAGAAATCAACATCTGTAGGATAAAAGACTGCTCTATCTTCATCCAGTGTCAGGGCACTCCACAGTAGATGGCTGCTGGACTTCAGGAAGAGAGTACTCTTCAGAGTTAAGACTACTAACTGCGTCTGCTGAATAGAGAGTTGAGCACTGCTTTCCAATACCCCAACCAAACCCATTACAGAAACCTCTACAGATAAGAGTAAATTGTCCTCGTGGGCTGGGTATTCCATCGCTGCAGAAACAGGACAAAGGTGTTGTTTGGACTCTGGTAAATGGAGCTGGGCTGAACACTGTTGAACAGAACCCCTAGCAACTATCACAGTATGGTGGACTATGGTTAGATGCAAACTCGAGGCTTGGAAAACAGCCAATTTGCCTGTCCCAATATATACTCTGGTCTCTTTCTGAGTGAATGCCAAGACCAGAGTTGGTTGGGCACCACTCATCCCCGCAACCTCCCTCCCCATAGAAGGAAACAGAGGCATGCCATCAGATTAATCGCAGTGCAGTCCATCAGGTCTCCCTGATCTGGACAACTGAATAACTTCCAAGATCACACATGTAAGTAATTTCTCAAAAGCTGACAGTGTTTTTGAGAGCAACCCAGCACACATGTGAAAAAAAACACATGAATTAAGACCAAAAAATATCTTTGAATTGCTGCTGTCCTGATATTCTTAGAACCATAATGGCTGCAAAACTTCACAAGAGTTTCAAGGAGCCTCACATTTCTGTTAACATCTATTGACATCCAGAGGGTCAGCAGAGGCCAAAGGGGGATTCCCAAGGACCACAGAACTCCAGCAACATCATTTTTTCCCAAGTTATGTTCTCCATGTACCAGTTTCTTTCTGAGAATTCCCTCATGCCAGTGAATCTTCAGATGCTCATTTTAGACTGCTTTATAACTGTAGTATATTGGAAGAATAGCAGAAAGAAGCTTTCATGTAAGTCAAGAAAGGACATTTACTTTTTAGCATCTACAACTATATTTTTACAGGCTCTGATCAAGTTTTAACAGCATCAGTGCAGCTCCCTATTTTGGGCTTGTCTTACTTGCCAAAAACCTTTCTTAGTAAAACAGAGTATCTTTTACATGCTAATTATCCCACTGTAAAATCCTAATGGAAACACAACTGTTATTTTACTGCAAACTAAACCAGAAAAGACACTAATAGACAGAAGCAGTTTTGGGCTTTCAGTAAAAATCTGTCATTCTTTCTCTCCATCAGTATTTCAGACCAGGATGGTAGCCAGAACAATAAAGCCCACTTTCCTTCCAGTGAAAGCAAAGACTACACTCTAGCTTTGTCTACCTGCTTGTCTCCATAGCTCCTACTGGGCAAACGAGTCTCACACCCAACCATATAACTCTAGCCTCCTTCACTGGTACCTCCTGAGCAGATTTCCAGTAGTCTGAAGCCACCTGGTTCCACTTCTGTGCTGCACTGCTTGCTTCTTCTTTTTCCTGTGTCTAGCTGGCTTTTGGAGTGCACAGTTTTTCCAAAGAAGCACCATAATGAGGTACTGAGCTACTCAAGCTGTCATGTCAATAAATAATTGAATTTCAGTTCAATAAATATTTTTTTTTTAATTTGGAGATATCTCTGTCCAGAATATTGAATTTACCCCCAGCTGGTCTGCCAATCAGTCTGCCAAATAAACTGGCCAGTTAGTGATTTTACCATACAATAACATCATTATCACTAAAATTCCAGTCTGCACCGACATATATGGACATCAAACAGTTACACAGAAACTGCTTTTTACAAATTAATCTTTAGACCCAGATCACATGAATAAAAAACATGCACCTGAATCCTGTGCTGTTATGATGCTCAATGAAATAAAAGTTGCTCCATAGTGGTGATGGTGTCCCCACAGACCTAAGACTTGATTGAGTCATTCACTTACTGCTAATTAGTAATACTGAATAACCACAAAAATTCTCCCTGTGATTTGTATAAATCACAAAGGATGTGCGGTGCTTAGAAGAAACCAACAGCCTCTTCGGTAACTGTTAGACATAAAAAGGCCCAATTAGAAATTCAAAATATGTATTTTTATCTGATATTAAAGTATCAATATTCAGTTGTGGTTGTGCTCTAAGATTAGAATTTATGAGTTCTTAATCAAAGAATAACACCTCATACATTCTGTGGTACTGGAGATAGGGTAGGTCTGTTAAGGAGATAGTTGTCTCCATGTACTTCCTTAATATCACATCAATTCACATGATCTTCTGTAAATCTTGCAAGTTTGCATGGTTTTTCTTTTCTGTACAGAAGTGATTCCTCTACTATCAAGTACTTCTGTAAAGAAAAGCTAAGGAAGCTTGAGGGCACCTTTTGAGTTTCATGGCTCTATAGACTTAATTTTAAATCTTATTTTTTATTTCCATGTGCCTGAAGTAGGTTAAGAAAGCTGGTACCTATTACTCTATGTCCTTAAAAAAGACCAGGGGTAGAGGAGTGAACCAAGCTAATGCTACAGCCTGGGCCTCTGTGCCAGGAAAGGCTTCCGCACGCTCAGTCTGTAATAGATTAGATGGGATTAGTGTGTTATCTTTCTAATATGCACACACTGGTGTTTGTCTTCACAGCTTAGATTGTTTCACAGGAGAATTTTCTCAATTATCCAAGCTGGTGCAGAGCACTTCTAAACCCAACAACCTCAGTGGCTGAGGCTGGATCTGCTTCTGCATATTTCTGAATTCTGGCTGTTCCAGCCAGCAGCCAACTATGAAGACACTGAGTGGGGTCATTCTTCTCACAGCTGGAGCTCTAAAAAGCACAGCAGATATTCCATAAAATCCCAGAATAAACAGCACTTAACAGCCATTTCTCATCTGCAGAAGATGGTGACACTTTTCCGTTCTGTCGTGGTTTATCCCCAGCCAGCAACTAAGACGCACACAGCCGCTCGCACACTCCCCCGCAGTGGGAAGGGGGAGAGATTTGGAAGGGTAAAAGTGAGAAAACTCACGGGTTCAGATAAAGACAGTTTAACAAGAAAAGCAAAAGCCACGCATGCAACAAAAGCAAAACAAGGAATTCATTCGCTACTTCCCATCAGCAGGCAGGGGTTCAGCCATCTCTGGGAAAGCAGGGCTCCATCATGCAGAAGGGTTACTTGGGAAGACAAACGCCGTCACTCTGAATGCCTTCCCCCTTCCTTCTTCTGCTCCCCCTTTTATATGCTGAGGATGACATCATGTGGCACAGACTATCCCTTTGCTCAGCTGGGCTCAGCTGTCCCAGCTATGCCCCCTCCCAACTTCTTGTGCCCCCCCAGCCTCCACGCTGGCAGGGCGAGGTGAGAAGCAGAAAAGGCCCTGACTCTGTGTGAGCACTGCTCAGCAGCAACCAGAACAGCCCTGTGCTACCAACACTGCTTTCAACACAAACCCAAAGCAGAGTCCCATACCAGCTACTATCGAGAAAATTAACTCTGTCCCAGCCAAAATCAGCACACATTCACACTAGACTGGAAAGGCCTCGTTTATGCTTCAGTTGTTGCTATTTCCATATATGCAGAACAGTATTCCTGGTGAAAGACAATCCTGCTGAGTGGGTGGAACCAAATCCTGAAGAGCTGGGATGATCAACACTATTTTCTATAGATTCCCTGTGACGAAACAGGCTTTCACAGAACTATAACAGGAGCCTGTGTTCACTCTCAAGCACTTGGAAATGCAAATGAGGTAGGCCATAAAAGACTGAACGTGGTTTGCAGTGGTGCGTTGGGAAGGTACCACTCAGTGTGCTAATGGCCCATGTCTAACCAGTTCTCAACTGGCCGATCAAAAGTTGGTACTATGTTGGAAATGGGCAAGACTAATAAAAATATGCTTTCTTACATGTTATGGACATAAGTTATTAATGACTTCAAACTATTAAACTCTGCGTTTCATAGAAAAGATTTCCGATACCTTACTGAGGTCAATGTCAGCAGCAATACACTTGCAAATTGCCAATGAAAAGGAAGAGATGAAAAGGGCATTATTCCACTTAGCTGCGCTTTGTTAAACACAAGGGCAGGTTCCAGAACTCAGACCAGGGATGGAGAGAAAAGACGCATGATGCCAGCGTGGTAAAGAAACTTAATCAGGTCCAAGTGTCGCTCTGCACAATTATCAGTAAGGTAACTGAACGCAGGGCATCCACTACAGCTTTCCCATCACAACTAATGGTGGACTGTGATGGAGCAGGGAAAGTTTTTTCCATACGGTAGGTAACTGCTATGACAGACTGCTCTTTCACACTTTCCAGGGCTTCTCCCCAGGAGACTAAACCTGTCATCTGTTCTAAGGAGGAAATATGCCACAACATTTTAATTTCCTGGCCTATTTGCTAAACGCGTAGACTGTGGAAGCAGCTTTGGTTGATCACCACTAAGTGATATACAAAATATCCTTTTAGTGAGTGTGGTCCTTGATTTTTTTGTTCTTACAGGCTTCCTCCCTTTCATTGCTTGTCTATTGCTTGAGTCATACCTTTTCAGAGGAAAAGACTATTACAACACGCAGATAAAACAGTCTGACAAAGCTCAGAGGGTAACACAAGAACACCAAGGTAATTCAGCATGGTAATAAGTCAAGAAATGCAAAGAACTGTAATGAATTCATCAGCAGTGTCATGCTGTAAAAGAAAGTTATCAGCCCATTTTTCTGGATTGCATGCAGAGGCACAAAGAGATTAGAAGTTCGTCTGCCCTATACTGAAACGCAAATAAGTAGTGGAGCTGGGGAGGGTTCAAAATCTTTCTGTGCCTGAGCAGCTCACCTTTACTTTGGCAGAAACCTAGTCTTTGGAGAACTTACCATTAATTCTAGGTTGAAACAAGACAAACTGTCCTAATGAAATATCTTACCGTGTACTCTGAACATATCTAATCTCCCTTAGGAAATGACCATTGACTTGGGCAGACTATTCTTTCTTCATTCCGTGTTAACGTGCTCTTTAATCATCACCACAGATTGTCTTGGGAAATGCTAATTCTATAAACCACCCTTCCTTTCACTTAACGCACGCTCAGGGTTTAGTCTGCGTTATCCTGAAGGCCGTCCTGCTCTGAAGAGGACCCAAATTCTGTCGCTGCTACTGGGATGAATTTGCCAGCAGGACCCCACGCAGTAATAATCAGCTGTCGTTTTTCCACACTAACACTCGTGCATGATTTACGCAGTGTGCAAACTGTAACAGCACGTTAAAAGACCTGCAGGATCACCTTTACACAAGCATTAGGAGGCACTGCTCAACAACTTTTCTGCGGCGGGAGCAGGTAGAAGCAGCCTTCAAGCTCTGGGTGAAACCCCGATTCCAGAGCCCAGCTTGTACTGGCCGATTATGGGAAGGCAGCACCGAAATGGAAATCGCACACCCGGCGCTGCCTCCCGGGGGTGCCGTCTCTAGGTGCTGCTCCGAAAACACCGGGCTCTTGACGGGAGCTCCGCCAGCCCCCTGAGCCCCCATCCTTCCCCGCCGCCGGCGGGAGCGACCGGGACACCCCATCCCCCCGCTCCCGGCGTGGGTGGGGGGAACCCAACCCCCGGGCTCGGCTCAGCGCCGGCGGCAGGAGGCCGGAGCCCACCGCGGGGGAGGCCGGCGACCCCCGCCCCGCCCCGGTCGGCT
>Ga0065711_1047107_pt1 | contig 12519 bp, 2 predicted proteins | sample Hoacrofraction12_FD_59098 | JGI IMG/M metagenome (GOLD analysis project Ga0065711, IMG submission 59098) | Hoatzin crop microbial communities from Cojedes, Venezuela - Epithelial fraction 12 v2 (version 2) | ecosystem: Host-associated > Birds > Digestive system > Esophagus > Crop | place...
GCCCACTCTTGTTCAACTTCTTCATCAATGACCTGGATGAAGACTTAGAGTGTACCCTCAGCAAGTTTGATGATGACACCAAACTGGGAGGAGTGGTGGATACACCAGAAGGCTGTGCTGCCATTCAGCGTGACCTGGACAGGCTGCAGAGTTGGGCAGAGAGGAACCTGCTGAAGTTCAACAAGGACACGTGCAGGGTCTTGCACCTGGGGAGGAACAACCCCATGCACCAGTACAGGCTCGGGGCACACCTGCTGGAGAGCAGCTCTGTGGAGAGGGACCTGGGTGTCCTGGTGGGTGACAGGTTAACCATGAGCCAGCAGTGTGCCCTGGTTGCCAAGAAGGCCAATGGCATCCTGGGGTGCATTAGGAGGAGCGTGGCCAGCAGGTCAAGGGAGGTTCTCCTCCCCCTCTACACTGCCCTAGTGAGGCCCCATCTGGAGTACTGTGTCCAGTTCTGGGCTCCCCAGTCCAAGACAGACCAGGAACTACTAGAGAGAGTCCAGCGGAGGGCTACGAGGATGATGAGGGGACTTTCCTCTGAGGAAAGGCTGAGGGAGCTGGGCTTGTTTACCCTGAAGAAGAGAAGGCTGAGAGGGGATCTAACAAATGTCAAGGGTGGGTGTCAGGAGGATGGGGCCAGACTCTTTTCAGTGGTGCCCAGCGACAGGACAAGGGGCAATGGGCACAAACTTAAGCATAGGAAGTTCCGTCTGAACATGAGGAAGAACTTCTTCCCTCTCAGGCTGACGGAGCACTGGAACAGGTTGCCCAGAGGGGTTGTGGATTCTCCTTCTCTGGAGATATTCAAGACCCGCCTGGACAAGGTCCTGTGCAGCCTGCTCTAGGTGACCCTGCTTCAGCAGGGGGGTTGGACTAGATGGTCCCCAGAGGTCCCTTCCAACCCCTACCATTCTGTGATTCTGTGATATACCAACCAGAGTGCTGGAATAACTTCACACTATGATTTTTACACTAAGATTTAAAGAAACAATAGATGCATGTGCCCATTTGTATGTTCAGTGCTGTGTGTGTAGTCAGTTTTATTAGTTCTTCACAAGCAACTGTGTAACAGCTTCACCAAATAAAAACACCAAAACTTCAAAAATCAAAATTCCACTGAAGAGGAACTTGTAATAAATGTTGAAGTTGAGATATCAGATTGCAATGTACTAACTTCTACCACGGCCACGAATGGTAACTCCTTCCTCAGCAGTAAAACACATCTTAGAAAGTACAGAAAACTTGAAGCATGCGAGAAGAACAAAAATAATTTCACTCCTGGGTTGAATTTCCCCATTGGGTGGCACGACGTGCTAGCGCTATCCGCTTGGAGAAATCCAGCCCCAGGGCAGGGACTACTGACCAGCTCCCCAAAGAGGGACCCCAGGTTTGTCACCTCCAAGCCAGAAGAGGTAACAAACCACCTCCTTTATTAGGGAGAAGTGCTAACAGGGTCCTTAACCGGCAGGATTTAAAGGACATTTCTTTTTGAAGCTCATTTCCATGCTTTGTTTTGATTCTGTCAAGGATTCAGATGCTGCAGTGGCAGAATTCTTCCAAAGTCAGACGTAACAACATTGTTCTACCATAAAAAAGTATGTTCCAGTAAGCACCCAGTGAGGTACAGGCTGATACCAAGATCACTACATGGATCTGGATCCAAGAGAATTTGCCTCTTCTTCTGAAAGGCCTATACACACACGTTACTTCAACTCACTCCCAGATTGTCTGTCCTTACCTGGTGTTACAGCTACAAAGACAGCGAGTGTCATGCTAGAATTGTAAACATTAACCTACCTCCTTACAATCGTGAAGTGTAATCGCACACATTTTTGTGATTTATCTTCCATTACTGTCAAGCAGAACTGCAACTAAGTGTTTATCTCAAAACAAGGGAAATGGATGATGGCCACTGACACACACACTCCGTATAAATTGCAGGTCAAGCAATCTTCTTAGTTTTGAGCAGTCTTCTTAGTTTTGCATATTTCGAAAAGCAAAAGAAGGAAAACAAAACACTTGATATACTCTTAACAGCAACAAAAGGTGAAAAAGAGAAATGCTGGGTTTTTTTAAATTCAGTGCATGACAAACATCCTTTAGCAAAAAAAGAGAGCAGAGATGGAAGAACTAGGTTGCAACTCATTACCTTACTCTTATGCTCCATACAAACTCTGCAGGAAAACCCTCTCTTTGGTGGAAATGAATCAATGGCACTAAATCTTGGCAGTAGCATGAAAGTCACGTCTTTCTAGCAGTATTTACACAAATTCACGTTAAGAAATTTTCCTCTAGAGGCTGTGCCACACTCCCAAAACTCCCCCAACACAAAGTCAGACAAGAGGACAAACACCTACCCATCCGCACGGAAAGCATACCTTTCTCTCATAAACTCAAACTGTTCTTTGACTGAGATTTCCCAAGATCCCAAGACTTTCCAGTCTCCTTATACATCCCGAAGCCTACATCTGTATTGAATGCAATAATCTGAAGGACAGACTTACAGAAAGCATGAAATTGTTTCTCTTATTTTTCCAATTTTTTGAGGCCATAACCTGACATATAATTACAGACGGGCGATCTTCACATGACAATCTAGTCCAGATAAACAGCAAACCAGGGCCCACTTTAAACAGCAATTCCATGTTATTAGTGTTCTAAGAAAGCAAAACCAGAAGAACAAATTACTTCTTTTTGCAAGGTGGATAATGGAAATGAGTCTATGTCTACTCCCACCTCAACTGCCAGCAGCAGCTACATTGCAGTAGAAAGACAAAACTGACAGATAAGCAAGGGAGACAAGCAGATAAATACTGCAGATAAATTTTTACCAAGAATTGAAAGTATCTAAGAATAAATGACCACATATCTTCTTTCAGACCAATTTTCTATACATGCGTTAGCCATTAAATAGTGTTTCCTGTAGGTTGAGCCAACAGGAAGGAAGGCAGGCTGTTAATTTTATATTTAAATTACCTCACAAATGCTTAAATAATGCATTGGTAAAGGCTAGATCAGATTTGCTCATGTTTTGAGTACCTATTAAAAACCAATAGAGACAGATAAATTTTCAGCTAAAAGACGGCTTTTAGAGAAAGATGCCTGAATGTTACTCAAAGGTATTGAACAAAATGGCTGGAAAAAGACAACACTACGCATTACAAACAGAGGAAAAGAAAACTAAACCCAGAACTAAAGATAAAATGATGACTGGGTCTAGTAATAAAGAGACTCATGAAGAAGCTGATCTATAAAGCCACCAGATCCTAACTCCTCTATCTCAGCAGACATCAGGCACAACTGAAAATAATTAAAAAAAACCCTGTCCCATTAATGTTTAATAGTGTCTGTTATCCAGAACCTACATTTTTCAAAATTCATTCATGATGAAAAAATGGTTTTATGAGAATGGCAGAAAACCTGGTGCCTTAAAGTTTTAACACATGTCTATAGTACACATCTTCATTGTTTCTGACTGTAAGTGTGATGAGTACCACAAACATTGTTCTGGAAGAGAACAAGAAAACTTAGGACAACCCCAGCTCTCCATTAGACAAAGTTCTTGTCATTAAAGTTCTCAACCACTGTTAATCCAGGAAGAGTGGTTAAACATACTAACTAGCCTGGAGACATTCATTTGCAATGTCTTAAAAATTTCTTGATTAATGCCTAACTGGCCTAACGAAGGAGTTCCTTAAGCATCAATGAAAAGCAGTTTTACAGCTTCAGAGCGAGGATCTAAAAGGGAACAGTTCAGTGGTGAAGATAATCGGAAACAAATTGGAAGGACCGGATCAGTGCAGTGACAACATAAACACATTTGTGGGGTCATCCAAAAAAAGGCCACAACAACGCTGTCATGGACAGCTTGAGTTCAAGTCAATCCATACCCTGCAACAGTTACAAATGCCTTATAACTCATAGCAATGGATTTTATTTTTCACACTAGCATTACAAAACTATCATTAAAATCAGAATGGGAAAACACACCCAACTTTTCAGCCTGTGCTCTCAGGCTAGCAAGTCTGAATGTTTACACTTGGTTCCAGCTTGCATTCATCTCAACATTGAGGATTCTGTACAACTTTTATTTATAGTCTTATACTGAGGCTTTGCAAGGAATGTTTTCCTTCCAGCATTGGGCAAGGATTTTTTTTCTTTCTGTCTGGTATGTTTTACAATAGACATGTCTGCTAAAAAGTTGTACTACAAAGAGACTATCACTATTTACAAAAGCACATTTTACATCTGCATCACAGGGATTCAGAAGAGGTTCATGCTGTTATAAAGATCTTTATACAAGCAGGATGGTATCTGGAACAACTCTGAGCAGGAAAGATCATGTTACTTCTCCGCCTTTCAAAATCTATTTCATACTGCAATTTTCTAGTCCCTCCACTAAGGAAGTCTTCATAATATTTACTAATTGGTCCTTTTAGCCCAGCTTTACAAAAACCACTTTAGTCAAATAACTGGAACAGTATGTGTAAGAAAGCTATTCTCATTATCAGCTTTTACCTGCTCAAGCTCTCAGCTTCAAATTCTTGCTCTAATTATTTTTTCTTAGTATTAACATCATTTAGCAGAGCAATTTAAGAGGAAAACTACAAGTGAAAAATGCTTTCTGTTGTTACAGCATGTTTTTTACCACTCTATCTTCCATTATCCAGCTATAGCACAATAAGGCACGGCTGACTAAATTAAAATTTAGATTTTTTGTCTCGTTTCATTCCTTATCATTTCCTCATTTTATCTGTGATCCATAAATTACTTTTCTGAGAAGCAATGCCAAAAGGATGCCTTTTATGGAAAGGATGGCAAACTGCCGTATGACTGTTGTTCAGTTCACTGTGTGGATACCTTGTGCCTACAACCTGCAATTTACTCCCATGCACTTCAGCTACCCTTTCCCATCTGCACCCCTCTTCATTTCACATCTCACTGAAATGAGCACTTTTTTGTGTGACATGGTATCCTTTAAAATGCTGAATGAGGCACTGGACATTTGATTAACGTCATCTTTTTGATGTAGCCGCAAAACTGCATGTCTTCTAAGTTACTTGCTGTATCGATTTAAATCTGGATTCCCGTATTATACTGCCTAGAGACTGCAAATAGAAATTCTGTGCGAGTACTTCTGCTATTTTTATCATGAAATGGACAAAAAATTGAAATTAGAGCTTCTCAAATTTTTAAATGAAAAACAGAATTGACAAATGTGAAGTCTTTCTTGAAGGAAAAATGTAGTAACAACAGTCAATTAGAAAAGTAAAAAATGAAGGGAAAACAAAAGACACTCAAAGCCAAACTTCACCCCACTAAACAACCTCTTGTTTAGTACTAGGACTGAAAACTGATCTACAAAACAAAAATGTATCCATAAAGAAAAAGATTAAATAAAAAATTAAGTTTGTAATTACTCATCATTATCAAAATTCACACTAAGAACACCCTGTTTAGTTCCGTGAAGTAAACGGGTTATCATTCCTACCCAGGAAGTGAAAGGGTTAGCCTGGAAAGATAAGGGTTTTCAGTATAAAACTTCTACATAAGGCTATCTAGAGTTATCTGGGCCATCATACAATGTCCCACAGAAAAAGAAAAAAAAAAAAAGGTATATATTTGCTTTAGAATTCTCATAATACTACTTTCAAACAAAACAGCATCATAATTGATGGATGATTACATTAATAATATCTACTCATAGATGTGCATATTCCTTTTAACATATTTACCTAGCACATAGGTAAATTACTCATGCGTACATGGACTTCATCTTTTATGAACCAACATCCATGTACCAACCTACAATACAAAAAAGACTATGTGATAAATGTATCACCCCTAGTAAGATCACCTCTTCTTCTAATTCATGTACATCAAGACCTGTTCCAGCAGCAGAGAATACCGAGCCATTTTAAATGGCTCTTTTTCTCCAAGCCTTCTCCCTCCTTCATTCACTTGTTAAAGATCACTTACCTTTTTAAAGCACAGAACTTCTCTATACTTACACTCACTTCAACCTCGAAAGAAGAGCTCATACCTAGAGTGGGAACAGTTTTTCTACAGCATGACTTTAAGGCATTCCCATTAAAATAACAGTTGGCAAAATAACCCCTGTGATTTTTATCAAGCACTAAAGAAAGGGACATTTCACAAAGTGTTTGTTAGGCACTGTTCAGTATTTCATTTTTCCATCAGCACCAAAACCATTTTAACTCTCTATTAAGACTGCAGCTGTACCCACACGTCTATTGACTTTCTTGACAATGACCATTACTGCAATTTTTTGAAACAGAAAATGGTTGAGAACACTCTGGATTCTCCATGAAAGATTCGAGTTGAAATTTTCATTAGAATACACACTCATTAGAATGTTTCTTGAGTCTCTAGACATAGTAATATGACAGACGAACATGTCAAAATATTTAAAAGATCTCTCAGCATCAAATGACCAAGTTCACACTCATAAAATGCACCGACAACTAGTTTTAGTTTAAGTTTGCATTTACGCTCTTCTGAAATACATTTATAAGCCAAACAGAATTCCGACAGAAAATTCAGGACATAAATTTTGGATGTATACATGAGAAGAGCAGGGCTATACCTGGGTAGAGAAAGTAAGCGCAGAGAATTTAATGCTCTCTCTCTCGCATGCACTTTCTATTCTTTTATCTTCCCCCCCCTTACTTCAGTTCTGTCCCTCCTCCTTTCTCTTACTTTTACCTTTGCGTTTTCCTTACCCAGCACCAACTGCTTTTCTGACTCTATGTCCTGCCCTCCACCTTGCCTTCTTGTTTCTTTCATCACTGTCCCAACAAATGAAGTTTCCCAATCTAGAGGTCATCTTTGATACTGGAAAACCAGAAGTGGGGCAGCAGCCTGTACCTTGATTAATCTGTACCTCGTGACCTAAATGTGCAGTTTCCAAACCATATGTTCCAGAATTACAGGAGCAGCTAAGGCCAGTAAGTCCGCAGAGATTTGACTCTTTCAGGCAGATTTCCCTCAGACTGAGGGTTCTCACTGGACAGAACTAGGGAACAGAATGCAATACTTCCGCATAATATACTGGGGATAAACCCTGAGATTTATATGTATCAAACCAAGCTTAATTTACTGCAGATGCGTGAAGCACCTCTGTGCAGGTTACAAACGCGAGGCCATTAACTTCAATAGGAGTACATTCTAAAAACAGGCACTTTCTTAGTGTCCGCAGATACATCGTTACTCTGTTCACTAAAAAAAGTAATTGTTTTTCCATTTGTGTGAATGTATAAACAGGAGTGAACACCGTGAACAAGAAGCATAAGGTTCCCTTGGGAAACTGAACCAAAGTCAGCAAGTGACACAAAACTCCTAGAGCATTCTTGAGGAAGCCAGTTTTCCTTTGAAACAGACACGGTGCGTGCAAGAAACAGAGTGGTGGTGTGCAAATGTTAGTACCGACACTGTTCATACCTCATCATTCATAACGCAATCATCAGAAACTCATGCCAACAGAATTTTATGTCTTCCTACATTTAATGCTGTTCTCTTTTTCAGAGCTAAGCAGTCAGCCAAAATCAGTTTCAAGCTGTTTCTTTAGATAAAAAGAAGCTGGAGATACATTAAAATGTTTTTGGTATAGTTCTACTACTTATCTGTCCTTAGGTCTTTGGAATTCTCTCCTGCTTCCCTTCATGCACAGACACAAACTTTGCCAAAATAATAGCCAGCAGAGACACCTTCATTCGTGTGCGCTTTTGTTTTGAGCGGGGATACATACATACTTTTCAGTGGAGGCCGCTAACATTTCAACTAAATTCTTAATACAAATGCAACTTGTATTATAACCACTTTTTTTTTTTTTTTTTAGAAACAGTATGCTTTTCATCTGCAATTACAAATATATGTACATCTGAGAGGGAACCATACTCCTCACCACAAAGACTACTAAATGATGCTACCCATTACAAGTTCACATTTCTAGTTGTTTATAATTTTATCAAACTAAATTTTCTGGATTGCAGTTCTCCCAACCTGAATAAAACACCTGGGCCAGATTAAGGGATTAAAAAAAAAACCAAAACACAAAGAAAAAAATTACTAAACTACCAGCTTGCTCAGGTTTGTGTTCTAAAATAACTGTTCGCAGAAAGAGTCTTAGTTTGCTCCTTTCAAAAATACCAGAAACCATTATTTCAAAAAGCTCTATTATTCTCAAGGTTTACAGGAAGGATTGAAAGTTTTGTGGTTTTGTGATTGCGTACACTACTAGGTAAGAGCCCCCAGTAGTCACTCCCTGACCACCAAGGCCCATTGACCCAGCAAGGCATCCATCCACGCTGCTGAAATTCTTTTTCCTTCCAGGAGCTGTCTTCGTCCCAAACACCCATCCTGAATGGTCTCTTACACACACTGTGCTCAGAACCAGAGCAGAGTCCAGAAAAGTGCAAAGAGATGTAGCCCAAAGCCTTGCCAAGGAGCGCACCAACGGTGCCATGCTCACGTGCTCTCCAGGGATTCCCGGGCAACTGGAAACTTTTCTAAATCGCATCCACGGTAATGCTGCTCCAGCCTGGGTCTGATCAGGTTTGTCCTTATAACCATACAAACATGCTTTATTTCTTTCTATACTTCACATGATTGACTGTAGAAATTATTAAAACCTCATTCCTAAAGTTGGCCACGCACGTATCATATAGTAATGCTTTCAGCCACCAGCCATCATAACACAAATTTTAATTTGAATATACACATTTTTAAGAAATTCACTTTTTTCTGTATGTTCCCTATTTTAATGATATCCTACTACAACCTATAGATATTTTTAGATTGCCCTCTTGCTCTCATTGACCCCTTCCACTGCTCTAATCTACTCGTTACCATCGCACGACAGACCTGCAGGAAGATTACGAACTGTTCAGTGCTTTCTAGTTTTGTTTAATTTCGAGAAGAAAAGCCTAAAGTTAACAGAACTGATGAGTACCATTTATCATCACAAAGCTGGCATGGATGTGCTTGTGTGCAAAGTCTTCTCTGATGCTCTGGTTTCTACAATTTACTTATTATTTCAAAAAATTGTATGAACAGTATGGACGTAAAGCACTTCAGACTGAATAAAGGAACTAAAACGAAGATGTGCCTTTAACATTGATATTGTAAGCTAGAATACATATGTTTTACCTAAGCAGTTTTATTATTTGAGCATAATTAGCGGGTAAAGACGAGACATATACTTGCATTTCTAGCTCAAGTTTTCAAGGAAGGAACTCAAAGCAACCAACACATCAACAGAAGCACACGGGGGAGGAGAGGGACAGCTGTAGTATTTTCCTGTTAAAATACACCACTATCTGAGAAAAAACACCAAAACAAAGTAAAACAAAAGAAAAACAATGTAAACAGAGGCTACATAGAATTATAGAATACATGGTGCTGAATGGTACATACAGCATTGCAATTTTTGAGTTTAAAGAACAGCAATGTTACCTCTAAAAACATCTCTACTAATTCATATTAAGGCTAGATGAAATGTGAACTTTTAGCTATGGCAGATATTTAAAAACAGCTGTTACAAATGACATGGGCTATTACCCATCAAAACAAGATGCACATCAACATGTAAGTGGTAATATAAAGAGAAAAGTATAGTCATCTGTAAAAGAACAAATAACTTACTGAGCATGCCATGTAGATGTGGCACTTTGGGACATGGTTTAGCAGGCATGGTGGTGCTGGGTTGACGGTTGGACTTGACAATCTTAGAGGTCTTTTCCAACCTAAGATTCTACAATTCTATTTTCAGATTTTCCAGATACAGTATAATAAATTTTAATATGCATTTCAAACCTGCAAAAAGTTAGAAGAATTTGCTAAAAAGGGGCTAATTTTTATGTATCTGTCCTACTCAATTTAGTAATTGCTATCAGTAGAAATTAGTTGTGGTCACTGATAATACACCCCTGTAGGACAAATCAATACATAAAAACAAAACAAAAAACCCCATCATCCAGAAGAGCTAAAAATCATTCCCAAATTAAGCAGTGTGTTCAGAAGGGGATAATCCAAATGCTCTGAAGCTAAATAATGTCATTTCAGAGGTCACCTTAACTCTAGGTGCCATTTCAGAACTACGACACCAACAGGGCAAAGTTCTCCCTCCAGACAAGGTCACCGCTTTTACCTTTATTTGATTTCTGCAACTGATGTAATGGACAAAGCAGAGGACCTGAACAGAGTTTCATTCATGGTTCATATATGATTCTTAATCCTGTGTACAGTTTTTTTTCTTTTATTTTCTTTTAAACACAGCTTATGCCCCAGCACGTCATTTCTGAAACAGGATAATGCCGATGTACCTTTCAAAATGCATTTCAAGGACAAAACTAATACTGACAAAGAGTTCAACTGCAGTGCTTGTGTGTATTTAGAAACATGTACCCGGGGAGGGGGGAAGGCTGCAAACGCTGGAGACAATAGCATCTACAAAGAGCTCTCAACAACGTCCTGTTTGAACTAATTAAAGAATACTGTCAGCTTGACATCTCAAGTGTACTGTTTTAACAAAGAAAAGATACCACCACCAGGTCTGAGCTCCTTCTCAGAGGTTTTTTATTTTACATTTGCTTGTAAACTTTTCCAATTTGTTTTTCTCTCCTGTACAAAAGCAGTATACAAACAGGACAAATTGACTGCACAGAAGCAGTTGGGTTACTCATAAAGGCAAAAGAAAAAAAAATGAAAAGAAAAAAAATTTCTGCCTAACTTACGTTCAAGAATTGATACTTACAGAAGCAGAAAGCAAAAGCACAAAAGAAATATGCTTTTAAATTTGTATTTAAAGCCATCAAACAATGATTTGAATACAAGGCTTTATTAACAAAAGGCTGAGTGGATGCATTGTTACGTTACCTTAAAAGAACACACATTCAGGGCAGATGTAAAATTTGAACTTAAAATGCACACTTCTGCACAATGTACACACACACACAAGCACACCATTAGTAATCACTTACTGTAACTTACTTCTTATTCATCTTCCACATAGCTTCACAAATATTTCTGGTTTTGTTACTTTTAATTATTAATTATTCCAACTGACAGAAATTACAAGCCACAATACAATTAAACTTTCAAAATATATTAGGCTTAAAAATGTGATTTTTAAAGGGTTTTTGTCAAATGAGTAAATCAATTAGTTAAACTAAGTCATTCTAGCATGTCCCTTAATGAGAATATTGACAATAATGGCTTTCCTTCTTCACAGTCACAACAAAAAGAATATCAAAAGAATCTTGATTACAGGTAGTCATTAGAAAAACTTAGAAAGCTTCTTAAAACGCCCTATAAAGTTTTACATATGTAACACATATATGCTAATAAATCAAGCTACATTTCTGCACTTCCCTCCATACAGCACTCCAGTTCTCCATTCACCAATGAGTCTGTTTAGCATTCTAACAATTCATGTTTGAGAAACACACCTAGTGTTAGTGAATTAAGATAATAATTTTGTTCTTCCACATTATCACCATTTCAGTTTTCAAAGACAGAAAATTTCCAGATCTTTACTAATCTCACATAATCAGGATTAGAGTTCTAAGCTACTACACAAATCTGCAGAACCTGACTGCCAGATTCAAATTCTCATTAAATACACGTGGCATAGCTGCAAAGAACAGATGAAAAGAATGGCGACTGTCTTACAGTGTAACATTAAGCATTTTAGATAAGTTACCCAGTTCTTAAACATCTACATCTTTTCCTGATCAAACGCACATAAGACATTATTTTAAAAACTGCACCGACATTAATCTAGCAAACAGCTGGCTTCTGTACTTTGCTACGCAAACCCATCTCCAGCATGACCTGGAGGGATGAACGCTTCAATGATCCGATGAGACACTTCAATTTCAAACTGTTCTCAAAAAAAAACAAGCTAACGATAAAGGTGCTTGGACGCTTCCTCTTCTCCGCTTCATCTCACCGACCGACCTCTCGACCCTACCCGTACCGACCGACCCTCCGGCCAGCCCGCCCACGACGCAGAGCCGCAGCGCTGCCCCCGTCAGAGACAGCCGGCGGCCGGGCTGGCGCCGTCTCTGGGGGAGCCCGCCACGCAAAGACAGGGCAGGGTCAGCTGCGAGCAGGTCGGTGTCACCCTCGCACACAAAGACACCGCGCACGTTCCGTGCTCTCTCCACAGGCCCCTCTGCCGGGCGGAGAACCTCACCCCGGCTTCCCAGGCGGAAACTGTGTTTTAAATTGTGCTCAACTTCCCGAAGTGCACACACGCACACCTATGCAAAACGCTTCATCAAGAGCGTAAACGCAGTGACCCGCCCACGCGAGGGGTTTCCTGAGGCAGGCACACCGCTGGGCTCATCAGAAAACGCAGCTTTGCTCTCCGGTGCTGCTCTGGAAAGGCAGCGCGGAGATCGCCCGCTGCGAACACCGCGGGCCTGCGCGCAGCAAGCGGCGCCGGCTCGGCCGAGGGTCCCGCGGCCACCTGCGCGCCCCGCGCTGCCCAGC
>Ga0065711_1047101_pt1 | contig 12518 bp, 10 predicted proteins | sample Hoacrofraction12_FD_59098 | JGI IMG/M metagenome (GOLD analysis project Ga0065711, IMG submission 59098) | Hoatzin crop microbial communities from Cojedes, Venezuela - Epithelial fraction 12 v2 (version 2) | ecosystem: Host-associated > Birds > Digestive system > Esophagus > Crop | place...
TTTTCATTCTCCTCCGCACGCCGGCGGGGGGAGGGGCGGCCGCGTGGCGCTTTTGTTGCCGGCAGCAGCCGAAACCAAAACAGGCCCCTTCCCCTTCCCTTTTAACAACACAAAAAAGGTTCTTTTTGCTTCACATTTTGCATGCACAGCCTGTGCTGAGCGGATAATGATTTATCCAAATTTTAGATTATTCACTCAAGCTGTGCTTGAGATAGGGGCCTTAGAATAAAATAGGTCTTAATCGTGATATGAGAAATCTTCCAAGCTTTTTTTTTTTTGCTCTTTTTTTCCATAACAAGGACTTGCTCTAGAAACTTGTATTTCAAAGTTCTTAGGAATGTCTAAACCATGGTGTTATTTATGCACTGAAGAAGGGAATTCACTGGTAAGCAGAAATGACGGAAGGGCACCCAATGTTAAATTTTTCAGAATAATTAATGAAATATTAGCAAAAATGAGATACAAATAGAAGGAATTCTGATTTTGGAAGGCTGACATAGAAAGATAAACTCTCAATTTTGGAAAAAAACTTTTATCTTGACCCTGCTGCAGACATTGGCAACACTTACAATTATTTATTAGTGCATAGTTCTAGCACTTGCGAGACCCTCAGGACCTCTGAAAATAAACCGATCACAAGCAATCCTGCAACAGCCATTTGTAGGCAAAAGCTAAAATACAGCACGGTCTGCTTTACTAACCTCAACCACTCTGCCTACGCCAGTATTTGTGAATAAAATGTTCTCTGGTGGCGAGTAGCGTGGTACAGCTTGTGCCCAAACACCTAAGCTGTCTCCTTCCCGCAGCCCCGCAGCCATGGCTTCCTTCACACCAGCCCATGCTCTTCCCTGATGCCTTCCGTTTTCTGGTGTACCCATTGCTCCAGACCGCGCCAGGGCATGTGCTAACGGTTCAGTAGCATACAGCTGGGTGGCTGTGAGGGAGCACTGGAGCTGTGCAGGTTCCCCAAGCACAGGCAGCAGCAGCAGCGCTGTCTAATGCAGCTGAAGCCATTGCCAGCACTCAGGTCAGCCTGGCACCTCGCTGCACCATCCCCCGGGCTGTGCTGCAACAAGTGCTTGTGTCACCACACGGCTCACTGGACCAGGGAGCTGATCTGGCTGTAAAGCAGCTCAGCAAAAGCAAAAGGTGACCTGAAGTGTGTGATGGGGATGGGCAAGAGGGAGCCAAGAGAGTGGTAACTACTACAGCTGACTGCTGACAAGTTATTAATCACACTACACCACTCAGCCGTGCTGAGTGAGCAGTGTAAGGCTTTCTCCAACAAGCTTTTAGTTCTATTCATTAAATGATCTATTTTATTGACATTGCACAGAATGTCAAAACTGAATGCCCTGAATTTATGTTTTAGCACCTTTCTGCTGCATGTGTTGCTGGCAATGTGGCCCCTGTTTTATACACTGCTCCAATGATGTTTGAATGCAGTGGAGAGTACATTCCAGAGGAAGAAGACGACCTATTTCAGTTAATTTGTGGGCATGAAGTCCCTTTAAGCACGAGCTAAATCATAAACATCCTGAGCCCAATTTATGAAACCAGAGAATTTTACATGCAAAAAAGGAAAAGCTGAACTTCACTTTATGATGAGACATGGACACATCTGTGCATAAAACCAATTATAATGTCAATGTTCCTCTTGGCACATTTTTCAGTACTCCACAAACTGTGAAATGCTGCAGCCTTTTCACTTGTAAGATTTCCACAGTTTACGGCCATAAGAGTCCTTCAACTACTTAGAAGAAAATACTTGATCTGAAAATAACCCATCTCAAGCCTGGAAAGAATAGAGTGAGGTAGGTGGCATTGTTACAGGGCTGACATTATGGCAGCAGGGGCTTTGACTCTTCATTTCACTGGTTTCTCTCACAGTTGGCTTCAGGTCTCTATTTTCTGATTTTCTGCTACCTAACATTTTATACTCAGCCCTGTGTTATTTTCATTTTGATTAAATAACTGATACATAATTTAAAGCAATACCCGCATACAGAGGTACGCAAACTCCTTCCAGAAGGCAAAGGCAGGAGCCTAGACATTAATCTCCAGTGCGGGTCAGTCTGGTATATTTGCCTGTAAGTACAAATATTCTGCCTCATCTTTTTAACCCAAAGTCCAGCTTGATTATTTTGGGATTCACTTAACAGGACAGAGGCTACTACTACATGAGGTTTGACCATGCTGGATGGCGTGTGATTTTTATACATTCCTGTATAGACAGTTTGCACAGAAAAGAACAAATGCTGTACTAACCAGCTCAGCATACTTCTTAAATAACAGGTCCAGCTTCTCCTCTGGAGTATTCAGCTTGTTCAAGCTTTGCATCAGCAGAGTGGCTTCCTTCCCTTAAAATAAAAAGAAGCAGAGATTTGATGGTAGAGGTAGTTTGTAGCTGATGTACTGTTATGAAATTGCTTTTTTGATGCATGAATCTGTAAAAACTGAGGGACAAATGAGGCATTTTGGAAGGGAGAGAGTAATTTTTGCTATGAATTTCTGGGTTTTTCTTCTCCCCATAAGAACAAACATGCTTGAATTTTTCCCCATTTCAGAACTCAGTAATGTGCTGTCTTCTAGCAAAAACATTGGCTGTGAAATGCTTTTGTCCTGTATAGTCTGATTTTCGTTTAATGTTTTTGAAACATGACTGGGTCACATGTATGGCACGTTTGTCTGAAACGGGATAGAAAGGGCCTGGATCCTGAAGGCTCAGAAACCAGATCTCTTTGCTGATGAAAGCTGGTGTACTCAGCTCCCGTGCTGCTCAACCTGTACGAGAAACACGGAAGATGAAGTTAGGTACGGAGACTATGGCGTGGATGGAAACAATCAGAGAGTAGTGGGTAGTGCTGGCCAGGTCTGGGCTACGTGATAGTGGTGTAGATCAGTTCCCTGAATTTGTGAAGAGAGTACGGATACCAGACACAGTCTAATAACTATCTGGGCACACATAGCTAAATCACTGCGTAGCCATTTATGTATTACTTCTCTTCTGATACCTCTTTGTATTCGTTTCAACCCTCAGTATGAGCTGGAGCTTGAACACCACTTGTTCATCAAATACAAAATGTCGCTGGTGACCCTGGAGATAAGGATGGCTGTGGTGCCAGCGGCTTGGCTGTGCTTTTACAAATGCTCCTCTTTCCCAAGGCTGTGAAAGCGAATTTGCATTCTGCTTTAGTCTGGGCTGTTTCTACTTCAAGTATAGTGCAGTCCAGGAGTACCGCCTGTGGAGAAAATCCACTATTTTACAGTAGGTTCTCTCTACAGCACCAGTATGAATAAGTTCAAGAGAGCCAAAATCAAATCCTGGAGTGAAAACTCTTTCAAGTCCAGCTGGAGAACTATGCTATGGTAGTGTTTTCACTGCTCTTGGAGAGGTACCAATAACTGCACCAAAGCCAAGGCAACAGAAAATGAGGAATTTACTTTCTCCCGGACACTCAAGCGTTTTGGGGAAAAAAATCCCTGCTCTGTCCTATGCTTAGTCCCTTGTCTCTAAGTGTCCTGCAGTGGTTTTTCTATAGGCTGTCTTAGTCTGCGGTTGAGTTTGAGTTCTCGTGCAATGGAGAGGCTTGAAGATTGACGGGAGTTAACTGTAGGAAGGGAAACAGATTACGTGTTTGTTAGGTTGGGATGTAACTACATTGCTCTCTAGTGGCTGCCCAGAAGAAAGGACATCCTTTACAGAAACTCGCTGAGACTTCTTTCTCGTTCAGCTAACAGAGCCCTGCCACTGCCGAGGTGCTCTCGAAGCACTGTGCTTAGAGACAAGAAGTGTATTGGCTTATTTCATACAGCCCGTGATGAGTCCGGAGGTCTGCTAGATGAAAAATAACCTGGGCACGACAGTGAACTTATTCCGCAGATTCCCATGCCACAGAGCAGCACCATTAGCACCGCTATGACCAGGGAGAAGTCATACCTGAGGAAGCAGGGGAAGAAAAAATCTACTGAGGCACAAACGAGAGGCCAGGTTTTCCTTTGCCTGAGCAGCAACTTTCTGCAGTGTGTTGTCAGACTCACAGCTTTGGCTAACTAGTTGGAGTGGCCCGATAGTACGTTGGACTTGTATGATACAATCCTAACCTTTGTCTTTTTAAAGGGACTGATATCTGATACAGCCTGCACGTATCTGTCAGGTAATTGCTGAAAATAATTATCAGTTAGACTAAAGCTATATTGTAATGTTCAGTGGCAACTAGGGGTCCTGATCATCCACAGCAGAGGCTTAACATGGGAAAGAGCAAGGACTAGGGAGGTTTTACTTCTGTTCACAGAAGGGCTGCGTAAGTATGCAAGTACTTGCCTAGTCCTTTCAGGATTTTCTTCTCCAGCTTCTGCTCCTTGCTGCCGCTGGGCTCCTTTGCTCTGGAAGCATCCCCAGGAGCCAGCTTCTCTTTCTCACTCTCCTCATTGGCATCTTCGTACTCGGCATCCTCCACACTGTCTGGGTCTCCCTTCTCGGGCCTGTCTGTTCCCACAGCGGCGCTTTCCTCCTCCATCAGGCTGGCTGCAGACCCGTAGGTTTTAATGATGTCCTCCAGCTGCTGGCTCAGGTCCTCCGAGATGTCACACACGGCTGCTTCGGGCCAGGCGCTCAGCTGCTCCGTGGGGGCTGGAACCAGGGGCTGCGAGTCGGGGGCAGGTTTGTCCCCGCTCTGCCCCTGGACCACCTGCCCAGGCGAGGTGGCAGACTGGTCATTCTCCATTGCTTGGTGCAGTACCTGACAGCAGACAAATAAAGGGTTAATTTAAAATCACATGAAATTAGTCTTCTAACTGTTCCCAAAGCTTGGCCAGCACGTGAGTGATTTTGTGCGGAATTTGGGATGGCAGCTCATCCATTGGCTCTGGCTTGAGAAATATGGCATACTTAAACGAACAACCAAGGTGATTTGCCTCCAGGGAGAAAAGCAAATTACATACTTTACAAGAGGAAAAGCCTACCCAAACCTAATACTTAAAAATAAAAATCTTTTATTTGTGTTGCCAGCAATAACACACAAAATGACACCTGAGTCATTTACACCACTTCCCTCCCTGAACGTACAATTTGCCACATGTTTACTTTTCTTGGTCTGTTTACCTGCAATGCTGGCTACCGAGGTGGGCAGCTCCACTTCAGAGCTGCATCAGTTTCATTTTCTATTACTCTCCTGACAGAACGTCTTAGGACAATAATGATAAAAAAGGAATATTTTAAATGAAACTGGTTCCCTGAAAATTGCACTGTGCTCTTGGAGACCCCTGAGTGGTGCTTGATCTACAAGTGGCCTGGCTTGGCACTGTCACAACAACAGCAGAGAATAAGATAAACAGCTATAAACCGCTCTTCTCTTGCATGTGTTGCGTGCTGCTGACAGCTTGTTTGACAAAGTACAAGATAAGGAATAAATCACAGCGAAGTAAAACTGACCAGATGTAACACGGGTTGGTAGTCTGTGGTGTTTTCTGGGGCAAATTTCAGCTAATTTGTCCCCAGTTTGCAAAGGGAAGATTTCTTTTTCACATACCTTTGAGCTGCTGCACTCAGCCAGGTGAATCCAGAGCCCCCGATGTGTCTGTGCTCCTCCGGAGGCTGCTCCGGCTTAACCAGGACCTGGTGAGGAGCCTGTCAGTGAGAGCATCCCTGGCACTGGCTCCCCCGGCTCCTGCAAGGCGTGGGCCAGCAGAAAGAGCATCTCTGACCGCGATGAACCTGGAAAACTCAGTGTAGAGAAGGCTCCTTCCTTCTCAGGGTGCTGGCAGAGCTCCTGTCACCGCTGCATTGCCCTTGCGAGGTAGCGCAGAGGTGCAGGGTGCACAGCTGGGTCCCACCCTGTGACTAGCCCCCGCTTCTGCTGGACTGCAGACTCTGTACTCTCTATAGTCATGCGTTCCTTCTCTCTCCTTTTCAGGCTGATTTTTGTTCCTCCCTTTAATCCTGTGGTTCACAATGATGCCAGTGGGGAATGAAAGGGGGAAAGAAGATTGCTTTCTTGGTTCTGTTCCAGTGTCTGAGGTGGTTGCTTTCTTATTTTTTAAAAGACAACTTGCTTGGGGCTAAATGAGAAGCACTTTGCTCCCTGTTCAGCTGGCCATAATGTATATCTTCTATGCTGTCTAAATTTCCACAGCTTTCAAAATCATAAACTAACTCGGCCAAGGGCAGTATATGATAAGAGAGATGTAATTTACTGTAATACATGACTCAGTGTTCATTATTGAACTCTCCCCAGTCAAAGTGATGTTTGGAAGTGCAGTGATAGCCATCGTTAAAGCAACATTTTTAAAGATTTGATTGTCTAGCAATTTGACTGGGCTTACAGATAAGATAGTCAAATATTGTGATTTATCTTCTCTCAAGCAATTAATTGTGAGTCTACAATTTAAAACTCTGAGTGGGGCTTGGTATGTGCTTGAAAAATGTTAGCTACAAATCCATGCCTCTGCAGCCTTCCCACAGGTACAAGTCACCAGCAGGAAAGGCTTGGGAAGGTGGTTGGACCCGGTCCCATGGATTCTGTCAGACAGACGCATCCCATCCTTGCCTTCCTGCTTGTGGCATGGTCATTATGTTACTGCAAAGTGATTGTACAATTGTATCTGTCTAATTTGATTTCATATTAATTTACACTGAAAGATTAGACCCTGCATGTACAGTATAGGTAAATAATTCCAGATAGCATGAATGTTAGACTACAGTTTGTGATCTTGTTTTAGCAAGAGTAATTGACTGCCTAGTAATTCCAGGTCAGTAAGATTATTGTAAATGCTAAGCTAGAAGCTCCACAGAATTATGTGCTTATTTCTGACATGTTCAGACTAGTGTTTACAATTGTATTCATTAATTTGAGCTAATTGGCAGTTGGCGATCTATCAGCTAGAAAATGCAGGATCACCAGCTCTTGTCTAGACAGAACAAAAGTTGCACAAAGTACATCCCCGATTTAAACTAGGTATTTTTGTAACACTTTCATCACAGAAGGAGAACAGGGCTGCTAAATGCTCCATTTCCGAACATGAGTTTCTCTTCCGGTCGTCTCTTTGTAAGATCTTTCTGATCATTTCTTTGTAAGAAGGCACAAGTTGATGCGGTTCTCCCTGCACCCCGACTCTCTCCCTTGGCTGTCTCCCAGCTCCCAGCTGCATCACTCATGCAGCAGCACTGTCCCACTGAAGGTTTCCTCCTGTGTGAATTGCTAAGCATGCCTGCAAGCACAGGAGGCTTTAAATCAACACTGGCAATTGATTTATGCACGGTGTTTCTCAGTATTAAGGGAAACACACGGGTGAATGAAAGAGAAGCTGGATGTTTAGAATCAAGGACACAATATCTTTAAAATCTGGCCTCACAGGAAATCTTCCCTAACACACATTCCTGGCCAGAAAGGGACTAGTAATAATCAGTCTCTGAAACCATGGCAATTCACATCTGCTGAGGTTCAGGACACCGGCCTGAGCTGGCAGAAGCCACAGAAACACCCTTGAACCTTTAACCAAGGGTGCTCACCTGACGGATCATACTGGGGATCGTACTTACATAGACAAATAGACATTTTAATGCTTTATTCCATTCTCCTTCAGGCTAAACCAGAGGTCTGATAACTACGTTCAGCACAAATGCAACTCTTGTTAAGACTTCTGCACCTTGTTTTGTTGAACGGCTTCCCCAGTGTCATGGAGTTTATATTTAGGAGACAGGGCAGCTCTCATCTGCTGAGAGCAGCCCACTCACAGCCTTTGATGCTGGGAGATAGCCCTGCAGTTGGCCCTGGTCCTCCTTGTGCTCCAGCCTGTTTAACCTCGATGTACATCAGGAATTCTTCCTTACAAGGCCATGAAAGACTTTCAGTGCCAGTCTCAGCAAGACCCAAAGTGTTTACATTATACGCTATGTTAGACACAGCAGTGCTTAAAAATTAGGTGACTGAGTCCAGAAGAGAAATTCCTTGGTTCCTCAAGGAATTTTAGACTTTCCACTTCTTCAGTTTTGCAACTCCAACTACCATTACCCTTGCCTCCAGGCACCTGAATTTCCAACACGGCCTTCTCCTGTTTTATGGCAAGGGGGAGGACTGGCCTGTTATCTGACCGAGTCTGAGCATTGCATCTTGCTTACTCTTTCCCTCCTGTGCTCCCAAATCCTGGACATGTTCCACAGCCCTGAGATCAGTACCTTTCGTGGCCCTGGTGTTTTGGATGGAAGCTTGACCCCAGATACCTGTGTTTGCTGCCTACAGACAGTCACTCCGGCCCTCCTCTCCTCCAGAGGGAAACACCCCGAGAACCAGGGGGTGCTACTGCTTCCCTGCTGCAGCAGAGCCATCCTCCTCCTCCCTCCATTAATACTTGGGATAATGCAGGAGAGCAATGGAGCTCCTTGGGGCACAGGTGACCCCCAGTCTCAGGTGGGAGGTGACAGAGACCGCTCCCAGGCTGATGCCTTTCTGTAGGAGGACTCATGTCCATGTCTACCGCCCCACAATTTGCCTTTGCTGTGCTTTGAAATCAGCCAGTACCTCCAAGTGAAAGGTCAGCTGGCAAGAGCCGGTGCCTGGCTCAGCAGAGCTGCAGTTGCCATCACTGCTGCTGGGAAAAGCGTCCCCCATGCCGGGCACAGAATCCGCCTGCCTCTTGCAGAGCAGAGCCGGCTGCCGAGGCAAGAGCAACACACTCATCTCTTCTTAGCCTCTCCAGTAAACTGTCTCTCATGCTGTTGCAGAGATTTGTTTACATTTTTTAAACAGAGCGGCATCCCCTTCCTTCTCATGGGAATTGCTTTCTCCTTCCCTTCTTGCAGCTTGAACTCCTGGAGGGTTTATGAACTGGGCTATATTTAGCTCTTGCCTCCCCGTGTATCCAGCAGAAGGACACATGGCACCTGCTCTGCAGCCAGGAGTTATTTTAAGCACTTCTAAAATGGGTAATGGTATTTAGCACTTTGTGCTCAAAATTCACATGCACATACACAATTCTTTAAAATAAAGTGCTCCACAAACTTACACCAGCCAGCATATGCTGATAAAATCTGAATTTTTACCTCACCATAACACCAGACTGAACTACGATAACACCTCAAAGCAGCACATACTAATCTTTGGAATGGCCCACACTAATGTAGCTACAATTAAGCTCCAGAAAAATACAAGTGCTGTGTTATAGCCTAGATACTGTCCTATGTATTACTTCAGAAAGCGGTGAGAAAACCAACTTTATCAGCTACATGCTACATTTGAATAGCTTTATGATTCACGCACAATTTCCTAGTATAAAACTGAACAAAATTTTGGAGGCTTCATGGCAGATTTCCATAAAATCAAGGAAAGAATCAGACTCTGAGACTTTCTGAAGTCCCATGCAGCACCCGAGTCTGGATCACTTACTGCTGTAGCAAACCAGCCATGGCCCCTAGTCTCACTTAAAGGCAAGCTCTACCAGAGTCATCTTAAATTTATTTGAACACTCTGTAGAGAAGCATTTCTTACTTTCACCAACATCCTTAGATACTTGCCTGTTTTCCTCACACATCACAGGGTGCCCAGGTTTTTAAGGCTATTCCTAGAAAATGTGGGCTGACAGTCCCAAATTAGATTAAAGCCCTTGTGCCATGCCACCAAGCAGCGACAGCAAGGAAGCTGTTCATCAGACTTACCGGAGCGAAGAGAAGGGCTGAGCGGAGAAAAAAAGTCAGGCAGAAAGCTCAGACAAGGGCACGGCAGCAACAGGACACGGGTGTTGTAATCCTGCCACCGAGGGAAGAGGGACGGGAAGACCAAGCGAGGGGGGGAGGACAGAATGACACAGCAGGAGCAAACACTGCAGGGACTGAATGCGCCCTTCACAGGGGACCAACTCTGATAGGCGAGCAGGGAGGCTGCCTGCTGGCTGGCAGCGTAAGCCAGCTACGTTGGCTATCCCCCGCTCTGACAGAGATAGCATGAGAGATTAGAGACCTGGGCCCTCGGAAAGAGAAAATAAAGGAAGGATTCATAGACAGCTTCTAACCTTGAAAACCAAGTCTTAATCCTTCAATGACTTGACATGTTGCACGGCATGAAATTTGTCTGTATTTACTATGCAATGGCCAAATTCGGTCTAATTTTTCTGCCTGTGCCAGAAAGAGTGGGATGGCTTTCCATAACGGGAGCTTGCAGCTGTGACTGCCCTTTGCAACTTGGTATTTGGGCAGGATTTGTTAAAAACCAGACTGATGCACAGTCATGGACTCACCAGCTAGAAGGGACCACAGGAGGTCTTTAGTTCAACCTCTTGCTTAACCTCCAGCTCAGCCATGAGCTTAGACCAGGTCTCTCAGGGCTTTATATTATCCTTAAAAGCCTCTGAGGACGGAGCCTGAGGACCTCTGGGGACCTCTCTGGGAAGCCTATTCTCCTGCCTGACTGTCCTTGTGGTGAAAATTTTCTCCTCACACCTAGCCTGAACATCCCTTGTTTCAGCTTGTGCCAATCGCCTCTTGTCCTTCCACCTCCTACACACCATCAAGAGCCTGTCTCTGTCCTCTTGATAATCTCCTCATAGGTACTGTGGGGCTGCAGTTGGGGGCCCCCAAAGCTGTCTCTTCTCCAGGCTGAATATTCCACTTCACCCAGCCTCTCCTCATGGAACAAGTGCTCCAGCCCCAGCCACCGTGGTGTCCCTCCAGTGAACTGACCAGCTTGTCCCAGTGCTAATGGAGATGGCTGGTGCAGCTGTCCCTCTGACCCCAGTAGTTCCGCAATAAACACTCTTGCTGCTGCCAAGGTAGCCTGTCTGACCTGCTTTCTACATGTTACCATGCCAGCTCACATTGGCCCAAAGTTATTTGTACAAACAAGCAGAGCAGTCCCCAGGGAGCTCAGCTGCATGCTGTGTACCCAGCGACCGACGTCTCCCACTGCTGTGACCCACAAGCCACGCAGGCAGCATCTTGGCATGCCAGATGGCCTCAGGACCATCTGCTGCCCACTCCCTAGAGAGAGGTGTAGGTCAGTTTAATGCACAAATATTCTAACAACTGAGAAGTCATAAGCTAGTACTGGAAGCGGCAGCCAGCACTATGAGAAGAGAAATGGGACTTCAACTCCAGTGAAAAATAACAAGGCTCAGAACAACATTAGGAGCAAAAACATGTGTATGGCACAATATTTTGGAGTAAGCCCTCAAATGGACCCATTGTTGCATGGCACTGGGGGATCCAGAAATATTTCGCACCTGATTTATGAAAGATATAAGACAAAACAATACTGGGCAGCTCAGTATCAACAAGTACTGGCTCAGAAATAGACTGTATGTTAGCAGGATCCCAGACTTTCACTGGAGAGAACTGAAGGTCCTGCTATATTTGTGAAGATAGTATCTGTGGGGTGGAAAGAACATAGTTGGGGTGGTTTCTCATTAGTCTTGGGAAAGGCAGCTCATACTATCTGGGGATGTGTGGACATTGCGGTTTAAGGAAAAATCAGCTCTTTGAATCTTCTTCAGACACTGGTGGTGACTCAGTAGTGCTCCTAAGAAAGTCACAGATTTAGAGGTAATGAAAGCAAGCTTGCAAGGTGGGGCGACTTCTGTGAAACTTTTGGAGGGGGTTGGAAACTGGCTGGATGTGTTCTGAGAGAAGCTAAAGCTCTGGGGTTGTTTGTGACAGGGCGGAGCGAGCCCGCAGAATACCAAAGAAGATAAGAATGTTTGTGTGGGCTCTTTGTGCTCCTCCTGTTTTGACTGGAGAATTCTCCTGTTCCAGTCCACTGTTCATTTTTCTTTTGAAATAAAATCAGCTCCGGGCTTTCTGAGATCAAAATGCACAACTGAGAAGGACCTAAGCAACCGCTGAGTTGCAGAAAGTTACTCCAGCATGTCCTCACTCTTTGGCAAACACAAGGCAAGACACATTCAGCTTCACCCTCTTTCACTGGGGTTGAAGCTAATATGTGTTAGCTCATTTTTGCAACAGACTGAGAGCATGCACACAGAAACGTAGTGCAGCTCAAATGACACGGAAGGATTCGCTAGGCAGTGGGAACCTGGTCATGTCCTTGAGACACGAGAACGTACTGATAACAGGAAATGAGGTGGGGTCATCATTATAAAAATAAGCTACAAGAAATCCAAAGCTGCATGTTCTGAATTGCTGAGCCACTCTCCATCATATTTGAGAGGTCCTGGAGGACAGGAGAGGTGCCCAAGGACTGGAGAAAGGCCAAAGTCACTCCAATCTTCAAAAAGGGCAGGAAGGAGGACCCAAGGAACTACAGGCTGGTCAGCCTCACCTCCATCCCGGGAAAGGTGATGGAGCAGCTTATCCTGGAGGCCATCATCAAGCAAGTGGAGGAAAAGAAGGTTATCAGGAGTAGTCAGCATGGATTTATCAAGGGGAAATCATGCCTGACCAATCTGCTAACTTTCTACGGTGGCATGACTGGCTGGGTAGATGAGGGGAGAGCCATGGATGTTGTCTACCTAGACTTCAGCAAGGCTTTCGACACGGTTTCCCTTAACATCCTCCTAGGGAAGCCCAGGAA
>Ga0065711_1047108_pt1 | contig 12518 bp, 13 predicted proteins | sample Hoacrofraction12_FD_59098 | JGI IMG/M metagenome (GOLD analysis project Ga0065711, IMG submission 59098) | Hoatzin crop microbial communities from Cojedes, Venezuela - Epithelial fraction 12 v2 (version 2) | ecosystem: Host-associated > Birds > Digestive system > Esophagus > Crop | place...
TGTTCAGACGGAACTTCCTGTGCTTCAGTTTGTGCCCATTGCCCCTTGTCCTGTCGCTGGGCACCACTGAAAAGAGTCTGGCCCCATCCTCCTGACACCCACCCTTCAGATATTTGTAAGGATATATTAGGTCTCCTGAAGCAAGACTTGAAAAAGAAATTAGACTCCACTAATTACTGATTTAATGACAATTGCATGGGCTCCTGGCTTTGGCCGTGCTCATCAGAAAAGACGGCATGTGGGCCACTCCAAACCCGTGGCAGGCCGGTGTACCAACCCCGGGTACAAGGGCTGGTTTGAGTTGGCCTCAGGAAGGGCTGCCCGGGAGGTCTTGCTGTATGCGCTGGCAAAATTACCCAGCCCAGATTTTCTTCGGACTTGGTGTCACTGCAGAGGATGACTGTGGGGGATGACAGCAGATGAGTCTCCATTCACCTTTGCCCTGTCCTTGATGACCTCGGCATGAAAACCAGGAGCTGACAACCCGAACCTCTGGACAAGCAGCAAATCTCTGTGATGCAAGGCTCTTTTTCTAGCACGGGATACTTGACTCCCTCCATTCTTTTCTAAGTGATCCTCTTTGCAAGCAGAGGTGCCAACCATGCTATTAGCACACCTCCAAGTCTGGATTATAGGGACCAACGTGAGGCTAACTCTTTTTTTTGGCTTACACTCTCCCTATCAGCTCTTGGTGTCCGCTGCTCCTGGCACTGACCACTGTCCTGCATGACACCCGACATGCTCCTGTGGGAGGATGCTCCAGGAATGTCCTACCACCCACCTGAGTTCAGTAAATACAGAAGCAGAGCTGGAGACGGGTGCTTCATGCATGTACTTAATAGCCCCAAGTGGCCCCGTTCTCCCCCGTTCGCTCCTGGAAGAGGGATTCCCACCTGGGGAGCGAATGCTTGCGATGTACCCACGGCACAGGCTCTGCGACTCCCCCAACAAACCTGGCAGATGCTGTGGGCTAGCTTTGATGTGTATTTCTTTGCTATTCTGAACACCCTGTCCTGGAAGGGCAGGGGTTGGAGGCTGTATATAAAAGCTGCTGTTGTTTTTATTGAACTATCATCCATCTGCTTCAAACAAAGATGCCCTGAGCGATTCTGCTAGCGGGAAGCGGAGGTGAAGAAGCTCCTTTGGATATGCTCTGAAATCGTCTCTGCATCCAGGGCTCCTTTTAGAGATGTTTAACATCATCCATCTTTCAAGCCTCTCAAAGCACTGCCACGTCTCTGGGGTTTGGTATAAACACTCGGCTTCAGAGGCGGTGAGGGCAGTGCGGTTACGAGACGTCCTGGGTCAGAAGTGGTGCAACGTTGTAGCTGTGTGGAAATGCCTCGGCAGAGAAACAGGGGGATCTGGGAGACGCACCTCTCCGTTCCTGGCCCAGCCCAAGGGCAGCCTGCCAGCCCCGGAGCTGCGGCAGCAACACTGCCCGCTGCTCTGGGAGCACCGGGGCAAAGCTCCAACGGAGCTACAAAAGACACCGTGCTTGTTTGTCTTTGCTTGCTGTCTGTACTCCATATCAACCAGAGCTGTCTGGAAGTAAGCTCTGGATAATATTTAGTGGACTGTCCCTCTTCAAAAACCCAGCCTCAGCTTTCTGAAGCTGCCAGCAATGTACTGCCATGATACTGCCTCTGGCTGAAGCTCTAGTCAGCCAAGAAGGGACAAGTTAGCTGATACCTCCTTTTGAACCACAGGAGGGGAGTCTCCATCCCTTTCCCCACCTGCAGTCCACCCGCCTGTATCCCACCCTGGACTCTGCTGCCCAACAGCTGGCTGCCACCACCCAGCCCAGCTCCATCTGCTCCTCTCTCCCACACCCATCCCTTTGCTATCGGGACATCCCTTCCCTGGGCGCAGATGTCTGGGGAGGCTGCACATTAGCACGAAGAGGGTCCTGGTCCCCCTTAAGCCTCCTGCAGCCATGGCTCCTGGGACTCAGACTGCAACTAGATGACTTGCCCGAGACCAAAGAGTGGATCAGTGTCAGAGGAGGGATTTGGACGTCCCTCCCGCGCTGTGCCTCTGACCCGGCCTCATTCTCTGCGAAAACCGCACAAACCGGACATTCAACTTACCCCGTCTTTGCACAAGACTGTCCACGGCTGGGGCTGCCAGGGAGTTATCAGATGCTCTTGTGGCTCTGCAGAGGAGCTGGGAGTCTAAGGGAAGGGTTACAGACTGCATTTCGGCCCTGGGGAGCTCCATTGGACAAACTGCTGTATAATCACTGCACAATCCAGCCTGCAGAACAACACTGTAATATTTTTCTCTTATCATCGTGCAGCTTTGGAGGCTCTTATTTGATCTCCTTTATCCATGTGAATGTGTCCAAGAACGCAGCAGCCTCTGCCTGCAGAATGGCTCCTATTGTTCCTTTTGTTCAGGAACCTGGGCTGTTCCTCAGCCTCCTCTCTCCCTTCCTGCAAAGAGACAAACTCTGCATGCTCAAAAAGTGCCTTTACAGCTTGATCTTAAATATGAGCACAGCCATGGAAAAGGCAGAGGGCCTTTTTTCCTGAATTTTACATCCACATTTTCTGTGACCCAGGCAGGAGCATGGTGAAAGGTACCCTGAGCTCACACGGTGGATTCGCTGCTTTAACTTCAACCAGGACCTACTCACCCATGCCCACTGCAAGCTGCTCTGCACTGCTGCTGACAATAGGCAGCATTGGGCTGGGCGGTTTGGCTGAGCTATCTGTTCCTCCTGAAGTGCTGACCCTTTTTGTTTGAATAAATCCACAATAACACAGTAAATCGGCTTGGAAGAGAAACAAGGAATCCGAGGGATGTGAGAAATACAGCTCTGCATTTCAATTTTTTTTCCTGCTTTTTCTGATACAAAAGCTTTTACATGCCTTCATGCTGAAAACAGCCTGGAATCAACCTCGATTTTAAAAGTATTTAACTTAGAGTCTTTTTTTGTGAGCACGGAACTGAGCTCAGTGCTTTTCGAAACCAGGCCTCCAGCTTTGCAAAAAGGTCTCTCCGGTTTCTAGATCAGCCCTTTCCACTTCTCGTTTCAGACAGGTGTGCAGCAGTTTATCCTAATGCGATCTGCATAATATTTACACCCTGTTGAGTGCACAGTTTCAAAACAAACCTCAAACAAACCTCAGCTCCCTCTGAGAGCCCATCTTCCCTTAATCCTCCTCACGGAGAACCTGTAGGAAGATGTCAAATTATACAAATGAGAACTTTGGCACGGCTGGGTTAGAGTAGGCTGAATTAGTCATCAAAGTTACAGCTGGACGTTGTTAATCTGTTGGTAACTTCCAAGCAGATTCTTTTTATTTTCTGTTTACAAAATTAAGAGAGCGAGATTATTGGTCAGGCCTTGAGGCGCGGTGCATCACCGGCGGTGGTAAGACAAAGATGACGCGGAGCTTGCTCGCACACGGTGAAGGTGTGCTCCTTCATTAAGCCTGAGTCATCACTTCCATTAGGAGCCGGACTGAAGGACGGCACGGAAGGGCCAGTGCCTGCCGAAAGCCCTGATCCTGCACTTTGTGATGCTCCGGCTGTGGCACGCGCAGCTGGCGAGACGGGTTGGGAATCGCTGGGTCAAGGCTGGATGCCTGCTTCGACTTTCCCATCTGCCTCGCGGGGAGTTGCTCTTTGGACTGAGCTTGTCTGGGCTGGAAGCCGAAGATTTTATTATTTTCTTTTTTAGGTCTTGTTAGTTTTTTGTACTGAATTAAGCAGGGGGAATCACTTTACTGCTGTTCGAGTCTCATGGATATGCAGTGCTGTTAATCTCAGACTTCACAAATTGTAAATTAAGCCTCCCCAAATCATGATTTTTTTTTTTTTTAAATAACAGAAGTTGGCTTTCTTCATTGGGGTTTTGTGCTTTCAGAACACTCCTTGGCTTTTTTCCTTGCATATGGAGCAGCAGAAACAACCCCCTCTGCAAAAGTTAAAACCTGTGAAACAATTGCCTGACTCCAGAAACAGGAATTTAGAAAAACACCAACTTCTGAAATACACAAATTAAACCTTTGGACAGGGGCAGTATAGGTAGGAGCAACCATTTCAGTGTCCAGGAGCCAAGCTCTTCCTGACCCGATCTCGTTGCTCTTAGCAGAGGACTCTTTGAGACTGCCATTGCTGGGCACCCACTTATTTGATCGACGGGCTGAGGAGGAAAAAAAAGCCCTAAAAAGCAGCTGATTTGCAATGTGGCCTCTTCTCTGCCTCATGGCAAAGCCCCTTCCTGCAGTGAAGAAAGCAGCAAAACCCTCCCGGCCCGGCATTTCTAATTTCAAGCAATGTCAGGGTGAACCGTCTCCCAAAGTAAAGTGGTTTGCATGTTGGCCACTCAGTTTTTCACGCGCTTGCCTGCCAGCAAGCGACAGACAGTGCTGCATTCCCAAACTGGTCACTGGAATGGGAGCACTGAGGCAAGCAAAACACTTCAGCAGAGGGACGAAGGAGCAAATAACCACCAGCCGGCCAAGCCCCAAGCGTCTCTTTACTCTGCTCAGCTCACAAAGCAAGAGCGGAGAACAAACTGCCTTCCTGTCCCTCCTACCTCCCTGAATCCCATCTCATTAAGGAAAGAAAGGGTCAATATTGGTGGTGTTGAAATAAAGCATGAGGACCGAAACGCCTCCTGCGCCTGGTACAGGGCGCTGAAAGAGCCAAGTGTGAGCCAACATTTTCCAGAGCCTCTGTCAGCTTGGGTGATGGCTTTGGCTTGCCAGTGTGCAAGGAAGGAGCCTGATTTCAGGAAGCAATTTGCAATCAGGCCTTTAGGAGGCTCAGGGAAAAAAACCAAACCACCTGTGAGTGGGTCATATCTTGGCCTCCCCAGACGGAGGTTTGAAAAGTGTCTGGCAGTTTGGGAAATTCAAGAGGTGGTGGACAACCCCCACCAGGAGGGTGCTGAGGAAATTTGAGGCTCACCACACCAGGGAGTCCGTGCCGAGGCCTCCCCAGCTCGGCCCAAGGCACCCACTTCCCTCCTCGCAGCATCTGTTTGGCGACCCGTCCGTGCAGCAAAGCCCCCATCCAGGCCTATGTCCTCAGCACGAGTGCATCTTCTCAAATGCTGTGTGAGGAGATGAAGTGTCCCACCCCACCGCTTTAGCCACCCGCCTCATCTCTCTGCAGCTGTCTGCCAGCTCAGCTCTCTCCGGCACATCATAGCTTCTTGCTTCATCTCCATGGCCCAGCAGATGCTCTCCTGGCCAAGCATGGATTTGGTCAGTGGTAACCATCTTGCGCCACTTTCATTCCACCGCCTTCCTGTCTTCTCCTGTGCTTCCCCTCACGCTTCCCAGTAACATCTCGTCACCCTCTTTGAGACCTGCCCATGGATCATCTGCAGAGATGGCTGCGGAGACCACAGCCTGTAGCAGCACCCAAGGTATTGAGGTGGTACCCTCACGGAGAGTAGACTCTTCTGTGTCCTTGTGCTTTTCTGTCTGTCCATCTCCATCCACCACTCATCTCTGCTCTTAAACCCCTCTGCACCCTGGGTGGAAGGAGATGCCCCTTTGGTCTGTATGCACTCATCGTCGTGTACGATGCTGTCCTGGGTCCCAAGCGAAGCCTGTCAGGCTCTGTGCAATGTAGACCTCAAGGATGACTTAAAATGCTGGAGCACCAGGCTGGCATGTTTGTGCTGGGCATTCACTGGAGCTTGCTTTGTCCTATGGCTGGTCAAGGACTTCCTGCTCAAAGGCATCTGTGAGGGAAATGCCTGATGGGATGGTGCCAGTTTTGCTGACCTTTTCCCATTCCTTATCTTAACCTGAAAACAAAACTTTTTTTTTCCCCCATTTGGTCTTTCCAGGCTTCACGGTTTCAGTTTGGCCAGTTGCTTTCAGCTGCCGTGAGTTTGACGTTAGTCTGTGTCCATCTGAGTTGCTCTTTGTTTGAGTGCGTTGTGAGAGAAAATTTCACCCCTAAGCCTGGGCGAAAAACAGGGACAAAAGCCCCTTGGGACCAGCATTGCAGCGAACAGCCTGTATGCTGCAAACTGAGCAGGGCTAGAACTTCTAAACATGCCCAGAACTTCGTGACAAATACTGCTCTGTGAAAAACAGGAATATTTTCCATTTTCTTGCCCTGATTTGGTATGAAATGAAGCATTTAAAGAACATGACTTTTCCCTAGTAATGGAAAATTTTATTTTTGGCCAGCCTCCCACTTGCAACCTTTGATCTGTTTTAGAAGGAAACTTTTTTTTCTATATGTCCAGTGAAAATAGACATAATTGGTATACCCCCCCAAATACTCCTTTCTTGTGTAGTAACAATGCAAGACATTTACCTTGGCCCACCAGCTACAACGGTGCCCCATGGGACGCTGACTTAAGCCCTGGTGATGAGTTACAGTGCATAACACTTCCCAAATACAATCACTGCAATTTATGACCGCTGACATGACAAAGATTTTGTTTGGTAGTGAGGAGTGATGGCTGATGTCCCTCTAAATGCTTATCATTTCTGGCTGCTTAATTGAATCCCGTTAACAGATGCAACAAAACCGAGAAGCATTTCTCCTGCTACCAGTCCTCATTGGACAGGCAAAGCCCGGTGTTGGCTGTATTTCCCTGTTTTCAGGTATTTGCTTTTGAAGTAGGGATGCAGAAATGATCTTCCTAAAAGAAATAAAAGATCATATAATTCAGATATTCGATGTTAGGACACCCTGGCAGGAGAACAGCCTCCTGTGATGAGTGGTAAGAGGGGACCCTCGGAGAGTTGCTGTGGTTTTCCACCGGGGATTGATGTGTCCCTTGTTTAGCTTGGACTTAAGTTCAACCTGAAGCCTCGCCCTCCTCTCAGGAATTTTGAAGCTCTTTGGACCAGCTGAGCAAAAAGCAGATGATTGCGACAGCAAGGGCGTCCAGCCCTGGCCTGCGAGTCGTTTTGGGAGCTGCTCCAGCGGATGGGGTGGAGGAAGCCAGGCAGTTCTGGCAGAGTTGCAGACAGCTGGGAGCTGTGCAGGAGATCCCGCTCCCTTTGGGTGGCCTGAGCACTGCAGGAGGACAGCTTTTGCTCAGCACCCAAGATGGCAACAAACCCAAGCCCGCTGCAGGCAGGTGGAGGGAGAAAGCTCATTAATTCAGAGCTGCTGAGTGCAAGAAAAGGCTAAAATACATGAGATGTTTTTTAACAGGGTTCATCCATAGCAGCAATGTACACCTGTGGCCCAGAGTGACTTTTAGGATACGCATACAGCGGGTCCTTTTGCAGCAGCCGAGCCAGGCTAGTCCAACTTCATGCACCAGGGTGTTATCTTTTTCTCGGGAAAGCCATGGAACTGGGTAGAATTTAAATTATACCCCAGAGAAGTTGGCTTGCTTTTCTAACAGAGGTCGTAATGAAGGAGTCGGGATTCCAGTTATAGCTCAGGACAGCAGATGTAGCTGGTTTTACAGATGATAAAAATACAGCCTTGTCTCAGGAATGCTGCAGAAGTAAAGCACACATGTGGGTTTTTTTTTTTTTTCAGAGCAGTTCTTTAACTCTGGCTGTACTGTACAACAGTTGTTCCCACTGGGAAATCAATATTTACAGAGTAAGCAGTGATGAGACGTGGGCTGGGTGCCATCCAAGCACGTAGCAGGACCTGCTCTGTCGAATGCCTGCACCTCAGACTGTGGAAAATGTTACTATTCTCTCTTTTGGGATAGGAGTAGTTTTTCATTACCAATGATGAATACTATTTTGTTTTTACTCTGCTCTGTATGCTTTTCAAGGCCTGCTTGTAAGGAAGGAGGCAACCACTGAAATACAGGAAGCTACACTATATACTCTCCTATGTCATGAACGACTCACCTCTTCTGATCAGAATTCAAGGCCTGGTGCACAGAATTAGCCACCCCCTCAAATAAAAGCAATTAATTGCAGAAAGCAATCAGAACTGACACTTCAAATATGCTAAACTTCCAGCACCACTTGAGTTCCTGCTTGATCTCATCTGTAGATCAGGGACCTCCTCAGGGCTCCTGCAACTCCACTGCTTCCAGAGACCTTCACCTTGGGGACAAACACTGCCCTGCAAGGAGCCCGTCGCTGCTGGGTGAGGCTCAGCTGGGATGAACACAAACCCAGCTGTGTGGGCTCGGTGCCTTGCTGGCCTGCAAGGCGTTGCCGATGGAGGAATGCCGTGCCGGCAGAGCAGCGCTGCCGTTCTCACTTTACCTGGATGCTATGATGAGTCTACGTCCTCCTGTTTTGCGACAACACTCCTGAAGCTGGCTGTGTAATACTGCCTAGCACTGTATTGCCTCCTGTTTGCAGGAGCAGCTCACAGCTGTAAGAAAAACTTATGTTCTGTCTCTAATCTCTATTTACACAGGATGGTGATAAAGAAATTCCTCAGCAATCACTTAATCTCTCTTTGGGCTGACACCACCATCTTTGCTCAGCCCAGCTCCAAAGCAACACGTACAAACACAGCACAGTGCCTTGTGGACTAGGGAAGGACCATCATGTGAAAACAAGCTCTGTACCAAAGTCTTTTGCTGAACGTGATGAGTGAGCAGCCCTGTGAGCTGGAAATGTCCCCCGAAACAGGCGGGATGATGCTGAGAGGAAGGGCAGCCCCATCTTCTGGAAGCTGATCTGTGTGAAGCTCTTGCCCAGTTTTGGCATGTGATTTGAAGCAAGAAGCCTGCTTTTGGATGGGTTTCTGCTGTAAATTCTGCTGGTTGTCCACAGCAGCGAGGCACCGCTAGCAGACATGCTGTCCCCGCCACGAGCTGACCTACTCGTGTAAGTAGACTATGAGCAAGCTCTGCGTGAACTCACCGCCTGGCCCTAAAGGATTGGAAAAACAGGAAACTCTTTCAAAGGTGTCTAAGGATTTGATGTTGACGTTTGAATTTCCCTTTCATATCACTGCAACATTTTTGTCCAGGCACTTTATCCCTGCACTGCGAAGCTGTCATTTATTTCTAGTCAGAGATTTTGTGCTTTTGAAAATAAAGCCAAAGAGGACAAAAAGTATTCCAAGACACTTTAGCGCATTAGATGAGTGTTTATTATGGGAAGCTGAGCCTTTCCAGCCCTTGGGGAGGAGCATATCTTGTGTACAAACAATTTAACAAAAAGATAAAGCTGTTCGGCCCACTGAGACTTTTGGTGCTATACAGTTTGAGGAAAAAACAGAACATACTCATCAGTGGAAACAGAATTATAACACAGTGACAGTAACCTCGGAGGAAGTGAAGGGGACTGAGAACAATGCAGACTGCATGGCCATGCAGCTGGGAAAGCGGCACCCTGGCTCGGCCAGGCCCAGAAGCAAGCAGATGAGCTGAGAAAAGATGGCAGGGCTATTGTGGGGTCTCCTCTGGTGACATTTCTCACCTGGGAAATGGGTTCCGTTTGCCTGCAGCTTGTGATCACAGAGGCTGCGGGCACAGGAGCGGGCAGAGAGTGTCTTGTCCTCTTCCCGGGAGTTGCTGGGAGCCAGCTCCCAGAGCAGCAACTGACAGCAACGGTTATTTAAAAATGCACCCCTGATGCTGCAGCCGGAGCTGGCCACATTTTTCTGCCAGCAAAATGTGCAGTGGGAGGAACTGTGGCAAAAAAAATCCACCAAGAATCTATGAATGTAATCGCTTAGGTGAAACTCCATCTCGCTTGTAACCCAACTCAGCAAATGTTAATACCCTGTCCCTACATTCGCACTCCCATCAGAGCCATTTTCCCCAGACAATGGCCTTCTTTGCCCCGATAAACACAGAAAGTAGGCATTTCCTCAGAGGAAGTTAATGTGGATTTTTAGACAAAAAAAAAAATAGGAAGAGTGGGAAACAAAATCTTTTCAGTAACCTGGGAAAGTATTATCAGACAAGACCTTTTCTGCTAAAGGGAAATGCTTTCCCTGGGCCATTGAGACGCTAGGGACCAACACCTTACTCTAACATTATCTTTGAATGAAGAAAATTAGATGGCCTCACATTTAATTTTACCAGTACATGTGGCTTGGTCATTGAAGTACTGACTTGATTTTAAAAGAGTGATTCATGCATTTAGCTTTTGGTTCATTTCTGTCTTAGTTTTGGAGCCATAATAAATCTCACTTTGGAGGTGTGGAATGATTAATTTCTCAACCATATTTTTGCTTTGAAGTGTCTATTGGCTGTTAATAAAATAAGCCCTTTTAAGTCTCTTCAAAGCAACAAAACACAAACACATGCAGAAGCTTTGGGCCAAAGGAGGGAGCTGAAAATTCATCTGGTGGTGAGAATTTAGCTGAAATTAGGAGGGGGGCTCCTATCTCAGCACCCTAGGGCAAAGCGCTGCATTTGTTCAGCCAAAACTGCTGCATGCGGAGGCAATGGGAAAGTTGGGACTGGGTCTTGGGAGCTCCTGATTTAGAGGATGGAGTCTAGGGGAATAAATGAACATTACATTTTGTTAGAAAACCACTGGTATTTTCACAGCACAGATTTAATAAAGCTAATTTATGTCTGAATGAAAGTTAAATACCTTCCAGTCCTGCACTTAGCATTTGCTTAGTGGCATATGCTGTAAGATCTATGTCCAGCCCACAGCTGGTTTAACGATGTGTGCAGAAAGACTCATGCCTCTGAGACATGGAGAAATAAGCGGCAATCAGGGGAGCAAATTCCCGGCTGGCCTAGCTGGGCAGCCCCCTCTGAAGCCACCAGTTCGGACTGGCTGGGAATGAGCTTCAGACACTCAGAGGGTTAGATTCTTTATAAAGGGCAGAGTAAGAACGGAAAGCTGAACTCAGGTGCTGAAGCTCTGGGCCATTGCAGTTGTGCAAACGTCCCCCCATCCTCAGGGAAGGATTTCTCCAGGAAAACAGCGGTGCACAGCAACCTCCATCCCAGGTCGGCAGCTGCACTGGCAGAATGACACAGAAGGGGAAAGAAGGGGGAAAAAAAAATCAAAGCAAGCTGGAATAAAGTCAGGGGTATCCTATCAAAAGTGTTCTCTCTGCAAGATGTAATTCTCAAAAAAAAAAAATCATACTTTTGCTACAATATTACCCATTTACATTAGGGAAAGCCAGAATTAGCTTTTTTATTTCAGTCACTTAGCTCTAAATCAGACCGTGCCACTGAACATGACGTATTTCAGTTTTAGAAGTGTTTGAGATTATCTGTCAGTATTTCCCCACAATGCATTTGACCTACATGAGCCACCTTCCAGAGTTCAAGCCCCTTCTTAGTGGCAGGACACTTTGGAAGGCTACCTGCCCTAAAAACATTGCACTGCTGATATTGTGTGATGCGGTACGGGAACTGCCTGACTTTTGGTGTATGGTGGGAAGGGAGGTTTGGCCTGAGAAGCCAGCTCATCATAGAGAAGAGGAAGGTGATGCTCTTGGACTACAATTCCTATGACTCAGTGTGAAATTGGGGGTGGGGGAAGAAGAGATTCAGGCTGCAAAAAAGTGTTTCCATGTGAGGAGAACCTTTCTACTAAATACATGAAGCAAGGGAATCCATCACTATAAAAGCAGAAGGAAAAATCTGAATTTTTCTTCTACAGAATTTTAGGGTTTCAGGTGAAAATAAGTGCTGGAATGTCCCAGGATGTCAGTATGAATTTTGCTAACCTTCAAGGCCAGACTTTGCAGATGGATGGTCTTCTTTCTGCACCCAAGAAATACCCACTTGCTCTGTCGCCTTCCATGGGACTGCCAACTGCCAGCACAAGCGAGAGCCCTTCCTTGGTCTTCGCATTCAGCAAGGCCCCAGTCTGGGCAAACCCTGGGTTCCCAATCAAAGCATGTCAGATTTACACTGGCATGAAGGACAGTGACAGAGGACAGGTGAGCTCAACAAGCTGCTAATGCAATATGGCTTAGGCTACAGCTTTCTACCTTTGTATCATTGGACCCTTGTAGGGGAAGGTTGGCTCACGCGTGGGGAAGGCTGACTTTCACCAGCTCTCCTGCTAACAGCCAGGGCACCCTGGGCGTGTTTTGTCTCACCTGATGTTTCAGCACAGACAAGAGCCTAAATAAACCCACAGAAGCTTTCTCATTTGCAACAATGAGAGCATGGACCAGAGCAGTGCCAGCAGCAGTAGCCACGAACCATAGCAGATGCTGAGCACCACTGCTAAAATTAACCAAAATGCCAGTGACAAGCAACTGTATAAGATCCTCACACCCACCCTGCTGTATAGATGTGCCCTCTATGTCCTCTTTCTGCTCTCAACTTACGCATTTTCTCCAGCTAAGAGTCACCAGGGGATGGGTCCTAACGTAGGTGATCCAAGAAGCCCCATGGCTGAGCTAACCAGAGACCCTCACCCACATCTTACACTCAGGCACTGGTGAACAGCTCTGAAATCACTCAGCAGTGAACGACCCTCCATATTAGCTACTGTGAGTGTTTAGACACAGCAAAGCAACAGCAAAGTGCATCGTGTGTAAAGTGCATAGCTACTGGAGAGAGTCCAGCGGAGGGCTACAAGGATGGTGAGGGGACTGGAGCATCTCCACTACGAGGAGAGGTTGAGGGAACTGGGCTTGTTCAGCCTGAAGAAGAGAAGGCT
>Ga0065711_1047109_pt1 | contig 12518 bp, 8 predicted proteins | sample Hoacrofraction12_FD_59098 | JGI IMG/M metagenome (GOLD analysis project Ga0065711, IMG submission 59098) | Hoatzin crop microbial communities from Cojedes, Venezuela - Epithelial fraction 12 v2 (version 2) | ecosystem: Host-associated > Birds > Digestive system > Esophagus > Crop | place...
CCTACTGTAGGTGACCCTGCTTCGGCAGGGGGGTTGGATTAGATGACCCACAGAGGTCCCTTCCAACCCCTACTATTCTGTGATTCTGTGATTCTGTAAAGTCCAGTGCAGTACCCTACTTTTTCCCTATGTTTGCTGATGTAACTACAGCAATTTTACAATTTATCCCACGTCTGTCTCAGTATATACAGAGTTTTACAGGAGGAGAAACTCTTCTTTCATGCTCGCCTCTCCCACAAATCTCATTCCAGCCTCAGAAGAGGACGCTTACGTATTAGCACGCAAAATTGCTGACCGCTCAGTAAGAGAGTCCCAAGCAGGGTTATGGCTCAGCATTACTCACCAGCATCTTCATTTAGCATCGTCACCCTTTCCAGTTCTGCTCGAACGTACGCTATTTAATGCAGCACATGTTATTTGTGGTGTTTTGGTCTAGTCTTCCGTATTACAGCCACAACTATATCTGAGTATTCAGTCATGAGGAAGACCATGACTCTGAATATGGGGTTGAGATAGACTGGAGCTATTATTTATACTCTGCTAACAGCAAATATTTGTAGCCTGGGTCAAGCTCTGGTTCCAGCAGATATAGTACAAACTTAAAGCCATCTTGACCTCTGGAGTATCTTCCAAGCAATTAAGTGCAAAGCAGGAAGAAAAAGCAGGTTGGGAACAGCCTACACGCCCTTGCATCCAGCAGGCTAAACAGGAGCAGAAAGGAGGAGAACACCACGCGAGGATGCTTGTGTCCTGCTTTGATGTCCCTTCCCAAGGGACCGCAGTCTGCATACTTTGGGAGACTCAGGGGGAACATTCTGCTGGCGCAGGCGGGCAGAGCAGCGGCATCAATCTCCAGACCTGGACAGAGCCTGCTGAGCAGCCTTCCACTGCAGTGTCCAAGGTGACCAATGTGAAAGCCAACAACTAATGAACGTCCTTGCCACTCTCCAGGCTCAACTCTCTCCTGCAACAGTTTTCAGAAAGGAAAGTCTCCTATGGAATTCGTTCTCCGTGTCTCTCCCCAAAAAACAACTTGCCCACATTGATGTCCAACAGCTGCACATCTGAGGAGCTGGACCTCAGATCCGACCCAACGCGGGAACAACTGATGCTGTGACGCTGCAGCACTGATATGTTTGACCCTGAGAAGGGGGAGGCTTTCTCCTCACTTTCAGCTCTTACGACTGGGTAATTTTCACTTCCTGTCTTGTGCTGGATCTGGGGCTCTTTGGAGGTTTCCATGGGCCAAGTCAACTCCTTCAGTCAACAGGGAGAGGTGGGGGGAAGTAGTCTGCTGCTGGGTCAGCAACTCCAGCCAGCCCATGGCAGGATTTGAACCGCAGGAGCTGACCCACGGTGAACAGAGGAGGGAAGGGGAGAAGCAGCTTGGCTGCCTTGAGGGGGTTGAGCCAGGAGATCAGCTCACAGCCCTTCATATGAGTTCATCCTCAGCCAGGCACAGTTACCCAAACTGGTGCAATCCATGCTGCCGGCAAACCTAATGCTCTTCGGCACAGGGAGCAGCTGGCAAAAAAAGTCATATGCTACCAAAGCACATGTGTGAATCCTGCTTGTCTTTTTCACCAGATTCCAATTTTTAGGAAACATTTCAAATATTTGAGAATTAACTCCATAATCAGGTAAGCCTATGCCATGAGGTTTTTTTAAAAAAATTAAATTACAGAGGCAATAAGAGACTGACAAGACAGACTGATCAAAAGCAGCTTAATCTCCTTCCAGAGCCCTGAGCAGCAGCATGCTGCGTCACCAGGGCATAAGCAAGGTCTGTAGAGCTTAGCTACTTCCGAAGCCCATTTTAACCTTAAAATATCTAAAGGCTTTGTTTTCCAGAACGAACATGTTAATGCTGGAATTTAATCACGGCAATCAAGCAGAGAACTGAAGCTGAACGTGGCTTTGGCAATGAGAGGAGGAACAAAGGCAGCTCCAGCTGGCAACACAGACCACAGCGTAGGTCAGCCAGCTCCCAGCTGCACGTGCTCTGGCTCCCAAATAAACCCAGTTCGAAGCACGTCACTGAAATCGACAAGAATTTGGAGGGGGAAAAACGGAGCCACACGGCTCAAGTTTTCCTCCTCGTGTATTATGCAAATAATACTGAAGCATTTCTAGTCTTAGAGGGGAAAACAAGATTCCCCTAGGGGAATCTTAGAGGGGGAAAGTTCTTCCTTCCTTCCCCCTCCTCGTGGGACATGGCTCCCACAGGTAACTCAAACCTTATTGCCCACGGTCACTGGTGACGTCAGCCTGGCTCCAGGGCTACTGTTCTGGCTGGCAGTTACATCTCAATTTTCTGAAAGAGGAAAGTCCACCGATGATTTAAAAGCCTTTTCGTTTGTTGCGGGAAAGCAAGTGTTGCGTCAGCAGCCCTGGTGCGAGTTTTCCTTCTGTGTCAGTGGAATTTTCCAGAGGAAGCAGACTCGAGGAACAACTGGGAAGCCATGTGCCAAGGCAGTTGTGAAGGGACCTGCAACTGCTGCAAAATAAAGCCCAGCAGTGTGCATGCACGCTGGAAGGTTTTTCCCGTCTTGGCACAATAAAGGCACTTGTGTGGCTGGAGAGGGACAACAGGTCCCGAAAGCCACGTACGTGCGGCTATGACGGGAAATGCTGAACCTTGGAGCCAGAGCAAATTGATCTTGGTGAAATATTAGCAAAAGATATGCTTTTCTCAAGAGGTTTCGATCTGAATTAGTGTTATCAGCTGCCTGAAAAAAAAAAGAAAAGATTTCTTCAAAGCCTGATGGGGAGAGGCTTTGAAATTAAACAGTGGAGATACAAAATGAACCTACAGTATGAAATTGTCAGAGCATGTAGATAAACATATCTTAGACGTGATCTACCCTACAGGCTGAGCATTTGATGCCTTGAGAACCTCGTCTATATGAGAGAGACCCACACGTGTGATTCTGCCTTGGTCTTTGCAACGTTTTAATAAATTCCAGTGTGTGGGATCTCTCCAGTAATTCCATCTCTGAAATGCCAAAGAAAAACACATTCCTTGAGATCCACATCTGAGTCACTCAGTGCCCTTCTTCATCTTGATTTACGGTTACGAAACCCTTCTCCTTTTACTGTAGAAGTGGAGGCAGAACCTCAGCAACCAAGAAGACTAACGAAAACTCCAGTCAACAGAAATGCTTCGCAGAGAACTTTGAAAAGTTTCACCGATTTGGTTCGTGGAGAGATTTTCTTTTCGCTAACTTCCCAAATGAACTGGGAGCATAAATGAAAGCAAGGCCATCTAGTCGGGTTCCACTGCTCTGGCTGGAAGCTGCACCACAAAAAATGGGGATGTAAACAGGTCGTTATAATGTTTATCACTGTGGTCTCACCATACAGGGCTCTTGACTACGAGTCTGAAGAACTGCATTGCAGCATGGGGCATGTTGTGTATATGGGGAGAAGGGAAATCCTCTTCTGAGCAGCGCTGCACCCCGAAGCACCGAAGGCAGCACAGCAGACCACTGTGTGCAGGAGGAACAGAGGGCTGGCTCAAGCCTTCCTTCAGACAGGGAAACCCAACAGCCCAGGGCCATTTGCTTCTCTGAACTTGCTGCACTCCAAGAAGCCACCCACGGAAGGTGCAGACACCTGGAAAACAGATCTGTGCCTCCTGCCAGAGGCTGCTTTTCCCCCCTCAAGCAGCTTCTCATGGATGTAAGGCTAACTTGGAGCGCTCCAGGGTCTTACTGATGCCCGGCTCAAAACCAGAAAGAGCACACAGTTGTCTATCCTGCCTACTCTTCCTCCTATGGCAGGACAAACAGGAACAAATGAAGGATTTCTTGTAAGAAACAGCTGCAACAGGGGAAACTGAGAGGAGAGAAAATCCATCAGTCTACTGCACCACCTTTATACAGCAGGATGAGATGCTGTTACCAAGCCCACCAAAACACTCAGCTCTACTTGAGCAACAGTGGCTCTCGCACAGAGCCCCTGCCGACCACGCTCAAAAAATAGGGAGCAGATCCAGCTGGTGGCATGGGGAGATCACCAGAAGCTGTTGGGAAAGATAAATGACAACCCAGGAATACTGAGAATTACAGATTCTTCAAAAAAACTAGTTCAGTCGGTTTGTGATCACACACATAGACACACACACGCTCATGAATCACTCCATTTGCATTCTCGTACTTTTGCCACTCCTTTATCTAATCAACCTCACTCCAACACTTTCTAACTTGCAAGCCCTGGATAACCTACATTTATTGATTTTGGACTCCAGGTTATTCTGTTTCTTAATGTGCTCACCCTAGAGATTAACAATGACCTATTGCGAAGACAACTTGAATGAGCTTGGAAGAATAACTCAAGGGTGAGCTTTGCCAAGGGAACTTGTAACCTTTTGTCCCAGGGTCTGCAGCATTATACAGCAATTCAAAATTGAGGGCTAGTGCCAGCTCAACAGAAGCTAGAAAGAAGCACAACTCTCCTTGCTGGAAGGGTTTCACCAAGGATTTATGATTTGCAACAGAACAGCTGCCCTTTCTGACATTGCTTTAAAATTTAAAGTGTCCTTATTTGCAGGTGCTATTTTTATTTTTTAATGGCTGCGTAAGTGCACTCCATCAATAAGTCTTTAGCCCAGCTGAAGAAAACTTCCTTCCAAAAAACTGTTGTATGTGCCATAATCACAAGACGGTTCACTGGGACACTGCTCCTTCTCGGCAGCTTTGGAGCTGCTGTCACCTCCTGCCCAGACTCTGGGACATGTCCGAGGACAACAGCCACCACCTCCTCCTCACCCCACTTGGCACCAGCACCCCACTCATTCTAGGGTCCGTATCATGGGCTCAGACCAAACTTGTCTGCAAGGAAATAACTTTAAGGTCAGACTTGAGGTCAGGATTGCTTCCTCTTCTTTGTCGCCGCTTGGTGGGCAACACCTAGTGCCACCCCAGCCAAAGGGGCGGTGATACTGAGCCTGCTGCCCTTGCCAGTGGGTCCAACTCCTCGGTGTCCCTCAGTGCTTTGCAAATACAACCGCTAACAGCTCCCATGACACTAACTGCATTGCTTAACGTGCTCCTGAAACAATCGGGTTTGCTTGGTTGATGGTGGGATAAAGACCAGTACACCAACAGAAGGATTAAAGCAAATTACTAATTCCGTGTGTAGGGCTTTTGCTCACAGCGAAAGGTAAGAACGTCTTGCACTGCTCCAAGTTCCTTCAGATAACATATTTCATGCCACTTCTTTATCCCTGAAATGATTTGTACAGCAGTGAGCTACACTGGCAAGACAGAAACGTAAAGCAGAAATTTTGCACTCAGCAAAATCAGTCACAGCCTGGGGCACCAGAACTCGTTCTGGAGATGGGGAGCGCAAGGACAGCCAGCCAAGTTATCCCTCTGATTGATCATAAAGAGTCCTGCCTTGTTGAAGTGTTCGATGCCTGAAGAGGGAGGAGGAGGAGGGGGAGGAACTATTTTACAATCTCAGATTATAAACTTCTTGGAGTGCTCATCTTAAGCTTGGGGGAAAAAAAACAAACCCAAAGCATGAAGTGGCAATTGCACACTGCTTCGAAAAAAGTCCAACCCACATGCAACAACCCTACTTCAAGCCCAAATACTCCAGCGTCTTCTTTTAAAAGGCTCAAGAAGAAATGCTTGCCACTGAGTCCCTTAGGGTTTACAATCTTTGTTTGCTGCTAAATTCTAACCCTGCTCAACTGCAGCAACCAGTGTGCCAGGAAGTCCTCTGGTTTCCCTACGCTATTAGCCTTAAGTGCTCCACTGTTTAGAAATCAGATTAAACCTTCCTGCTTTCAATATAATGGAAAAGGAGTTTGTTTTCATGTCCCTGGCTATTAGCTTTTTGAGTTTTATTTCATCCCTTTTGACTCTGCACTCTGTATATCATAATTCATTCCCTCCTCCAGCCTCTACTTAAGGGAGCTCGTACGCAGATGGACAGACCGGCATCTCTCTGTAATTACAGACATCCTCAGCTCTGCCTCTGGCAAAGCTCCTCGCAGGTCGCACAACCCCTGTGCAGCAGTTTTCCAACCTCCCCAGGTCATTAGTAAGGGAAGTGCAGGGCTGCGTGGGCTCTGGCGCTGTCTTTGGTGCAGGAATGTTAACGGGAAGCTGCCTGCAGCCCGGCATGCACCGGCACCCATCATTGCACGACTCCTGGAAAGGCCGACTTGCCAAAAGCTGGGATCTAGCAATTAGGGAAAGCCCAGTCTATAAACAGCCACACAGGTGAGTGCTACCTCACTATCATGCATCCTGCTGCCCGGGAAACGCGTGGCAATCACGAGTGTTTTACACATTAAACAAACTCGGGAGCGGTTTAATCCCAAGGTGCCAAACCTGACCCTCTGCAGCACGGCACGAAGGTACTTGGGGAAAAGGTGAGACGGCTCGAACCGCTGCACTGCCACAAGGAAGTCTGGAGCCTGTCAAAAAGGTTACGTGGGACAAAACATGACTGCCCAGAGCGTGACAGAGACCTGCGGGGAAGGCAGCGTAGGGAAATGCAAACTGCCGGATGAGGGATGTCTTCTCCAAAGGAAAAGAAGTTGAATTACACTTTCACTTTGTTAAAAAGCTTTTTCTGCAGTTTTGTTTTCTCTGCAAACATCCATACACCTGTAAATGCTGTAGTAAGAGCATTCATGTTGACACAGGCTTCAACAGCCGGAACTGAAGCCCCATTCAGAGCCCTTGGACAGCTGCCTTCAACAACGTTGGGCTTTTGGGTTTACTGGCGAGAGCTCCTATCAATTCCACTCTACTCTAAGAGGGGATACTGAGTGTGGGTGCTGATCGACGACTTTTTTTTTTTTTAGATTTTAAAGCTTTTCACTCAGTACTAGCTCCCTATTCAACATAAAAATTACAGATGCTTCTTGCCACCAGCTTTTCGAGCCCCGCACAAGTGAAGGCAAAGCGAGCCCTGCTTGCTGTCCCTCTGTCCCTGCTCTCCACCTGGCCCTACAGTCATCAGCGCTTGGGTTACAGGACAAGGCTGAGGACACTTCCAACAGCAGATTCTCTACAATACGCTTCTAGAAAGAGCAGCGGACTTCAAAAGCAATGAGGTGTATCAAGGACTAATTTTAATTTACCAAGACTCATCTTAAGAAGCCTCTTCTGGAGATCCAAGAGGCATCCAAAGCTCCCTTAAGTGGTGCTTATGTCAGAGACAGGGCACGGGAGGGAAGCAGGGAACCTGTATCCAGAAAGCATGTAACGTCACGTACACTGTAAATCCTGTCTCCCCTCTCACACAGATGGTTACACAGGGTGAGATGAATCTAAGATGGGCAAACACGGCCATCGCTCCTATCCAGCAAACCCTGGGCATCACTAATAGTGAAAGCTCCCCCACAAGGCCCTGCCCATGAGCCAGCATGAGGGCCAAGGGAAGGAGCAACCAGCAACCCGAGCCTTGGGCGCAGTGATCCTGGTCACCGTGACTCTTTATGACTAACACCCCGAGCTGCCAACCAGCTGAGGTCGCTTTCATCACCGTCATCATCATTACATGGTTCTGGACAGCAAGATCTCTTCCATCACTAACCCAACGAGAGCACAAACCAACAGCAAATGTGGTAATTAAGGTGCACAAATAATGGTGGTAAGTGAAGATTATAATTAAATGTAGCCCATAATCAAATGTATTCCTATTGACACTGCTCCCGCACCACAGCACTCACAAGACACCTTCAAACTGTTATGAAACAATGATGACTTCTTGGAAAACTGGGCCATCATCAAAAATCATCTTTCCTTCTAGTCATGCAAATAAAAACTCTGGGTCAGATTCAAGGCTAAACTCTGCTCCCACCTGAAACCACGTAATTCCACATGGCACCTCGTTCCACGCCTTCTTAGCCCTGTTCTTCATTAAAACACACTCTTCCTCACACTCCAGATGTTTCGCACCTTCCTCTAGTGCTTGAGAAACAACACAGACATCAGGCAGAAGGAGAAGCTCCAATATCTCTTCGGAAACAGCCTCTCTGCACCCCTCTTTGCCCCAACAGGCACATACATCTGCTCATGCGTCCCCACGTTCCTCGACACGCTGTCAGAAGACTCTGTCTGCCACTAGTTTCCAAGACACTGAAACTGCTAATCAGCTTTCCTGGAGGCATCCTTCAGCAAGCAATTTGATATTTTTCTCAGATTCTGAACCAAAAGACGTTGTGACATTAGAAATTCCCATAAGTTCTACATTCAGCTGTGATGTTTAGACAGTGCTTTACAAATATGCCTAATACGCAGTATGCTGGTCAGCCATGGTACTTCAGTAATTGATGGAGTAACAAAATAGGATTCGCTTTTGAAATTCCTAGACTTTTAGTCTGTCTGGTTCAATTTTCTCTTTTACACAGGTCAGAACCAGCATTTTTAGGGGAAAAAAAAAAGAAAAAAATCAGCAGAGGCAAAAAAACTGACTCAACACTGCAATTGCACTGTTAAAACCTAGCAGGGACTCATTTCTAGGCACACAATGCCTTTACGTTTTCTAGCCTCTTCTAGGAGTTTTACTTAATAAATCTCCAGATACTTTTGCTATGCACAAACTCCCAAACGGGCCCTGGTTCTTCTCAAAGGACATTTGTCCAGGCTTCAAAGGGAGTCGCCACCAACCGCAGGACTCTTTCAGCACTGGGGACTCTGCCAACCTCCCAAGGCGTCGTCCAGCCTCAGGTGAAGAGGACAAGCTGAACATCTCCATACCTACAGGCCAGAGGCTCTGCTCCTTCCAGAGCCAGGTGATGAGTGCTTGGTGTTGGCCGATGTTTTAGCTCCACTTAGTGGACAGCAAGACTCATTTAAAGCGTTGCTCTCCTCTTGAAGCTACCGCTCTACTCAAAGAGTTGAGGACAACAGAGATCTTCTCCACCCCGACCAGCGTGGGCCTAGTTCACGATCCGCAGCTAAAACAATGCCAAGTAAAATGTCAAGCCTGAATTCCAGCAAACGCTTACCTTGGTAGCAGAGGGGACCAGGACTTTGATTGTTCTTTCTCCTTTTCATGTTCCTTGTCCCTGTCCCGGTCTCGGTCCCTGTCCCGATGCCTGTGCTGCCTGTCATTTTCATCTCTCTTCACTTGTTCTCTCTCACATTCCCACTCTTCCTTCCGCTGCTGGTGTTCCTTGTCACGCTCTCGTTCCCTTTCTCGTTCTCGCTCTCTTTCCTTTAAAAAGAAAAGAGAACTCATCGTGACACTGTCGTAGCATTTCCTAAAAAAGCGGGCAGGTGGGTTTCACAGTCCTGGACCACAAGCAATCACACACACCCTCCCATGTTAGAGCAAAGTACTGAGATCAACACCCCGGAGCTTGCTGGCCATCACTGTTTGCTGAACAGGCACCAAGTGGAGAGGAACAAAACACCGCATCATATTCATCACAGCTGTAATTTTCAAAGCCAACAGTCAAAGATTAATTTGGCTTATTAAATAAACGTATTGCTGTTCACAAGTATTTACTCTCATTGCTAATCATGTTTATAACAAGCTAATTAACTTCACAAGCAAGCACCATGAAAATAACTGATGGTGTCTCGTGCTTAACAATAGTGAGGACAGGCTTCTCTTTATGCACTGCTTCTGTAGACCAGCCAGGTCTTACAGCACAAGGAAAGCCACTTGTTAAAGGATGTGACAAATACCAGTGAAAAGCTCCCCACAGGACTCATCATTTTTGCGACTCCTCTTGGAGGAAAAGAGTTTGCACGACCGCAAAAGGAAGTGGAGGGCAACGGCTCACAGCCTTACTTTCATGGAGCTCCACACCTTACAGCAGGCAAGACCAACCAGCTGCATCTGGGATTTTAGCAACTGGCTGGATGCTTTCCTCGTCTGACTCAACCAACGTGCAACTCCACCAGTGGTGGAGAGTCATGCCAGAGCCTCTGTCTGTACACAAAGCACACTTGTCCAAATCTAATCCTTTCCACTGTCCCAGTAGCTAACAAGCGAACCGCTCCTCGGTCGGGTTATAGCCTGGAAACTCCCTCCCTCTCCAGCATCCCCAAGAACAGATGCAGATGCGGCCGTAAGCGTTGCACAGCAGCCTGGTATGCAGAGGAGCAGCCAGGGCACATGAAGAGGAACCACCTTCCCACCCCAGACATTCTCTTGCCTTCATCACGCTGAAACAGAACATCCTCCTACCCCTGCACTAAGAGTGCGTTCTGTACAGTAATTAAGATTTAACTATCTGTAGCTCAAATAAAATCTTCACTTCTCCTACATCGGGAGACAAAAGCTATGTGAAGAAGCCATAAATTCCCAGAAAAGATGTCCATACGCAAGGGTTGGCTGGCATCAGGGGGTGAGGGCCGATAGGAGGAGCTCCATTCGGGGAGTACGGCTCAGACTTGGAGTAGTTTCCTTTGTCATTCCCACCGTGATGAATAGATTGACAAGCGCAGTAATCTGTGGAAATACAGTTCTGTTAGACCCCGTATGCCTACAGCAAGCATTTATTCAGCCCCACAACCATTTAAAAGCCATCAAGGAATAATGCTCTTTCAGACATGAGACTTTCCTTCTCTCCAACTTTCTTGAGATTTACCTGTTCTCATACACAGGGAAGGACGCTTGCCATCCCTCACCTTCCCAGAGAGGACAAACAGATCCAGTCACAGATGGGTGAAAGCACAAGAACCTTATTCTAGGGGTGAGGAGGGAGGGATGGATGAATACGCACCATTAAGCATATGCAGTAATAATCCTATGAACTCCTATTAAAGTCCTTTTAATGACAAACACTTCAAATCTGGAGCTCTACCTTCTACAGAAAACAATAAATATAACCTGGCAGCAAAGAAAGCATCACCGTGCGTTCAAAGCAAAGAGCTCTCTGGTGAGGCATCGAGTACATCAAAGTTTTTCTCTCCAGCCGACTCCACAGGCTGGAGAGACACTGTAAAAAATTTCTTCCTTATATCCAGTCTAAATCTCCCCTCCCTTAGTTTAAAGCCGTTACTCCTTGTCCTATCACAACAGGCCTTGCTAAAAAGATTTTTCTCATCTTCCCTACAGGCCCCCTTTCAGTACCAAAAGGCTGCCACAAGGTCCCCCCAGAGCCTTCTCTTCTCCAGGCTGAACAGCCCCAACTCTCAGCCTTTCCTCACAGCAGAGGTGCTCCAGCCCTCACATCATTTTTGTGGCCTCCTCTAGCTCCGCTCCAACAGCTCCACGTCCTTCTTGTGCTGGGGGCTCCAGAGCTGGACGCAGTATTTAGGTTAGGACTCACCAGAGCAGAGCAGAGTGGCAGAATCACTTCCCTTGCACCACTGGCCACGCTGCTTTTGATGCAGCCCGGTCTGTTCTCCCAACACTGCCCCAACCTAGTCTAGCTGCGCAGGAGCACTTTTGGCACGGCCAGCCAGGAGCAGAGCCAGGCAGGTGCTCTGGACCAGCAGCTTCTCTTTGTAGTACTTTGCACTCCCACTGTTCAGATCTGAGTAAAGTGTCCACCAAACCAGGAACACACAGGAGGGTTTCTACTCTACTGCTAGAACCACTTTGTCCTGTTTTCTTCTGCCTGCAACAGGGAAACTAGTATTAAACACAACGGTTGTACCACAGTGCTTCCTACCTAAAGGCAAACATGGATAAAGAGTGCTATTTGCCCTAATTACCAATGCAATTAAACCCAGTTTTCAATGTTTTTAAATGGCTGCGTTTGTTCTCAGCTATGAAACAGCAGCTACTCAGCTGCACATCCCTGAACACATCACCCAAACCATGCGCCGGGGCTGCCCGGTTAGGTTCTTTCCACAAAGCCCAGCACGCTCCTTTCCTCTTCCACACGCCCAGAGGCCGCTACAGCCTGACAGACAGCTAAGGGCCACGGGCTTCCCACCCACGCTTGATGCCTCAAGCACATGGCAGCCACTCTGCAGCACCAGCCCTTCAACCCAAACTGATGAGACATCTTATGAACGTCTAATCCACAGCTAAGTAATTTGGTGTCGGCATCATTCAAAAGTCCTCCGAGGGCTGACGCAGATCAGTTTCTTAAAGCACTGGAGCCAGTGGGAACAAAGCTTATTTCTGATGGCTCTGACAATACCTGGCATAAAGGTTTTCTATAGTATGTGGTACTCATCTTACGAGCCATTGAGTTTAGGACTTGGTACATAGTATGGTCTTACCTCCAAAGAAAAAGTGTGTTACTTGCACACTGGAGACACAGCTAACACAGATATTTGGGTCAAAGAATTAAGAAGGCACGTCAGTGTAAGAGCCAAACAGTTCTGAAACAGGAGGACAGGTCTCTCCCTGCAGGACTCTGCCCACCTCGGACTAGTTCCTACTTATATCAATTTCTCCATCATCAATTTCTCCATCGTCTTCTTCTTTCTTCTCCTTGAGGGAATCCTGGCCATCCTTTTCATCGTCACTTTTACTGCTGGATTTTTTCTCATCTTCATGGGCATCATCTCCTTTCTCCTCTTCCTCATCATCCTCACCAGCAGCTTTCTCACCATCCTCCTCTGCAGCAGCAGCACTTGGTT
>Ga0065711_1047111_pt1 | contig 12516 bp, 12 predicted proteins | sample Hoacrofraction12_FD_59098 | JGI IMG/M metagenome (GOLD analysis project Ga0065711, IMG submission 59098) | Hoatzin crop microbial communities from Cojedes, Venezuela - Epithelial fraction 12 v2 (version 2) | ecosystem: Host-associated > Birds > Digestive system > Esophagus > Crop | place...
TGAAACACTGCCCCAGGTTTCCCAGAGAAGCTGTGGCTGCCCCCTCCCTGGCAGGGTTCAAGGCCAGGTTGGATGGAGCTCTGAGCAACCTGGGCTGGTGGAAGATGTCCCTGCTCATGGCAGGGGGGTTGGAACCAGATGATCTTTAAGGTCCTTTCCAACCCAAACCATTCTACGATTCTATGATTCTATCCCACATTTTACCAGGCCTGCTGCATACACTGCAAGATCACCTCTCCGCCCCTAAAATAAATTTGGTTCAAGATTACACACAGGCAAGTTGCTTCATGAACTTCTACGCCTCCATCCCCGCCAAGGCAAAGCCCAGGTGTCCCCTCACACCTCCCTGCCAGGGCACACCAGCCCATTCCACGAAGCCTGGTGTCCTCTGTGGAGCCTCGGTCACCCTCCGTGCCCACCCGTGGACACGCCCACACCGGAGCAGAGGGTACCTGGAGACACGGCTTGTCACCAAGTGTCCACACAGCAGCATCTGCCCTTTCCAGAGGTTATTTTCCCACGTTCATTTACGGGGAGGAAAAAAAACGCAGCTCCCAGAACGCAGCTCCCAGAACATCATTTCAAGTGTGAAAAGGCACAAAGACGTATGGTTGCAGGGATTTCAGCCGCACCGCCGCTCACTCCTGAGAAAAGGGTCGCCTTTAAAAATGGAAACTTAATTAAAGACCATAAATAAACCCAGAGCGGTCGCGCCGTTAACTCGGGAGCAGTCGGTGCCATTTGGCCCAGCGCAGATGAAGACGGAGAGCCGCCCGTGACTTCCAGCGGCCACGCACGCCGCCCCGGCTCCCCACCGCTCCCCGGGCTCCTCAGCCAGCAGGATTAATCACATCCAATAAGCACAGTAATGAGGCCTGCTCTCACGCCGTATTGCGCAGAGCCACCTCGGGTGGCTGCACAAACGCAGCAGCTGCTTGACGTACCCTAAATGTCACGCCGCAGATCCGCACCCGGCAAACTCTTCAAACTCCCCACGACTGCTAAGCAGGGAAGGCTCCGAGAAAGGAGCTGAAATGGTCTCCTGAACGGGGAAAGCCATCTCCCGTGAAAACAGTGACTCATCTTCTTCTGGATGAAGGCGGAATACACTGCGTTAGCATGCGTACGGCTTATTTACAGCCGTGCTTTCTGCCAGAGAAGCCGTTATCCACCCCAGCATTCCTGTGTTAGTACGGAATCTTGCTCTAAAATCGTAAAAGCTTATAAAAAGTCAGAAAAATCCAGTTCCTCGATTTTGCAGACCCCTCACCTCACTGGCACCTGCCATTTAACACTCAACCCAGTTTTTCTCACTTCTTTTGCAGACCAAAATATATACAGAAGAGAAAAAAAACCCTAATCCTTGTCACCTTGCCAGGACATTCCTCTGCAAGCATTCATGGTACGACTTGTACCAACAGCAGATCCTGAAATACTTCTCTTCGCTCCTGCAGTCCAGTTGGCAGAGCCAACAGAACGAGCTAAGGGGAAGGCTGTGGATCCTTCCAAGAAAAAGCCTGCTACCAAAAAAACCACCAAGGAAAGCAGCACACCCCTGCGAAGACAGACAGAGCCAACTTTCCCTATCGCAACAGATTCAGAGTGGTTCAAGTTTTCCGTCCTTCTTCCAAGCCAGAACTGCTGCACAGGGAGCTCAAGTCTCTACCCACCCACCAAGGCGTGAGGATGACTCTCGAGGCTGATGTACCTGGAGAAGGGCAGTCTGCAGCCCCCAGCACCTCCCGCAGAAGTGGGCTGCCCGGGATGGGGAGCAGGAGATGCAGGAAGCACATGCTCCCCGAGGGAGAAGAGCCCACGATGGTGTGACGCTTCAGGAACTGGTTCTCCCCATCCTCCCTGACCCACCACGCTCAGCTGTGGGGACGTCCAGCTGCCCGAGCCTGACATTCAACCAGCTTCTTGCTCAGGGAGCCCCAAAATGTGGGACCATCTCAATACCCCATTCCTTCTAGCAAGTTACCACTCAACAGCTTGTTGCCACCAACACCCGATTCACGCTCCAAACACCCTGCCCATGGTGAAACGCTTCACCGCTCCTTCCCTTTCCACTCAACCACAACTAACCACCACCCTGGTGACGGCAGGCAGGAGAGACAGGCAACCTTCAAAGCTGCAGGAAGACCATCGAAGCAAGCCCAAGTGATTTCTGCAGGATTTAAAGCATCCACGGGGTCAAGCTTCACACACCATGTGCAAAGACAGCCTGCAGAGGCTTTGGAGATCTGCCCAAGGTGAAGGCAAAGCCAGAATGAGGGACAACTCTCCCAAAACCAGCACAGAGTAAAAGTGAATCCCCGCGGTTTCCAGGAGAGGAGGGCAGGTGGGCTCAGAAGAACCGGGGCCGAGCAGCCTGAGGGGCTGAACTGCGCTCTGCAGCTGCAGGCACTGCTCTGGATCAGCGTGAGGCGTGGCGATGGCAGGGCCGGGATGTCCACCTGGGAACACAAACAGGGCTCGATCTCCGGTGCTGTCAGTCCGCCACATTCCACTCGCGCCAGACCCACAAACGGATTTCTTCAAGGAGGGGAGTGATGCTGGAAGACCACCAGCCACCACAACCAGCAGCAGCCAGGCCGCTCCCTCCCTCTGAACGCCCGAGGCAACGCGGCATGGGAAGGGTTGCCGTCCACCAACACTTGCTTCGAGGGGAGGATCATCTCGCACCCACCGCCGCTGCATGTCAGGAGGGGCATCAGGCAGGGAACCAAGGCGAGGGTCTTCCATCCAGCCACAGCACACCCCTGTGCTTCCCTCTATTGATCCCCACGCCCGCGCTGCGGACGTGATTTGCTTGCCTTTGGTTGCTCCCTCCTCCCCAGCCCCTCACGCTGAGAGCCAGCTGCCTCTGCTCAAAGCCATCAATCCCAGCCCAGGAACACAGCCAAAGTGCTTACAGATGCGCCTGGCGTGAACCTGCCAAAGGCACCCAGCTGCAGGGGGGGCTGCGCCCACCACCCTCCCTTGCCCAGGCTTTGCTCCCCACCAGAGTGATTTTTCTGACCCGACATCAGTGACCAACCCAACCGGCTCCAGAAGCTCCAGCGTCTCAGCCCTGGAGAACCCGAGGAACCCTCCCGTGAGCAGCCAGACACCCACAGGGCTCCACGTACAACACCTCAGGGGCTGCTTCACAGCAGATCCTCACACCACAAAGATGAAAAAGCAAAGCTCCCATAAGACAGATTTTTCAGCGCAGTGCTTAAGGGTGTGGAGAAAGAGGAGCTGGCTTGGCAAAGAGGACCAACACCGCCCCACTCCAACGCCACCCAGTGTCAATGACTGCAATAATTAATTATCTGGGTTGAAAATTTCTGCAGACCCCCCCATCCTGCATCCTCAGATGCCCAAAAACTTCATTTTAAAGAGTCTAAATCCCAGCTTTCTAGCACCAGATGCCTACTGAGCTGAACTTCCTTGGTATTTCTAGCTTTATTACTCGGCATAATTTTTGAAAAAGTTCAGTTTTTCATATGTTAACAGGAAAAAGAGATAAAATGTAAGTTGGGCCTCTTACAAAAAACAAATTTCTTTTTACAGCATGCCAAACCTTCGCCACGCAGGTTGAAAGTGCTGGAGTAACCATGATAACCATTTGGATGTGTATCTACATCCAGCAACCTCCATTAACATTCACCCACATTCACGTGACTGTCAACACAAAAATAAGTTCGGAGAGTCTGAAACACTCGTAAGCCAAAGCGAGATGCCTGGATGACCACTGTGTGGTACAGCAGACACCAAGGCTTGCAGCTGGGCTTTTTTAATTATACAGAAGAACCGAGAGACATTTTTTTAAATAGCACATTCAGACCTTGAAACCTTCATTTTACTGGAGAGAACTGGTTCTCCATTTTGCAAACTGTAAGCAGTGTGAAAACAAAACCAGGCATGAACACGGCGCCGGGTCCCCTTTACCCATCTCCCCCAAATTCAGCAGAATCTGACCCACTTCCAACTTCACCGTGCTACTTTCACTAAGAAATAAAAGCACTGAGAAACCCAAGTAAGCCAAGGCAAGGCACCATGCAGCGATAAATTATTAGTCCTCAGAAGCGACATTACCCCTCTGTGCACGCAGATGCCACGGGCACCACCCAGCAGAGCACGTCCAGGAGGGCAGAGGCTGCTTTTTGCCTCCAAATTCTCACGGGTTTGGTCCTGCTGAGCACCAAGCCAAACCCATCCCACTAGAAAAAAAGGGTCCTGCCTGCATCTATGCCCTTACATATCCAACACCCTGAGGTCTTCCTCCTCTCCCCTAACAATTATGATTTTAGAGGGACAGATTCATCTCTCTGACTCTGCACTGGTTTTATTGTTAGCCTAAGGAATAAGCATTTGAAAAAAATGCTTTGCATAAATCTGCTGCAGCAAGACTCTTCTTTCACTTCCAGGCCAGCGTGTTCCAAAACCACTAAGCATCAAATGCAGAAGAGAAACTGTGAGAGCGCAGCACTTTGCGACGCGGCGGAGAGCGAGGGTGCCGGCCTGCAGCACAGCTCAGCCCCGCGGGTGAGGCACCGCCAGCGTCTCCAGCCCCACGGCGCCTGCCCGAGGTGCACCCACGAGCACCGCCAGCCCCCCACGGGAGGCTACGACAGCAGTCGGCGACGCGGGGAGAGCAAACAGGAAAAAAGCAGCTCAGAGAAAGTTGCGAGGGGAAGGCAGAAAGAGAAACGAAAACAATGAAAGCGGGGAGGAAGAGCAGCAGCAGAGGAAGCACAGCCACGCAGTGGAAATGAGCTCTTCTCACCCCTCCCTTTGGCCTCGGGTGCCACAGACCAACACCGACCACACAGCTTTATTTTCTACGTTGAAGAAAGCCGATGCGACCAGTCACAGCGACGTGTAGCTTCACAGAAGCGAGAGGGGTGGGGTTTTTTCGCTGTTGGGTATTTTTAAGATGTCTTTGAGATGCATGACAGTCCGAGGGAAGAAACCAGAAGGCAAAGGCACCACTGGCATTAGCACAACGAAGCGAAGACCGGCACAGCGACCAAGCACGGTCAGCAGCAATACATAATCGTGGTCCTGTGCAGCCTGCTCTGGGTGACCCTGCTTTGGCAGGGGGTTGGACTAGATGACCCACAGAGGTCCCTGCCAACCCCGACCACGCTGTGATTCTGTGATAACACAACATTGCCCAGGTCTCGGAGCCCTCCTCGGCGTCACAGCGCTGCAGGCTACTCTGTAAGGCAGCGGGGATGCCGATGGCCGGCTCGGGGGGACGTGGGGAGCCAGTACCTTTCGTTGCCCGGCTGGAACTCGGAGAGCAGGGACGGCCTCCGGCGCTGCGGCTGCATGATCGACCCCGGCGGGAGGTGGGAAGCGAAATCCCTGGAATGATGCTGGTACTCCAACAGCGCGACGTCCTGCAGAAACAAACACCGAAGAGCTCGTTAGGCTGGCGGCAGCTTTCCAGCACGCAGCGAACCCCGGCACTCAGAATAAACCCTACAGGTACTCCTTTGAAGCACTGGGTGCCAGACCACACAGCTCAGTGCTATCCGCCCCTTCAAAAGGGTTTCCAGTAACCCCCAGTCCTGCACCACACTGGGATGGTAGCTTGGCTCCTGGTCCAACCTGCCTCCAGCCTTTTACTGGGGCTGCTTGCAGGCTGGCTCCCGGAACAGGACCCCAGCAAGCTCAACCCAGCCGCTGAGCAGGCATCCAAGCCGTCACGATGACAACTTCAAATCCAAGAGGAAGAACAGTTAAGAAGAAAATGAAAAGTCATAGCATACTTTCAGCTTCAATAATCCACGCAGCAGCACGAGGAAAGAAAAAAATAAAATTAAAAAAAAAAGAAATCATAAATGTTATCTTGCGAGTGTCCCTTTAAACACAGCTCCCCGGGGCTGAGCTCAAGGGGTTTGAAAGGACAGTTCGCTACTTATTATGTGTACGTCCCTTTTGTTCCTTGACCCTAGGAGAGTACAGTACAGCATGTTCCTGATTTTAATTAAATAAGAAGCCCTCCTGCTCTCTGCCACAGACTGATTCCAGCAACAGTATTTTAGCAGCTACATTCAACTGCTATTTTTTATTTGCAGATAGATACTTGACCAGAACACTAATCATCTAATTAACTAAGACCTTCAGCAATGGCATAGAAAGCCCTGCCACAGCACAACCCCAGCAACACGGACACGTATTTATGTTAGAAGCACCAATCCCACCCAAGAGTCTATTTACAACAGTTCTCAACTGCAACAAAAAAGCTCCAACTCCCTCAAAAAGAAAAAAAAAAAATTCAAAGTCTAGCAAAAAACAAACAAATAATAATAAAAAAAAATCGAACAAATAAAATAGCACATGCATGCAGTTGAGGGTGCAGGCAGAGAACTCTCAGCCCTAACAGCTGCCACAGAAATGACTTCATCTGCTGCAGTGAAGACTGACACGCTCCAGCAGCAGGGAAGCTGGAGCAATGCCCCAGCAAGGTGCCTGGCAGGCAAAGAAAGGATTTGGGAGCTTAAACCGCACCAGCCTGCAGGCAGAGACCCCCTCTCCCCAGCCAGAACGCCCCGAGCAGCCCAGCACTGGGTGGCACGCTCTGCTCCAGCCGGCTGCAGAGCAGAAGGGAGTATCGAAGCCCAACGTCTTTGGCCACCAGCAGGTAAAACAACACGTTTGCACAGCAGCTTTCTGGAGAGCCAGGAAGGAAAACTGAAATTGTAAGCACCCAGTCCAGGGGAGCTGAGAAAAGCAGATCCCCTACCCCAGTTCAGGCTCTCGAAAGCTGGAAAGGCCAAATATCAGACGGAGGAGGACAGGGAGCGGTGGTGCCTGATGGCCACCACTTCCCCTTCTGCCTAGCAAGGGCCACCGGTTTTTGGAACCAGGTTTATTCCTCCCCAGCATCAGGCAACGGTGTGGTGCTGCTCCTTTTCTGTGCTGACTGATCCCGGGCAACACCAGGAGCCAGGGAGCTCTGCCAGCCCCGAACTCCTGGTCTCCACCTCCAGCCCGGCCATCTCAGACCTTGGCCTCTGGGGCAAGGGCTGTCTTCAGACAGGTTCTTGCAACATAACGAGGGCGTTACTGGGACAGCATCTACTCATCCTCATGGGAATGTTCTACTTCTGCTGTAAATCCGGGTGTTAAGGGATGATGCTGCGCTGTGATGCTGCTTTTTCTTCACCCACACAGGAGGCCCTGGGGGGCTGCAGGACGGAATATGCCATGGGTCCAACCAGGGATGGGACGAACTCAGACATCCAAAGTCAAGGAGCCCCTTAGCTCTCCCAGCCCCAGCCAAGGAAGAATCGCTGCCTACAGTGAGCTTCCCCACCTTCGCACTCATCCTGGTTTTAACTGAGGGAAAGAAATAAAAAAAAGAGCGATGCAGCTCCTGACATCCACCTACAAAACAAACACGCCATGTCTGGGAAGACGCACCAATAGGCCCACAAGCAGGACCGTCACCTTCTGTGGGCGTAGAAACAAGAATTACCCGTCTGGGAGGCTTGAAGGCTGTGCCCTTGAGAAAAAAAAAAGGCTCTTGCATGTCCCGAGAACCATCTGTTCTTCCCTTTCCCCCTGCCCACACTCCGCTGAGCTCTGCCTTTTCCTCCTCTAACCCCCGCCAGAAAATTGCTGGTGGAGCCCGGAGCTCGCTGGCGCGGCCCGAAGCGAGGGGAAGCTCGTGACGTGGGGCCGTTCGCTCAGAGGAGCCTCCCCGGCCTCACAGGGCTGGCGAGCACCAGCTCCTGCCGCTCCAGACGTCGCCCAACTCACGGCGACCTGCTCCGCTCCGCTCGCATCAGCGCTCGCCTTCGCCAGAAGAAAACACAACCTAAACATTCGCCAGGGGGATTAAAACCGACAGATTTCAGCGCCCTGCCATGAACCGTCACAGGAGCCGCAGGAGCCCTGGCAGGACGTAGGTGGTTTAATTGCTCAGAAAGTGACTACAGCAAATTGCACTGTGAGCGACGACTGTGTTTTTCAAAATGCAAATGCCGGCAGGGCTTACGAGCCGCCTTCAGCAGAGCTTCAGTTCCGTTCGGCGGCGTTTGACAGACGGGTGCTGGCAGGCCCCTCGGGCCAGCGCCGCCGCAGCTCCCACGCGTGGGCAGAGGCGCGGGAGCAGCGCCCGGCGGGTGCCACCCGAAGCCCCCGCCGCCGAAGCACGGAGCACAGCCGGGATTTAGTCCGCCTCCCGATCTCACATGGCCAGCACGGCCTTGACACCTGCTCAAGGGCAGCCCTAAGACACCCGAAACAAAGCAACTAAAATCTCTGCAGCCCCAAGTTACATCTTGCTCCTCTTCCTCTCCATCGCTCTGCTGGTTTTTGCTCAATTCTATTTTTCGCTCATCCTTTCCCCCTTCCTCTCTTCACATCGCTTCCTGCCCTCTGCAAACCCTCCTCTCACCCCCACCCCGAACCTGGAGCACCTTCTCCAGGGCCCTCAATTCCCCCGGTCAGGACTTTGTCCCTTTCACACCAACCTTCCTGCTGTGGTTCGGGTGCTCCCACACAGACGTACTTTGGGGAAGTTCTGCAGGATTTCATAAATTCACTAAATCTCATTTTTAATTTTCCAAATTAAGGAAGCAGAAAGAGCATGGGTAGTAGTCAGGGGTCTGACACCCCAACAGATTTCGGGGGGTGGCAGGAGGGTTTGCAGAGGGCGGGAAGAGATGCCAAGAGAAGATGAGCACCTTTTCCACTTCTGTTGAGAGAAATTAAACTTCTTGACTCAGGTGAAGGAGGAGGAATGTTTCCAACACACAACCAAAGCAAAGCAACCAAAATGACTTCGGAAGCCTCAATGTCAAGACCTTTTCATTCTCCTGATAAAACAGTAGCTTCCCAAAATATAACCCTGGGTGAAAGGAACCGCGTCCCCTCTAGCCACATAGGCAGAGTACAAGCAAACAAGCCATGGTTTCCTCTCTCTAGACTGCACCATCTAGAATCACAGAATCATAGGCTGGAGGACCTCTGAGATCATCAAGTCCAACCACCCACCCAACACCACCTTGCCTACTAAACCATATCCCGAAGTGCCACATCTACACGTTTTCTGAACCCCTCCAGGGATGGGGACTCCACCAACTCCCTGGGCAGCCTGGTCCAATGCCTGACCGCTCTTTCAGTAAAGAAATTTTTCCGAATATTCAATCTAAACCTCCCCTGATGCAACTTGAGGCCATTGCCTCTCGTCCTGTCACTGTTTACTTGGGAGAAGAGACCAACACCAGCCTCACTACAACCTCCTTTCAGGTAGTTGTAGAGAGCGATAAGGTCTCCCCCAGCCTCCTCTTCTCCACAGCCGAAGACACTTCGAGCAGCAGCCCAGCAAAGCCAAGGCTGAGCTGCCACGGTCAGGGTCGCACCCTCCAGCCCCACACAGACCTCTCCAGCAGCGGCTCTCCGCCGGCCAGGAGAGCAGAGCTTTATCCAGGCATCCATCCTCCCCGACGGAAGCGAATCCACATGATGCCATGGGAGCGGCCTCATAAGCTGTCAGAAAGCTCGTCTGAACTGGGGAGATATGGCCCAGGCACAACCAGCACATAGGTCCCCCAAAAACACCTCTACCGTGGAGCACAGTGGGAAGAGCCTGTTCTCCGGCACGGATGTTCGTCCCCCGGCAGCTCCGCAGCACAACCCTGCAACGCTCATCCTTGCTCTGGTGCCTCCTGCAACAACCCACCCACGATGCCCGGCCAACTCACGCTGCAGCAGCAGACCTGGGAACCCATGGAGGTCACCAGCCCAGGAGAGGAGGGCTGGTCCCTGCCGCTGGGAGCAGCTTGGCGGCCAAGGGCAGTGAAAAGGCTGAGTCGACTCCGTCTTCCAGTCCCAGAAACGCATCACTGTCTTTGTTCTTCACAAGCAACCTGGTGTAACACCACGCTGGATCGCTGCCCTGGGATGACCACCAGCCTTCCATGCAAGAAACAGACACTTCAAAACCAGCAAGCCACTTCTCCAAAGCCTAGGGTGAAGCCAGCTAAGTAAAATCAGAAAAAATGATGAGGAAAACCTACATTATTCAGCTTCAAACTACGCACCTAGTAGTAGTCCTGAGTACATCACCCGAATGAAATCGCATCAGGGAGGAAGCTCTCCAGGGCTGAGGCAGCTCAGCCTCACGTCGCACTGCCCCAGCTCTAGCACGGACAAACAGCTGCTGGTACCATCACCAGAACTCCAGCTCCTCACAGCAGGAGATTTCGGGTGCCCATGGCACAGCAGACACTGCAATTCAGCAGTCAGCGGGAGCCATGAGCGCCCAGGAGCTGAAGTTGCGCCACGGGAGGTTCAGACTGGATATTAGGAAAAATTTCTTTAATCAAAGCGTGGTCAGGCATTGGACCAGGCTGCCCAGGGAAGTGGTGGAGTCCCCATCCCTGGAGGGGTCCAAAACCTGTGTAGATGTGGCACTTGAGGACATGGTTTAGCAGGCACGGTGGTGTTGGGGTGATGGTTGGACTGGATGATCTTGGAGGTCTTTTCCAACCATAATGATTCTATGATTCAGCATCCCACAAGACTGCTGCAAACCCCCGGCCCTTCCACAGGGGTCCGATTCCCTCTCCCTTACACCAAACCCGTTTCAGTCGAAGCCCGACACGGGCAATGCTGAAGACAACAGACCTGACAACTGCTGCGGCGACGGGCGAGGAAGGGTCTTGCAGGGAAAACGACCGAAATGCAGCTGCTTTCTGCCTAAATACAGCCAGAAACCTGCCCTGATGAGAGCTGGCTCCAGCGGCTCCTTCTGAGCCGCTCCTGGCCCCACACCGCAACTGGAAGCATCACCGAAGACGGACGGACACCAAGTGCCTACCGTGCCGTAAACCACGCCGGCAGAGCAAGGCAGCACAAGGCCAACGTTTAGATAAATAAAATGCCAAAAGTGGCCTCATCAAAATACCCTTCTTTGTGCAGCGGACTGGAGAGGTGCTCGGGCCCAGCCCGAGGTGCCGACAGCACCCGTCGCTGCCAGCGAGGAAGGCTGGACGCGTCCACGCAGCCCCGGCCTCGGGTGCTGGGGGGGGAGCTGGTGGAAGCACTCCCACTCTCAAGGTCTTTTTGCGTTATTGCTCAATTCGAGAGCGCGGTCTCCCTCCCCTTCCTGGTAAATCCTCTCACCCTAAATAACCTGAGTTTATCAGCCTCATTTAGATACACTAACCAAGCTGGCTAAAGCCAGGAGACTGAATGAAACATTGCAGAAAAGCCCTCGGCAACACAAAACCCAACACAGCCCCATGGAGGAGGAAGAAAAAGCTTCCCCCCCTCCCCTCCAAAATTTTTTCAAAGCTTTCAGCCTGCTGCTTTACCTACCATAACGCCTCCAGCGAAACCTCCTGTGCTGTCCCCTGACCTCAGGATAACCCACGCGCTACACGGAGAGCGGCACGCAGCCGCGCAGCCCTCCTGCCTCTCCCTTCTGCTCCCAACGCATGTGCTTGCTGCTGCGCTTCACTTCTCCTTCCCCTGCCCGCAGCCGCCCGCGCTGCCCGACCTCCGACGCGGAGGAAGCAAGGGGGGTTGGAGAGCGATGCTGGCAGCACACAGAGCCAGACAACGCCATGCCACGGCCAACAGCAGCTCTGATCCCGCTCTGCCAGCGTCAAGCACTTCCACACGGACAAGGCGTCCACCGACGGCTCCATCCAGATGGCATCCAAGAGTCAGCTCCCGAGGAGAAGACCCCAGAGACAGGAGGCCTGCAGAAAGGAAGCCTGGAGCTGGTCTTGCAACAGAGAGGCGAACCGCTCCTCCTCTCTTCCTCCCACCGGCAGAAAAACAAGTGCAGACGCCCAGCGCTTCTGGCTTCCTTGGAAAACGGCTCCGGAGCAAACCCCCGGAGAGCCAGCGCGCAGCCGGACGAGCAGCCGCAGCACAGCCCCAAGCCTGAAGGTCCGTCCCCCGCCGCTCACCACGTCCTCAGCCGAGAAAGCACCCAGGAGCTCCCCGCCGAGTTTCGGTGCAAAGACGGCTTCGCTTCAAAACCGCCGGCTCTTGTTTTGCAGCGACGCCGCGGAGGAGCGGTCCCGGGGTCAGCCACCACATCCGCCAGCTGAGCCGGCTCCGCTCGCGCCGGCAGCCGCCCCGACCACGGCACCGGGCACAGCCAGCGCCTCGCCTGCCGAGCTCCCCGGGCACGGGGGCATTCGCCGGGCCACCAGCCACTGGCCCACACCGTCCCCATCCCTGCCAGCTGCTGCCCCACACTGTCCCTGCCCCACACTGTCCCCATCCCCACCAGCCACCGTCCCACGCCGTCCCCATCAGCTGCTGCCCCACTCTGTCCCCGTCCCTGACAGTCACTGCCCCACGCCGTCCACTTCCCCACCAGCTGCGGCCCTGCACTGTCCCTGTCCCCACCAGCCACTGCCCACCAGCCACTGCCCCACTCTGTTCCTGTCCCTATCAGCTGCTGCTGCCCCACGCTATCCCTGCCCCACGCTGTCCCCATCCCCACCAGCCACTGCCCCACACTGTCCCCGCCCCCACCAGCCACTGCCC
>Ga0065711_1047113_pt1 | contig 12516 bp, 10 predicted proteins | sample Hoacrofraction12_FD_59098 | JGI IMG/M metagenome (GOLD analysis project Ga0065711, IMG submission 59098) | Hoatzin crop microbial communities from Cojedes, Venezuela - Epithelial fraction 12 v2 (version 2) | ecosystem: Host-associated > Birds > Digestive system > Esophagus > Crop | place...
GGGGGGGGGGGGGTGTTTCAGAATAAAATCAGGAATATACACTGCTTATATTATATATAGATATGGTTACTTTTCCAAAACTTAAGCAGAGGGGTTATTAGGAGGGTCTGTTAGATCTCAGGTTTTACAGTGTTAATTTCTAGAGTGACATTTATGAAAGAAAAAAGCCAGTTGACTTAAATGCTGGTATGCCATTAAAACAGACATGCTTTCATTAACACTGTTAAATACGACTTCAATTATTGAGGAAAACAGACTAAATTTTGAGCCTAATCCGAACCCCAAAATGATAGACCACCCGAATAATGCTTCCTCAGCTGTGAATGGATTTGAGTTATAGCGCATGCATACGGTATGGTTTGAGCAGACACAAGGACACATGGAATCTTAAACATCCACACATGGGAAACAAAAAGTATTTTTTCATCTGGAAACCCTCCCAGAACACAACTTCCTCCTAGCCCTTGTTTTGGCTCTGTGCACCTTTTCAGTGCCATCCAGCTCAGCACAACAAAAGCAATACTATTAATTTTATTTTGAGATCAAAAAAAAAGGGGTATGTAGAATACTACAGTACAAGCTTTCGACTATTACAGACACTTTCATTCACCTACTTTTAGGTTTGTGAAGTGATTGAATATTTCATTTTAAAAGTAAATATTATCATATAGTTAATGCTGAAGGGTAAATATATTGGATAACATGTTCACCAAGATACCTATTCAAGTGCAAATTTCCAACGAATCTCAGAAAAACCAAATCACTAGTTTGCAGAATCATTAAACCAAAAAAACAATCTTTCTTGAATAAAATATGGACAGGAGGTGTTTCTAAAAAAACATTTTATCTACTTAAAATCATTTAGATAATACTTCTACATGGAAGTTGATTTAACAGACTTTTTTCACTTGCATATTGATCCAATTATCTTCTGTAGTGAGAGTAGCAGAACAGGAAAGTTTTGTGGTAAAATAAGAAGTTTCTGTTCCTAAGCTCTAATTCATTGTCTGCATTTCCAACACGTCTAATTAAAAATAAACTGGTTAATTATCTTTCCTTACAGGTTAATAGTTTATTTAAAATGAGTAATGCAAATATAAGTTAATGGAACTAATGACAGAATTTATTGTTGATAGTCTATAGAATAAATTAAACACATATTGGACCTAATGCATACTCAGATATGAGATGTCTGTCTAAAGATATCAGAAGAAAGGCATATTTCTTTATCCAAACATTATTTTTAAAGTGAGGAATTTAGTGAAACATGCAAGCGGAAGAATAGCTGAATTTTGCAATCACCCTCATTCGCTCTCTACAGTCCATATAGTAAGTGGTGAATGCTCCTTTGAGAAAAGCAGAAGCTTGCCTTTTAGGGACAGACAATATTACACGAACTTCGCTTGTGACAATCATTTTTGGGATGTGCTTTCTCCTGAAGCTACTATGTTGTCTGGCTTTGCTAGATCTCTCCTGTTTTATTCACTTACAATAACCACAAAACAGTTCACATCTTTAGACAGTCCTATAAAACTTTTCTATTATATGTTCAAGGGGATTTTCTTCTCTCAAAGTCTCAATTAACATTTGATCTGGCAGTTTAAAAAATGTTTATATATGACAAAAGCTCAGTAGTGTTACAAATCACACTAATCAACTTTTTCTCTTTAAGCAACTTACAATCTTGACAAGAAGTTTAATATTAAATAGATATGCTCATTTTATTTAGTTAAGTTGTAAGTGTGCTTTTCCTAGATGAGAATTAAATATATTCTTGTGGAATATGGCAACATGACAATTAACAAAACTGCTGTCTTCAGCAACATAAGCAAAGAACATTCTGAACATTTCAGAAGGAAAAAATCTCATTCTCAGTAGCAGGATGAGGTCACGTAACAGAATTACTTTTATGGCAAGGATTGAATTATTACTAAGACCCTTCAGAAGCCTCCTAAGTCAAGGCATAAGGCAAGTGCAGCAGGAAGACAGAAGTACCCGAGTAAGAGGCCCAAAGAAACCAGAAATATCTAGCACAATAAATAAACAGTGTGACTAGATACAGAATGAGGGGGACTACATTGCTCTGCTACAAAGAAGTATTTTCTTCCAAGCGTAAGTCGTATAGTATACAAATTTCCAGATAGCATCTTGACTTACATACAAAGTCAGTTATATTCACTGTCACAAGAACTAAGCCATGATGTAAAGATAAGGATCATACAAGCTTTTCTGAATTAGCCGTATAGAAAGGAGATATTGGCAAGAGCAGTGAGAAAATGGCTATACCACCACTGTCAAATCTGCAGAGAAGTCATCATGATACAATGCAATTCATGGTGTATCTGTCTGATTACTACTGGAATTGACAGAAACTCACAAAAATAAATCCAAACACAACACCATTCATGATCAACTTTCCATCCACTCATATTCGACAGCAAAAACTGAGAATACTTCCTATCTGTTAGGTCACAATTTACCAACAGACAGATCATTACACCTCCCGAACAGCAAGCCAGTGCAATACCACAATCTAAGCAGCACTTGTGAAATCCTGAAACTTGCAGTTGAGCCCTGCTGGTAGAGTTTTACATCCACTTGGCAAAGTTAGCATCAGACGTACTTGAGAAGCTAGATACCAGTCTCAAAGTGCTACTAGAACGACAATAAATATCCTCCCTGATGTTCGTTAAATACAGCTTTCTTATTTGTGTTAGCTCCTGAAACACACACCTCTTCCTCAGTTTTGAGGGAGAACAGAAGGAGAGGGGTCAGACTTCTGGAACACTTACATAAAGCTGCATCGTCCACCCCTCCCCTCTCTCGGTCAGAGACAACAGGGAGATCAGATGTGTCTCATGATCAGAACAGATGGATGCAAAAATTGAAATAAAGTCCTGAAGCATATTATCTTGGAGTTCTCACTAGCAGATGGTTCTGAGGTCTTTTGGAGGAATGTTCTACAGACCTCATGTATAGTACCCATTTGGAGTTAATTTTGCTGCCAGTCGGTGCTGTAGGTAATCACCTTCTCAGACAGGTATTAGGAAAAAGTCTATGAAAGAAGTAAATGGGACTATTAATCTCAGGTGCAATCTTGCTTCTCTTGCAGAGTGGCATATCAAGCTTCCTCACAATCTTAACTGTGAGATATGCTTCAGCCAAAGGCAAGAACACAGCAATTCCTTTAAGAAAGATTTCTTCTTTACAAAAACAGACGTGTCCTTATTGAGAAAAAGAACTGAAGTGTCTGAAAATAACAGAAATGAGTGTATTAAGAAATACATAAATGAGTTGTGTGAATTAAGCAGAAGTAGCTGGATGCCAGGTGCCCACCAAGCTGCTCTATCATTCTCCTTTGTCCACTGGAGAGGCTCATGGGTAGAGATAAGGACAGGGAGATCACTCACAATTACCATCACAGGCAAAACAGACTCAACCTAGGGAAATTAATTTATTACCAAATCAGAGTAAGGTAATGAGAAATAAAAATGAAATATTAAAACACCTTCCCCCCACCCCTCCCTTCTTCCCAGGCTCAGCTTCACTCCTGATTTTCTCTACCTTCTCCCCATCCCAAGCAGTGCAGAGGGACAGGGAATGGGAGTTGCAATCAGTTCATCCCACGTTGTCTCTGCCACTCTTTCCTCCTCACACTCTCCCCCTGCTTCAGCATGGGATCCCTCCCACAGGCTGCAGCTCTTTACAAACTGCTGCAATGTGGGTCCCTTCCACGGATGCAGTCCTTCACGAACAGACTGCTTCAGTGTAGGTCCCCCATGGGTCCACCGGTCCTGCCAGTAGCCTGCTCCAGTGTGAGATTTCCACAGGGCCACAGCCTCCTTTGGGTGTATCCACCTACTCTGCCGTGGGGTCCTCCACAGGCTGCAGGTGGAGATCTGCTCCACCATGGACCTCCACGGGCTGCAGGGGGACAGCCTGCCTCACCATGGTCTTCTCCATTGGCTGTAGGGGAATCTCTGCTCCGGAACTTGGAGCACCTCCTCCCCCTCCTCCTTCACTGACCTTGGTGTCTGCAGAGTTGTTTCTCTCACATATTCTCACTCCTCTCCTCTGGCTGGTGTTGTGTAGCAGTTTGTCCCCTTCTTAAATATGTTATTACAGAGGCGCTACCACTGTTGCTGATGGGCTCGACCTCGCCCAGCAGTGGGTCTGTCTTGAAGCCAGCTGGCACTGGCTCTATCAGACACATGGGAAGCTTCCCACAGCTTTCCACAGAAGCCACCCCTGTAGACCCCCTGCTACGAAAACATTTCCACGCAAACCCAATACACTACCTTTTCAGATTCTTCCTCTTAGAATGGTAGTCTAAAAGCTGAATATTCATAATTAGGTTGGTAAAGTTACACATAAATAAGAGAAGTTCATGGTAATGTTACAGAATGCTTTTAAAAAATGATCCAAGACTCATTTCTGCACAAAAAAATACATCTGTAAGGACTATTTTTATTTATTTAAAGGGAATTTCTTTTTAATGTCAACATTCAAATTTCCGTTTTATTGGTACACATGTACACACAGGTATATATGCACTGATACAAAGCTGCGCTGCATCTGAACACTCAAAAATGACAGTACTTCAACAGTTTCTGGCCCAAATAAGTGAATATTGAGAGTTACAGTCTCCTGTGTAAATATATTAGCATTCTGCTATTTCTACAAGTTTCTGGCCCAAATAAGTGAATATTGAGAGTTACAGTCTCCTGTGTAAATATATTAGCATTCTGCTATTTCTACAAGTATAAAATAAGCATTGACTATGGGTAACATACCCAGTAGCATGCAATGCATTATTGATTTATTGAAAATTAAGGGCATCTGAAAAATGGTTCAGATAATATTACACAAAAGGGATAGCACTTTTGAGCTGCTTTCTACTTCTGTGGGATGTAAGTAGTAACATCTTCCAGAAAAAAATGCATGCCACTGAGGAACAAGTGCTGATACACTGAATAACTGAAGGAAGAGAAGATTATAGTTGATGACAGCACACAGAACATACTCTTTGAAAATATCCATAAGCAATTTTACATTCAGAATTCCAAAATAAATAAGACATAGATTTCATACTTGATTTGTTCTGGCACAAATCTGGGTAAACTAGAGTGCAGGGCTACCCAAAATGAAGTTATTAAAAGAAAATTATACCCACAGACTAATCTCTGGCAAGCACTCAAAAGCAGTCAAAACAGCAGTCATGAGATATTTACCATAAAATAAAACTATCTGACATTTTCATTAGTACACACTGGCAAGAAATGCATACTGATGTTCTGAATGCCTATAAAAAGCAAAAATGAACACATACACAAAAAAAATTACAAGCAATTTAGAAAGAAAGTGAGCTTCCTTTTTCATATGAATTGTAAGCTTCAGTGATGCAGCCAGCAAGCGCCAACAGAAAAATATTTTTGGGAGGGTTTTATACATAAGAGCTTTGTCCTGCTAAGGCAGACGAAAGGTCCACTTAGCACAGTGTTGCAGAGTAGCAAAAGGAAAATATTATGGAGAACACAGGTGCCCAGACAGTTTCTCCCAGTACACTCCCACAGCACCTACAAATGTTGGGTTAGGGATGCCAGAAAGCCCTTACTTGCCTAGTCCTTTTCTTACTAAGTCATCATTTTTTTTATGGCAACAATTCCTTTTTGAACCTACTTATACTACCTGACTCTGCAATCTCCAGTAAATTCCAAAAGTTCAATGCCCACTGCATAAAGCAGCACTTCGCTTTATCTGTTTTAAAATCACCTCCTACTACCTTAAATGAGTACCATCTAGTTTTAGTACTGTGAGCTTTTGGCAAGTAACAGTTCCACATTCCTTTTATCCACTGCCTTCGCGATCATAGAAACATCAATCATATTTCTGCACCTTCTTTTTTCAAAATTGAACCTACAGCTTTGGTTACACTACTTGTTTTTCATACAACAACTGCTGTAGATACACACAAGGTCTATCTGAAAGTATACATAACTTTCATTTCTAAATCTACCTTGTATTTAAATTTTATTTTTGAGTAGAATCTTTTAATCCACCTCTAAGACACGGCTTAACTTTTCAACATGTGACTTTATAGTCAAAAAAATCTCCAAATTCTCTAGGTAATTAGCACATTGTTTTTATATCGTTAACACCTTTATGATATGCAAAATCAATTTCCAACTACCTTTAAGCATGAATATATACAGGAACCCATATCTGAAAATATTCTGTCAGTTCTTTGTGTATCATGTAATTTTTTGCCAACCTTAAAGGAATTTTGAATAATTGTTAATATGATTTACTGCAACCCAAACAATGACTAATCAGGAATTAAACATGATAGCTTTGAACAAAGCCATCTAAATTATACATCATGTACTGTCTGTTAACAGGATTGAAACAAAGTTTGTCAGGCCATCGTAAAAAGTAACTGAAAGAAAATATGCCTTCACAGGTACCCTATTTGGGAGATGTACCCGTATCTCTGTTACAATCAACTACTGCATGGAATGCATTAGGAGGAAGAAATAAAGTACTCACCTCAAAAGCTCTCTGAAGATGAACAATTGTAACATCCATATTGACTTCATTGAATTTTGTGATAAGCCTCTATCAAGAGAGAGCAAGTCCAATCTGATACATTTAACAAGTGTAGTTTCCCATTGGCAGGACACACTAGCTGTTCATTTTTTTTACTTTATGGATAAGTTTATTATCATTTTAAAACAGAAAAAATACAGACATAAAACTTAGAGGATCCTTCAGTGATCACATTTCCAATTGTGATTGTCTTCATAGACATTTAGAAATTCTTACTATGGATTTGAAAGACCTGTTGATACTAAAATCCAATAGTACCATGACACAAATATCACAGTTGTGCTGTTTTGCTCAAGTAGGAATCATCTTAATATTATCTGACCCCAAAATAAATAATGGTTGTAAAACTTCAGTGGAAAGAACTTCCACTGAAATAGCATGCAAGATGCATGTTTTGTAATTTCTACGTTCTTAACTTTGTTCTAAAAGCAAAATTCACAAAAGGAATTAGAAAGCTTTCCTGTTCCACAGCAAAGGTCTATGCATTCTGTCAATGCTACAGCTGGCAAGCAAGAGCTAACCTTTGCCCCATGAAGTGCTGCAGCAGTTTAGAATCAATGTAGACAGGCTTGGAAACTGTAAGCCGGGGCATATGACTGTGAGCACTATAAAAAGCAGTGCTGTAGGCACTGCTTCAGAGAGGGTAGTGCTTGGTTCTTCAGAGATGTGGACAGAAAAACGTCTGTTAGAGAGCATCAGACAAAGATTTGGATGAGTTCAACATATTCATTTGTGGGCAAGATAACGGTATGTTATCTAAGAGAGTAAAATGAATAGAAAGCCCCAAGGAATAGAAAGCTTTGAAAAATGCAGAGATGGGGTGGGGAAGTCAGGTGAGATTTTGGCCTGCTGAAAGGATAAGATTGGCTTGCAAGTTTCTATTGTTTCTGTATACCTAAAAACAAGTCTCAGATAATCAGAAGAGTCATCTTTGCTCAGAGACAACTGGTAATAGAAACTGGAAATCTTTAACAAAGACTTCTTACAAAACATTAGTCAGTAAATTTACATAGATCTCAATAAAGACAACACGAAGTAATGGTGCTGAAAATTACACATAAATCATCTTACCCCAATAATCAAGCACAGATTAAGCAGTGATTGAAGTAATACTAAGTGTTTTTTTAAAACTCATTTTTGTTTTTCATACTGAAGAACACTTCAGAAAAAGAGCACATCTAAAATATTTCTGCACATAATGCAAAGTAAGTATGTGCATGTCTCAAGAAAAAAAGACTACCACCAAGAAATTAAGATTATAATACCTGTAATCTTATCTTGGCCATCTGCACACTTTTGCCAGAACTACTTCCTAGAGGAAGCTCTGGACAGATACGCCTAATTCCACTTTTATGGAGCTCAGACTCTTCAGGAAAATACTTGTCAGAAATCAAACACTTACTTTAATCATGGATGATTATCCACGTCACAATACCATGGCTAATTTATATAAACTTATATAGCATCATCACCTGAAAACAGACGCTGTTTTAATAATTTTCACTCTGAACCCATACTTTATCTAGATAAACTGTTCATTTCTTTCAGCCACAGGAAAGTGAAATTTTTGGTAATCCTTCAAAAAAGTATTGAGCTGTATTTATTCCAGATTGAAAAAAATCCAAAGTTATAACAACTGGTGCAACAGATTTTTTCAAGGAAGATTTACTTATTAGTAAAGTTATTTTTAATTCTTTTTATGATTTAAAAGTAACATCTTGTAACAAAAGCATTTTATCTTAACTCTCAACAAGAATACCAACAAAATACCAATCAGTGGATATGTAACAGAGTATTTCAGCTACTTACTTCTCTATCAACTAGTGAAGAAGGTAGAAGAAAAAAAAGGCAAAGAAATGTTGTGGAGAAAAAGCAGGATCATGTAAAATATATTTGTTAATACAGTCTCCTCAGATCTCCATTTCTCCATAATTCCTACATCCAAAAGAATATCAGCTATTTAAGATGCACAATTAATTATATGACATGAACGACATTTCAACAAGGAAATCGTAACATAACCTTCTATTTTCACTGATTTTGTAATTTACAAAACCTGCTGTGTTTTATCACAGAAGCATGACTATATCTTAACACATTTTTTGCTTTTAAATTTTGTTAAATCAGAATATTGCACCAAGAAAGTCCTCTTAAAAATTAATTGCTTTGATGCTTGAAAACAAGATCAAGTATGGCAACAAGACCCTTGCCCACATTAACAGGTCAGTGCAGTGATTAGAAAACATGTTAGGCAGAACTTAAAACGAGGACTGATTTAGGTGGTTTAACTGCAGAATATGACATTATTGGTACACATATCCAAGAAAAAAAAAATTAACAACGTATATTAGTATCAGGATGTCGTGCCTGGTTCAGACTCTATTCTTTTTCTGTCAGATACATCCATGCCTATCAGGAAAGACACTGAAAAATGCATTCTCATATAACAGCCCAGTAGAAGAAGAGAGAGGAATAAGATGAGAAGCGCAAAGAACATGGAGCCTCCTTCTGTACAGTATACCTATCTATACCTCTCTCTTCTCATGGCTCAAAAAAGATAAAAGACACACACACACACACACACACACACCCCCGGAAAAAGTTGCTTTTATGGGGAGTACATCAATCTATCCTGAACTGTGATTACTCCTCCAAAATTACCAAAATTAATTCTCTTTCTTGGCCTTCTGTAACATGCTCCAGATCCATCAAGATGCAGACCGGGACATCTCTATACATTTCTTTTCACGCTTACTGACTCATGGTTTTGAAACCGTCATCTTGGATCTTCAGTGGTTCAGCAGTATTCAATGGTACAAAATGGAGGTGCAAAACTATGCAAAAGGACCTTCCCGGTTCATCAAATCACTTAGCAGTAAGACAATGCTCATGTTATCAACAGAAGGCCCCAAGAAAGTAATTCAGTTTTCCTGAGCTGAGAAGTAACAGTTTTCTTGAATCAGCTAAGATATTTCGAACACTGAAGCCATCAAAAAAGAGTTCCATTGGTTAAGGAAGACTTGAGAATACAAAGCATTTACAATGTGTATCACTGAACTGAAGACTTAAGCCAGTCTCTAATTAACTTAACTATCTCAGCAGAAAATTACTCATTCTTCTTATAGTACCAAATCAGCTATTTATCACAGTATCCCTTAATAACTTTTGGGAATAAGGAGTACAAACATTTCCTGTCTATAGTTTTCCTCCTCACAAAACACCTCTTCTCCACCCCTCAAAAAAAAACCCAAGCACAAAGGAACCCCATGAATTCTTCTTTCCCTATGCTTTCTTAATGTATTTCACCAAATTTTGTACAAGAAATCAATAAACAAACAGCCAGACAGTGGGAAAGCCAGTATTTGAGCAAGTTCTGAAGACCTTTAGCTACAAAAGTAGCTAAATTTGCAATTCTAAATACACATAAGTAAAAGATGAGCAGTTTAGGATTAACACTGAAACGAAATTCAAAAGCTTAGTCAGAAAAGGGTAATGGAATTTGAATCACCTTTGTTATATTAGCATATGGAAGTTCAGACTTTTTGTAACTAATGAGAACAAATTAGCAGGCTCAGGACCAGACCCTGTTCTCTTCACTTTGTTGAAACGCTACCAGAACACATTGTCCTGAAAGTCAACGGATCTCTCTGGCTCAGATACCTTGATTATATGCTGCTAATGAGTAACAAAATATTAGACACCAATTAGTTCAGAGCATTCCACAAATGAAGACAGTGCTTGTGGCTCAGGATAGGGTAGTTTTTGAGTTCAGATACTTTAAAGTTTTCAGACAGCTACAAGTTCTGAACATTCTATCTTGTATTTTTACATTGTAACAGAATAACAGTTTGTTCCTGGAAACAACAATAATACTCATACAATGTAAAGACTTACTTTAAGAAAGCTTATGAATATGATGACAGAAGATGCTAGGCTACTTATCCACAAGTCATTAATCTATGTGGTAATTTAAATAAAGAGTTATATAAGATAGTAAAAGTATTTCACAAGGAAAGGAAACATAATTAGCCATTAGAATTCTGACTGTGGAGTCAAGTAAACAATAAGAACAATTTGCTATGGGAAGCTGTCATAGCACACTGGAATTTTCTGGGGCTATTGTTAGCTCTTACCACCTTTTTCTGCTGTAATCCTTGACGCTAACAGCAGACAGACCATGGCTTTAAGAGACATTTGGCAGACAAATTAAGCCAGAGCCAACTACTACCTTGATAATAAAAATATTGCTTACTCAGCTTATAAATTTCATAATACTAATAATTACATGTGGTTTTTTACCATACCGAAAATATCTGCATTTCCCCTGGCCCATTTGCACCATATCCTAGCTGTACCGCAGAAGAAAACTGAATGCATACATGAAACAGGTAAGAAAAAATTAAAATTAGATAAATGCCGATTAAAATAAGAAATGTTTAATTATCTTGATTCCATACTTACTAAGCCAGTGGCAAAACTCAGGTGATACTGTAAGGTTCCTCCCCCCCTCCCCGACTCCTTTATAATCCAAAACCTGTTTCTCTAAAAACTGTGACAGAAGTTTGTAAACTGCTGTATTTGGGACTACAGTGCTGTAGTGCCTTGAAGTTCATGCATTTTGCTGACTACATTCTCTTTCAGCACAGAGTTTCTTTCACAAAAGTGACTGACCATTCTAAAGCACAGTGTTCACCACCAAATTAGTTCTGGACAGACCTCCTTCCATTTCCTTTCTCTTCTCATTCACACAGGTATTTACCTCCTAGCAACATCAAACAAAAGTAAAAATGTGACTTCTAAGAATCTTTTCAACTCATTTGTAAAATTGCACAAAGCTTCAAACAGACAGTTCTTTCCAGCCTGCTCTGATACGCAGAACAAGCCTGATAGACATAAGTATTTTAGCTATACAGAACAAAAGGTCACTGAAATTTCCTGAATGCAAATAGGGGCTAGGTTTTGTTTTAGGTCTCAAAACAGAGAAGGGACAAAGTAGAAATATCTATAAATAATACTCATCTAAGCACAAACAAGAAATATTTATTTTAACATACAAAACAATTTAGCATTTCCAAATCCATAGGCATTAAGGGGACAAAAAAAGAAATTTAGCTCAGCTGAATTCAGTGGAAGGTTTGCCATTGATTTTTCAACCAAAAAAACCCTAACTACTTAAGCTATAGAAGACAACGAACGTTCAAACTTCAATATTTTATATTTTTAGCCTCTTTAAAGTACTTTCTTCCTAACAGGAATTAATTTTTCGTCTGCCAGACCATCTATACTCCACAAGGATTCGCCGTTTCGACTAACATGGGTTCCAAGGCAGCAGCATTACAACTGAGATACATGGACCTTTTGTGAGTAGAGATACCGTTCAGCTCTGAGATCCTCCAGGGAGCTTGCTATGACGGCTAGCAAACTTCCAGAAGGGTTTTTTAGGCAGGGGAAAGGAAAAACAACAAAAAAATAAGCCATCCCCACAAAAAAAGAAAAAACAAGCCCAACCACTAAGCTCTTATGTGCAACCACTTCTTCCTTCAACCTGTTACGGCTCCGGGTGAGGGAAAAGGAGGGAGATTTTCGCGACGAAACCAGAGCCCTCCCGAGAGGGAGGCGGGGGGGAGCTGCGAGTTTCAGAGGGGAAACGACGCGGGCGCGGTACCTGCGGTATTCCAGCAGCACCCATCGCCTCGAGGAAAGCCGCACCCGAGCGGCAGCACCAGGGTAGCGGAGGCGGCCGCAGGCGCTTGAACTGAGGGAAGGTGGGCGAGTCGCGGCCTTCCAACCCCACCCTCGTCGCGCCCGACGAACCGGGCACCGCTAACCCGCGCCGCCAGCTCTCCGCCACCAGCAGCCGGCCCGGGAAGCCTCGGAACAAGCCGGCCCCGCCGCCTCAGCCGGGCGCAG
>Ga0065711_1047114_pt1 | contig 12516 bp, 8 predicted proteins | sample Hoacrofraction12_FD_59098 | JGI IMG/M metagenome (GOLD analysis project Ga0065711, IMG submission 59098) | Hoatzin crop microbial communities from Cojedes, Venezuela - Epithelial fraction 12 v2 (version 2) | ecosystem: Host-associated > Birds > Digestive system > Esophagus > Crop | place...
AAGCCAGGATGCCATTGGCCTTCTTGGCCACCTGGGCACACTGCTGGCTCATGTTCAGCCGGCTGTCGACCAACACCCCAAGGTCCTTTTCTGCCAGACAGCTTTCCAGCCACTCCTCCCCAAGCCTGCAGCATTGCATGGGGTTGTTGTGACCCAAGTGCAGGACCCGGCATTTGGCCTTGTTGAACCTCACACAGCTGGCCTCGGCCCATCGATCCAGCCTGTCCAGATCCCTCTGCAGAGCCTTCCTACCGTCAAGCAGATCGACACTCCCGCCCAATTTGGTGTCATCTGCAAACTTACTGAGGGAGCACTCAATCCCCTCATCCAGATCATTGATAAAGATGTTAAACAAGACCAGTCCCAAAACTGAGCCCTGGGGGACACCACTCATGACCGGCCGCCAGCTGGATTTAACTCCATTCACCACCACTCTCTGCACTCGGCCATTCAGCCAGTTCTTTATCCAGCAAAGAGTACACGCGTTCAAACTGTGTGCAGCCAGTTTCTCCAGGAGGATGCTGTGGGGAACAGTGTCAAAGGCCTTACTAAAGTCCAGGTAGATGACATCCACAACCTTTCCTTCGTTCACTAGGCAGGTCACCTGGTCATAGAAGGAGATCAGGGTGGTCAAGCAGGACCTGCCTTTCATGAACCCATGCTGGCTGGGCCTGATCCCCTGGCTGTCCTTCACACGCCCAGTGAGCGCGCTAAGGATGAACCGCTCCATAACCTTCCACGGATCCTCCTTCCAGCCCTTCTTGTACATGTGTGTCACATTGGCGATCAATTAATTGCAGTTAACCAAGAAAATTCTTATTTTCACACAATCCTTATTCAGTGCACAAGAAAATTTGGCTATGTTACTTTTATAGGTAATTTCAATTCTAAGTAGCTGGTTAATCTTCAATGTGTTTTTAGAAAAAAATATGTATTTTAAAATGTTGCATTGCATGTGCAAACAGAAAGAAGGATTTGTAGTAGAATACATTTTCTTAATTAGATAAATTCAAGAAAGAATATAAGACTACTAGGCTGCTGCTGCTAACACATTCGACTCCCACTTGTACTCAGGCAAATACATTATCTTTACCATACATAAAATGCTTGACTCTAGAAGGTGGGGTACAAAGAGGGTGGAATCTTGTGTACAGCAAGGCTTAAAAAAAGCAGTTGGCACCCCCTCATCGCTGGCGCGTAGGAAATGTTCTCCAGCAAATGGGAAAATGCTGTTTACAATGCTCTGGTTAGTGTTATGCAGAGAGGCAAGTAGCTACAGTGAGTCTGGAAACATCCTCAGAGATTCTTAGCTGATGGGATTTCTCCAAGCAGAGAGAAACAGAGAGGAAAGGAGACAGAGGAGCAACACAGAAAGAAGAGAAGCCTGAGGGGAAAAAAGCTCACTTGCTGCTGATGAAGGATGAGAAAAGCAGATACCAAAGGCAGCACGCCTGCAAATATTCCCCAGTGCATGTCCAGTTCAGTAAAAGGCACGCGAATGGTCTACTGTGATGAGGGACCACTTGTGTTTACTTACTTGCTGACAGACTTCCTACGCCCTGCCTGATCAAGCCCACCCCCCACTGGATGGGCAACCATGTAAGCTAAACGGCATCTTCGGAAAAGCCCCTCACCGCATCCACACGGAGGGGTAACGCTGCCCCGGGTATCCACCCCACTTTTCCCTGTCACCGCACTCCTCCTCTTCCTCTGGTGCCTTGCACTGAGCCTCGCTGAGAACCCTGTATTTTTCAGCCAGGCAAAGAGGCCCGAATCTGTCACCGCTGTCCCATAATCAACAGCGGTGTTGTACAAGATGGCTGGGGACGGTCACTGAAACCGCGGCAGCAGGTGAGGGGAGTGGAAAGCGTTGCCCGAGGAAGGCGTTTTCACTTAGCTGATACCTTTGACGTGAACTCTGGGCAGGATATTTTGGAACGGCGCCGCGTGCAGCAGGTCACACACTTCCTCCAGGGACTGGAATGAAAAGAAAACGAGAGATGTTTAGGATGGAAGAATCCCCGAGCCACGCCAGGTCCCCAGAACGGGCTTCCAGAAGCAGAAACCCCAGCAGGCAGCCAGCCGCCGCTGCCGCCACTCCGAGCCCTCACTCTCCTCACGGCATCGCTCCCAAAGACCAGTTGATTTCACCAGGTTACCTTGGATCCCCAAATAAACTCCAGCAGCTCTCCTCCTCCCTCAGCTGGCCGTTCGTGTAGGCCAGGGTACTGGTTAAAAAGGCTAATGCAGAATGACTAATGTCGGTGTGAAAGCGGCAGACGGCTCCTGCGCAGACAGCGGGAGGGCTGAGGAAGGTGACTCGCTGCGTGGTTGTCGTTACCACCGCTATTCCCACAGCCCACGACCTATCACGACAGGCGCACCTCCCCGCCAGGCGAGCTGCGACACAGGACCCCAGCGGTGAACCACCTCTTTGGAAGCGTTTCGCATCTTCAGGGTTGGGGGGGGTGGAAGACAGACGTCTCCCGGTTCTCAGCTGCCGCACGTGCAGAGAAAACGCAGAGATGACCGGACGCAGTGGCATGACTTTGCCATGCCCCTCTCTTCGTTTGTGGAGCAGAGGCCCTCCCCGCTCGTTTGTAATCCCTCAGCACCAGCGTTAGAAGAGACGTTCCTCAGCCACACCCTCTGCAGGACCGGGGTGCCGGGGCTCACGTGCCTTTCCCAGGTCTCATTGCTCACTGGCAGCACGTGCTAGGCAACCAAGGTCAGCAGGACCCACCCGCCAGCAGAGATGCACCACAGACCAGCGCTCTGCACCGGGGTAGACTCTGGTGAAGTTGCCATGGATGACCACAATGGAAAAATACTGAAATACGTGACAGGACATCGGGGCACCACCAAGGGCAAAGACGCAAGGAGGGGCAGCAAGCAGTGTTGTGTGACTAGAAAGTGCCACCAAAGCTGTGTCCCAGAGAAGGTACCCCAGCGCTGGTGTCACTTTGGTGCACCCTCAAGCAGTGCTCCCGGGAGGCAGTGAGGGCCCTCACCTGCCTGGCCTTTCACCACCCACCCTGTGAGCCTGCACCCAAAGCTTGCTGAGGAAACGAGGGAGCTGGTTTGCAGTCAGCAGAGCTCTCCAGGAGGTGGCCAGCCCAGCCTCCGCGGCAGCGTGTGCTTACACAGCGTGGGCAGAGCACCCCACAGACACGGGCAGGGCAGAGACTCCCCACCCGAGTCTCGAGAGCACAGTGCAGGTAAAGGAAAGGAACACAGCAGATCTGCTGCTTTTCTGGCCCACCTTTTCCTCTCTTAGCACACCAAAGCACGAAGACCAAGAGATTACACGTCTGGCCACTTTGGGTGAACAGCAGATAGTAACAACGTGGAGGAAGGGCAGGAAAAGAAGAGGTAGGGATAAAGAGCGATGGTAGCACCGCGCCCTCAGCAGCGGGCAGCTTCGCACGCTGACAGGCAGAGGCTGGGTGTGTAGGAAGCAGCTGAAAGACCAGACGTGCCTCACAGCTCCGCTCAGACCAGGACAGAGGAGTGTCTGGCAGAGCGGGCGCCACTGTCAGCCATCCTAGCAGCGAGGAGGATGTCCACGGAGCCCACGTTAACTTTGCGATGTTTCAGATGACAATGGGAATGACAAGCAGGGAAGGGGAATAACAGTCCCAGGCGCACAACTCATTGACACAAAGAGAGTAGCCACCCTGTGACTGACTGCAGGAATACCGTCTTTGCTCATAATTTACGATCAGGGTTATAACATTTGATCCTCAGGCACCGCGCACAAGGCAATGTCTCTCCCCCAGCGAAGTTCAGCGTCCCTGCCATCTCACGGGCATGAAAGCCCCTGCATGGCTGCAAGAGATCAGAGCAGGGAACTGTTTCTACCCATCTGCCCATCAGCAACAGCAAACGCGCAGTTTTCAATCCTGTTATTTGTGACGTTAGTAACAAAAATTGGAGAGCACAGTTTGGGAGACAGATGGGTTTTAAACGAGCGCAGCAGGCACCTACCAGACTCTGTTCAATGAGGAGGCAAAACAGGACGGCATTTCCCACTTCCCGCAAGTTCTGGAAGCAGACAGTCTTCAGTTCTGCATATTCAACGATGTCCTTCAACTGATGGTGAAAAAACTCCAAGATACCTGGAATCAAAAGAGAAGCAAAAAAATTAAGTCTCAGGAGCCAGAAAGAAATCTCATGGTGATCACACAGCCACACCTCTCTCCATCTACCAGCACATGACATTTTCTTATCTCCCGACATGCAGCCTAGAGGAAACTGAAAGGAGCAGTATTTAGACACATTAAAAATCAGAGGTTATGAAGTGTTAAGCCAGCGGTGTGCTGACCTTTTCAACTGGATAAATCATGCAAAACGGAGTGCCTAGCTTCTCACTCCTGGAAAAGGGAGCCAGTGTAAGCGGTAAGAACACAATTTCCAGGAGCAGGAAGAGACTAGGGCTCTCGTCTGCCGTCAGTCCTGTTCCAGCCTCTGCCTCCCACCCTGCCGCACCGCCTGACACGCTCAGTTCACAGCTGTTATTTTCAAGGATGACAGAGCCGGCAAAGAGCAGAGCGCTAAAGGTAACGGGGAACAGGGCTGGTGTCAGGCTGCGACTCTGACAGTGCCGCAGGCAGCCAGAGGTGATCGGCAACCTCACAACACACACACAGAAATCACAAGTCAAGCTCTGCTGGCAAGGGTGCAACAGATCAAGCACAGCCAGAGCATTGTTTCTGGCAAAGTTTTGCCAAAAGCTGTTCAAAACCAGCTAAATTATGATTTTAAAACACACGTAATTTACATGAACGTATGTCTTTTCCACCAAACCTTCCCCAAACAATGGTGACAACGCGCTGGTGGATTTCCAGCTCCTTCCCCCCAGCCCCAGAAAGGCTGTGCAGTGCCTTGGTTACAGACAAGCCCAGGAGAGCCCGGGCTCCGCAGCTTCTGCAGGGACCCAACCTGGTCAGCACTGCGGAGGTTAAAGCAACATGCAGGACGGGTGAGAAGAGCAGAGAACTGCAGTAGGTCAGACAGCTCTCTGGCTTTTTACAAGTTAATTTTTATCAGCATTTTTCCATCTGTCTGCACCAGCCTGGCCATTTTAAAGAGCCACGAAAAACCTTGACTGATGACAGAAGAAAATACACCGTGCAAAGCTTTTGAATTGTGTGCTACATACGGCAGTTCCTTTCCATTACACTGAACTAAGTCAGACAGTTGAATCTCCACCCAATCACATCTAAAGCAATTGAGAGGAGACAAGGAAAGGGAGCACAGAAGCCCCCTCCACCTTCTCACATGTTCCCTGAGCACAGCTGATGAACGCTTCCCATGCAGGAGACTGGACTTTGGTATTTACCCAGCAAGGCCATGGCTGAGAGGGGAGTGCGCAAACATAAATACAGCCTGGAGCATATCTATGCCAAGGAAATCCCTCAAACTCAGCAGAGGAACTTGAAAACATACAGTGAAGGAAGCACTGTACAGCTAACCCACACACTTCTACAGAAAGCTTCACATCATTAAATTTAGTAACACAAAACATCAATAAAGTGTGTGGTGAGGGGATGCAGGGCTGGCTCTGTTACATCTCAAAGAACTGTTTGTCAATAGAAAATTTGCAGTAGATGAGTGTTCCCACACACGTTCAGCGGATATAAATTTCAGACCTAACTCAAGCAGTTTAGTGACTCAATAGAAAAGCAGAACTGAAAAACCACTGGAGATAGGTCAGATGTAATGAGTGCTTCCTGAGCCTGATTTATTCAAAGGAAAACATATTTAAATCTAGCTAAAAAGCAAAGAAGTCAAGCCAGCACATCACCAGCTCCCCCCTTCCCATAACATGGGGACCGTGTAATTAAAAAGCTCCGCAAAAGACTGTTGGTGTCCGTTCAGCGCTGCAGTATAAAGGCCAACTGCAATTCCCAGGTGTCTGAGCAGCAGTGAGCCCTTGTGTTTGTTGTTTAAACACACCTGCCCACCACAGCAATGAGATGCTACAGTGCTGAATACTGGGATTCCTATTTTAAAGATCAGGTTGAAAAGGCAGATTGATACAGCGGAATCTTTTTTACAAAAAATTTTTCGTGCTAGGAAAAAAATGCAGAGTGAGGGCACTGAAACAAGCTTTACTACAAGTCTACAGTGGGTTTTAGTTACGTGCCCTAATATTTCCTTTGTGTTTTTCTCTGCTGATGAAAGGTCTTCTAAGGATCTACTGCTAGAAGTCAAGTCAAATACTTTCCAAATACCGAGACTGGATGCCTTTCTGGAAGCAGAAGTCCACTGCATTATCCTGGACTTAGGTCTGTGCCACAGAGGAAATCAAACTAGAATATCTGCCAACGCTTCCGGCCTTAGTATCCATGGCATGTGCACAAAGATCGATGGTGAACCAACAGAAGGGCTGGAAGACTCGCCAAGACACACTGAGTAACTGTAGACTTCTCCACATAGTTACCATGGTGAGAAAGCACTACCCGAGCAAGCAGGATACTGGCTATAAGGACGTTCTTCCCCTTTATCTGGTATGGCGAGTGGGAGCAACGAGGTGAGAAACAGAAGCTGAGCAGAGCAGCAAGGACGATACTGCTAGCACAGCATGGAAACAGCCATCAGTCACGAAGGGGTTGGAAAGGAGAGGGGTTTTCAGACTCGCCTCAATTCCCTGCTCAGCCTGTGGATTTTGTGGGGAGGTTCAGAAGAGGAACTGATACCTGGAATGATGTTGAGAAAATTTTATCCATGTTGTATGTACAGCTCTGAAGTGAAATCCTGAGAATAACCCATGCTGCCTACAGCAAATAGCAAGGAGCAGGATGGCACAGAGAGAAACCAGGAGCAGCACAAAGGACGGTGACAGGCAACAAGGAGCTCATACTGAAGGTGCAACAAACCAAAGCATGACTAAGTCCACCCAAAAGCAGCGGGATAGCAGAAGTCAAAGAGGCTTGAGGTTCATACCCTAAAAAAATACATATTGTCTTCTATAGTCACTCCAAGTTACAGAGTTCCTCTCAAAGTCCTTAACAAAGACCCTCGTTTCTTCACCCAAAGCCGCAGTCTCCGTATACAGATACATAAATACACCCCCTCATGCATTCATGAACAAATTGTGTGTTATTTTTAAAATCTGACACCCGGCACTTAGCACGCAGCGGTTCCAAATGCCGCTGCTATCAACAGTGCGCTGCTTCCCCTCAGATGGAGGGCTTGATTTACCAGCAAAATAGACAAAAGTGCACAGAGCTACATAGGCTACTTTTGATGGAACAGAAATGACACTGAAAGCATGATCTGCTCCCCGATGGAGTCCTGTGGCAGAAATACATCGTCATGCGTTCATTAATGTTTGAGCAATGGCGTTCTCAATTATACCTCCTTATACTGTACAGCGCACAGAACTGTATTTTTATGAAAGACTACGCATGCATACTGAAGCCCTGGAAAAAGAACAAGTGTCTGAGGAAAGTTAATTTCACCTCCCTGAATGTAACCTTCCTCTTCCCCCTGATTTTATTTTTAAATTTTAATTCTAAGTTACTGAATTAGTTTATATATATATATATACACACACACATATATGTAATTTTGCAAGGCAAATGAATCAAGTCTTTTTGCTCCTTCTCTCCAAGAATGCAGTTTTAACTAAACCTCTCTGTTCCTGCAGACGGGATGATGTCAGGTGTCGTAATCGATTTTATAATCCCAGTTTGTGATTTACACAGATCTCAACAAAAGCAAAGGCTGTTGATAGAAGAAAGATCCAGTAAAGTACAGAAGATCAGTAAAGGATTAGGTTCCATCTCTGCTTCCAAAATCCCATCTCAGCAGCACTCAAACAGCAGATGCCAAGTTTCAGCTGTGCAGTCTGTACACTAATTAATTTAGGAAGTCAGACCAAATCAACACATGCAACGCAAAGCTGGCTGGATTTCTTCACTTTGGTCACCTTTCATTTTCTACAAAACAATCTCAGTTCACACCTACAGACTCAAATCAGACAGGTTCCAGAGCTTGTAACAATTCTGGTACCTAAAAGATTAGGACAAAAATTGGCTATTAATTCTAAAACTGAATTGCTGACTAACAACAAACTAGATCTTTAATATAATTCTTCGTCTAGATGTTTTATGGATTATTTTCTGCAGAGTACTGACTTCACCATCACCAAATAAAATCTGCTAATCTGCAACAGCAAAACTGATCCCAAGAAACTGGGTGCTATAATGACTTTTAGTTTACGTTCACTTTCATACAGAACTCCTAATGGTAGCTACAAATACTTCTTTGGCTCACAACAGATGTCATTAACTCTCACGCCATTCCTTTCAACAGAAACGTCTGTAAGGTTTAAGCATATACATATATCTGGGAATTATGATCACAGAGCCTGTGCACTCTGTTTGTTTTGCTAGAAAGAAATATGCTGTTGTTCTGCATATCTAATCAGTCCTTACTGCCCTTTTGCAATTATCTGGGTGATCCGAGTTGCCCCAAAATTCTTTCAAATAGTCTGTGATTCCCTCCCAAATCTTTCTCCAATGGACAGGTTCCAGAAAAACCTATTATTAAATCCCTTTCATTTTCTTCCCCGCGAGGACTCAAGCCATTGCGCCCCCACCAAGAAATCAACTTATTCTCCTACTCATCCAAGTCCGATCACAAACCCGGGATACCGGGGAGTGTCTGCTGTGCCCCAGGTGAAGCTTCCCCAGCAGCCTCTGCCCACTGCTGCCCTCCACCACACTTCCTGGCCCAGGCTAGCTCTAGTTCCTATCAGACCCTGACCCAAAATGTTCCAGGAAAAGGAGGGGTGGAAGACAGTTTTCTGCCAGGCTGCCATGCTGAAGCAGCTCAGAAGGTGTTGCCAGCAGCACAACCCAGCCCACTGAGAGACAGGAACGAAGCAGCCAGCAGCACAGGGCACTGGGAGGCTTCCCCAAACCGCCGCGTGAACACACAGGATTTCGAGAGATCTGGCTGCCCTGCACCAGCTTTGGGTGTTTGCTTCTTTGATTTATTTATTTTTTTAAAGAAGAAACTTGGAAATGCTCCACTCAGGAAAAAAATACACAATTATGCTACTTTCTCGCCAAGTTTATATCTCGCTAAGCTCATACATTTTTTTCTTAGAAACTTTCTTTTGGAGGGGTGATACACCAGTGACAAAAATCTAAGCCTCATCTCACCGCAAAGCTACAAATTGCTTTCCTCATCATGTCCAATGACACTTCAGAGTGGCAGGACATGAAATACTCATTTATCAAAAGCAGGACTGCCGTATTCAAATACTAGAAAAACAGCAGAAGAAAATGTTACATCCAAGATGAAATTTCAAGTTTAAACTCTTGTAGGCCAATACTGCTTTAAGAGCGTTAGCGACTTTAAAAGGTCCCTTTAAAAATCCTCATGCTTAATGTATTTTTAGACAAATATTTTTATGACTACAAGATGAGCAAGTTCCCCACTGCTTTAGACTGTTCCTATGGTAACAAACCCATTGGTGAACAGGAGTCCTGAACAACTCTGATGCCACTGTTTGTACCCTGCTCCTTTTAGCAGGAATAAATCACCGCTTAGAAATCCACAGGTCTAGAGGGCTGATTATGTAGGGCTCTAGGAACTGCAATCAACAGAGTACAAACAAAGCCCTCCAAATGAGAAGTCTGAAGTGCATGAAATAGCTAGGGGCTTACTTACTGAGCGTACTCTAATCGCTTTGCGTGCGGAGAATGGACTTGGGAAATTACTTTTGAATTTGTAAATGCATGTTACATCAAGACAGATAAGAATCTACGTATTAAATCTGTAGATCAGAATCGCAGTTTTGGTCTGTATGTATAGGTAGTGCCAATTATAAAGATGTTATCTGTTATGAGAGAACAGAAGCAGCATACAGACACGCTCCATAACACTCAGACTTACTACTACAACTACCAACTTCTGCGGGAAGCTTTCGGAGGCAGAGGAGGGAACAGACAACAGCTGGCATGCATTAGTTTTCATTTTCTGTGGCGAACCAAGTAAACGAGGCGTGGCAAAGACCGCTACAGAGGAGAACTTAGCACAGAGAGGACCAGGATTCAAATCAAGCATGGTTCGAGCCTGCCCTTCTACAACCTGGCACTTCCTCTCACGATGCCAGATGAGGGGTACAACCTACAGCACGTCCCCATCGCAGAGAACATTTTCCTTTGTCGGTAAGAGCTGCTCCAAGGGCAGACAGCTCCATGATGGAGAGGCATCAGAGTGCGCAATACGATTCTTCAGTGATGTAAGAGAGGGATGGAGGTGCCCTGAGCTTCCACAGGCATTTTCTGTCTAGCATCTTCGACAGGAAAAGGCAGGGGCAGAGTGACAATGCTGTAAAGGCTGTCTCTGCCATTTCTTGGAAGAGACTCTGCGGGAAGTTATTAGGTGTCCTCTGCTAGAAATAGTTCAGAACAGCAAAAATACGTGTGTCAAGACACAGCCTGCTAGGAACAGGGACAGGGAAGGAGCACAGAATCACGTTGGTTTTTGAGATCCAATCCAAATCTAGTTGCTGTGATCTTCCATCTTAACACCAAGAGTTGCTCTGATCTCTCGGCATAGTGGGCATCTAAACACACGACATTTCTTTTGCAAGAGTAAATATGAGGTCAAAGCAGCTTCTGATCTCTACAAAACAGGAAAGTGATGAAGGATTTTAAAATGTTTTAATCAATCCTGTGAAGGCCACCATTGCACAAGTGAAGTTTTGCCTTTCCTATAAGATAGATTGCCTTTTAACCTCAGGAGAAAGTTTCTGCTTGAGTCCTTGGGCATCTCCGGCCAAATACTTGCTCCTTACAGGTGAAGATTTCTGGCAAGGGACTATGAGCGTCTTAATGTCACCTGCAGCACCGCAGACCCTGGTGATGCATAATCTATATTTGAGAATACCGACTGCTTGTGCGGTCAGACCTTAATGAGTGGCTAAAAACCTCAGATAGATTATTTTTATACTGCTAACTACCATGATTCATCCATTTCTACGCTCCAGGGAGAAAAACAGGAAGGAAACACTCAGTAAGTCCTCAGTTTCGTTTAACATTGGTGATGAGCGTCAAGCAAGCTGTGGGAAGCAGAAAAACCCAACCTCATTCCAGTTGGGAGTGGCATTTAATAAACCTAAGAGACTCTGGAAAAATAAAGATATACTCAGGAGGTGGGTGGCACATGGAAGGATTAATTTGTGTTAATTAGAAGTTGCGGAGGAGGAATATTTTGAAGAGGGGGGAAGCAGTTTCAGATTTTCAGTGAACAATGTGATAAATACTAATTAGCCAATTATTTCTCCATAGTGGCAAGCAGCTTTCAAAGTCATTTCTTCTGCTGCAGCTGTCACACCTCCTGTTAGGTGGCTAAGATTCACGCCACACAGACCTCAGGCATAACTATTGTGGCAGGACCAGTTTGCCTCTCAGCACCAGCACTCCTTTTATCTTACATTTGATAAGGGCAAAGGAAAAGGGAACCGTGGCTTTTCCAGAGAATCAGGGTTATCTGAACTAGACGTTTAAACAGAACAAGTGTGAGAGGCTAACTTGCCTCTCACAAAGGGAGAGGCAACTTCCCTCTAAAAGGGAAAAGCTCAACATGCTTATGAGAAAGACTAGAAACAGAAACTACTGTGAACATCCCAGCTCAAGACCAATTATGTCATAAGGCTGTCTATATACAGATTGTCATCCTTTTATTTGCCTAAGCATAGAATTCTTAAGACTTTATTAAGTACTTTCAGAAAGCCCAGCATTCAACGATTCTTGTTATGAAAGAAAAAAAAAGATTAAGTGTTGATTACTGGGAGAAAGAAGGGAAAGGGAAAGGGAAAGAGGTACACATTATCCAGAAGACAGTGATTAGTATCATCTTATTAAGGCTGCTATGGTAACACCAAACATGAACTAACCTGGAGAACCATACTCATGTCTTGGCAGCCTACAGATCTTGGGCATCACTTCCATTAGGGTCTTGACGTACTGAAGAATCGTCCCTTGTAACTAAGAGAACACAGATGTGTGTAAACACGTCAGTGTTATTGAACTAAGGAACTTTACAACAAATTTTATTCAAACCACACATGAACTGAACAAGCTCTAAAAATCTTGGATTTAATTCTGTCAGTCATCATCTTCAAAAGGGCAGCTTTTTCAAATGCATACAGGTGCACTTTCCTTCGTACGGCATTAGCCACCTTTTGCTACAGGGAGCGTGGCACAACAGTGAAGGCCAGGAAGAGGAAATCACGTTCTTCTCTTGCAGACCATCTCTATTGACTAACTAACTTTTAGATTCTTGGTAAAAAAAGTTGCATTCAGGCTGTATGGATAACTTCTTCAACATCTGGGCCGAGCACTCTTCTAAATAGGCCTGATGCTGTCCACTGCTAGACCAAGCTTAGCAATTAAACCTTCCTTGTTATTAAGGCGTCACCTGTCAATTATGTTATTAATGAAAGCCCAGAAGTTAGGCAAGGCAGAAAGCACACTCCAGCTGTTCGGGGGG
>Ga0065711_1047115_pt1 | contig 12516 bp, 4 predicted proteins | sample Hoacrofraction12_FD_59098 | JGI IMG/M metagenome (GOLD analysis project Ga0065711, IMG submission 59098) | Hoatzin crop microbial communities from Cojedes, Venezuela - Epithelial fraction 12 v2 (version 2) | ecosystem: Host-associated > Birds > Digestive system > Esophagus > Crop | place...
CCCCCCCCTTTTTTTCTTTTAAAGGGAAAAAAATAAATAAAATAAAATAAAATAAAATAAAATCTCGTCGCTTTCCCGAGCTATCACCCCGCCGGGGCTCTGTGCCCCTCCACTCCCCGTTCAGCGTTGCGCCAACGCTGCTCCCTTTTTTCGGTCTTTCCTCTGTTTGTGCTCCCTCCCCCTAATCTGTAACATTCATTTCCCTCGAGTCGATTTGCTAAAATGAGGGTGATACACCACATCATAGCCGAGATAATTTCGGTTCGCATCTCGGAAAATTGCTCTAATTATTGATGTTAAACTCGGGGAAATTAAAAGAAGGCACTTCTCCTTCATCTCCCGATTTTCAGCTCTAATTTGTTGAAATCGAGTTGTCATCACAATTCCAATCACTACCGTTAATAGTAAAAGTGTTCTAATAGAGCCAGAATTCGCGCAACCCATGCTATTAGGTAATTAAGAAAGATGTTAGAAAGGCAAGTGCTAATCCTCGGGCACACGGACAGCGTTTCCATCTGATCCAGCAGGTAGAACAAATTAATTACGAGAATCAATTAGTCCTAAAAGTACAGTTCTCGGGGCGGTGTAAGCCGCGTCTTCCATATGGATGAGCTGGTAAACGGTAAACAGATGAGGAATAAACCTTTCAAAGACCAGAAACGGCAGCCGCCCGGCTCTAACGCCCGGACCCCGGCGCGATCCCGCCTGGGCGCGGGCGGCCGCTCCCCCCGCGGCAGGGCAGTGCGTGTCCCAGCCACGCACACGCCGCGGGAAAAACCTGCTGGAGCATCCCCTCCTGGAACGCCCACCTCGGCATCAGCCCGGGACTTTGGCGGGGCGGGGGGTGGAGGTAAAAATACAACAGGGTTAGAACTTTCCCTGAGGAGCAAATAAGCAAACGAATGAAGAGTGATGAAAGGGGTCTAATACCCGACCTGTTAACGGAGGGAGCGCGGCCGGGGGTGGGTAAGCAGCTTGACTGGCCATTTCATCAGCTGAGATTGCTTCTCCGGGAAGGCTGGGGCTTTACTCATCGCTGTTGGGGGGGGTGTGTGTGTGTATATTTATATATTTATATATATTTATATATACAAAAATATATATATTTATATATAGTTATGTATAGTTATATATATTTATATATATATATTTAAAGCAGATCTGAAAGAGTAAAAACTTGTTGCTCCAGCCATACTGGGTCACAGCTTTAGGACTCAGGCAGGAGCTTGCTTGCCTGGCAGCCACATCGAGAAGGGCTGCTCTTCGGAGCCCCTCTTTCTTTTGGGTACAGCTGGGAAGGGGGGAATGGGGCGGCTGTTTGGAGCCCCTCTTTATTTTGAGTACAGCTGGTAATGGGGAAATGGGGCCGCTCTTCGGAGCCTCTCTTGATTTTGGGTACAGCTGGGAAGGGGGGAATGGGGCCCTTGAATTATCAAGCAATAACCCCCCATCTGCGGAGAAGCCCCCCGAAAGGAAGGGAACCCCCAGGAAAGGAGGGACCTCTGCACTGAGGTCCTCACACCGAGAGATTTTTTAAATTTAACATTTTGTGGCTTTTTGTGGCAGGAAGGGGGTGCCAGGTGTTTCTCACCATTGTAGGCTTTGTCGGCAGGGTGGCCTCTTTGCCCTGCAAGCCTGTTTTTCCCCTTTTGGCCCTCTTCTGCAGGTCCCCACGGTGATGGGCACCCAGCAGTACGGATCACATCCCGGGACCCCCAAACACTCCCAGCCCTGGCTGCACCCTCGGTCCTCCCTGAGGACCAGCCCCCAGATCACAGATTAGCCCTTTTTTCTGGCTGGCCACACACACGCACACAAGCAGAGTCCAATGTATTTTTGCACACACACACGATTCCGTTTGCTGCCAAATTCATGGGTGAGTCAGGTCAGGTTTTCAAAGGGACCCTCTGTAGCCTTCTCTCAATGGAGCGGGGTCCCCTGTTGAGATGGTCCCACAGCTTTCCCCCAGACTTGGCAGAAACTGCCCCAAACCTGGTGAGAAGCTGAGGTCTCACTGGACTGAGGGACACGTCTAGCAGAGAAAACGAGAGGGCCTGGGGTCAGTGCAAGGTGGGGAGAAGCAGCAGGTTTGGCTGTTTTACTCACTGTGTGTTTCCCTTCCCATGGAGGGGGGACCAGAACTGCCCCTCGACGCTGTGCTCCTGCATCCAGACCTCTAGAGGCACGTGTCTGTGAGCCCAGGTAGCCACACTACTGTGGGGTTTGTTTGTTGTTTCTTCAGTAAAATAAAATTATTTCTACAGGCTCAAAGAGCTTTATCAATGTTGCTGGTAGCAATGAACACACTTCCCCTCCCCACATGTATATACATACACCCACCTTTAATGATTTAATAACATACACGATACACACACTCTTTGCTTACATAAACACCAGTTGTCATTACTCGCACACTTAAGATCATTTGAAGGTATTAAGGGGAAATTTTGCCCTGGAAAAGAGAAATTTATTTGACTTAAAATCTAGGGGGTCATTTAAAAGGTCGGTGCCGCTAGACTGATGTTAGTAGCTTTATTTCAGTATGTTGCATTAGGGATAAATTTGGTGCCGTTTGAAAATACATGCACTTACCTTCCCGGGGCTCTTGAAGAGGTAAGGTAGCTTGGGAGCCCAGCCTTTTCATGCCTTTCAAGACAAATCCACTCAAAAAGGAAGGGTTAAATTAAAAACAGACAGCCTTGATATGATCAAAATGGGAGCCTGGCTGCAGGAAAGAGGTCTGAAGAGCTCAGTTTGAGTAGTCACACACGAAACGTAGAGAGAGGTCTTTTGAACACAAAGCGTGGCTTAATGGAGAATGTTCCATGCATGACGCTTCAGGCAAAACCGCTCCCCACCCTGAAGGAGCAGGGTACCTCTGCCTGGAGGCTCACTGGGTGCTGCTGGCGAGAGGCAAAAACACTTCTACGTTTCGCTGCAGCCACTTTCCTCACCTACATCCCGTCTGCCTTTGCCTGTGTCTACCCTTTCTCCACAGGTCTCCGAAACCCACCTCACCCGGCTCCCAACCCTGCCTCCTACCACCCTGCAAACTCACCGTGGAAAATCGCGGCTCCCAGGAGCAGTGATGCTGTGATCGTGATGAGGGATTTTATAAATTCAGCTTAACTGCCATGACATACAGGCAGCGGCGGGAAGCCCCTTTAGCACTAAGTTAGGTCTGCACTAGCAGCTTCCACTGGCACGTCAGTGTTGCCACAGATAATATTTTAATGTTGGCAGCACTCTAGCACACCTTGGCACCGCTCAGGTTCCAGGAGGGCTCGATGGATGGGCTCTGAGGTTAAGCTCTGCCTAAAACAACAGGTCCTAGCAGGTTGTCTCAGGATGGATAGTGCGAACAGCAGGGCTGAGGGAGGGTGGGAGGGGAAAGGAAGTTTAAGAGAAGAGTTTACCACCTTACCAGGTTGATGGCAGCACCAGGAGAAGATCCAGCCAGGTCTTCTAAGGCTTGTAACTCTGCCACCCCTTGGTTTTTGCCGCCTCAAATGTATGTCGTCCTGCAGCCCACGGACTGGTACTCTCCTTCCTTTGTGGCCGAGAGGAAGAGAAGACAGGAGAATGAGAAATGAAGAAGTAATTGGCCTGTTAATTTTACTCCAAGACAACAAACACCCAGGTTAAAAGCTGGGTCTGTGTTATTCTGACAGGGTCGCTGACTCTACCCACAAATATCACGGTAATTTCAGGGCTACAGTTTTAGGTAAAAAGCACGGGGGGATGGAATTGTTGCTGATGAGAAGGGACCACGTTAAGAAGTGACTGAGACAGGAAGGTACTCTGGAGGCTTGCATCCCTACCAATAACTGCAAGAATTTTGAGGATAAAAAGAGATATGGCATCACGGACAGGCAAAATAGAATTTACAGAGTAAAAGCTTAGACTGTACCCTCCTTACATGACTCCCAAACCCAACTATCTCTGCATGGCCTCAGGTTTCATTCCTAAGTCCAGAATTTTATCTCTGTACTGAAAATTTGCCTCATTAGCTGATAATCCTAAGAATTTTCTGAAGGCAGGGTACTTACAAACAGAGAATGAAAGTATTAACATCAACAGTTTTGGTGTAAAGGAGTCCCCTAAAATACTGACTCTTACTAATGAAGACCTAGGATCTTTTTAACTATCTAGTAATTGTGTTCAACTTCAGCAGGGTTATCTGTACTGTCCCAAAACACAGCGAGATTATTCCTTCTCTTTCTTTCTTTCTTTCTTTTTTGGAATGAATCACAAATTGGGAGGCAGGCTTAGAAGTTTCCCTGGGACCTGCTTTCAATTAGTCTTCTCTTCATTTGGTTACATATCAATTCTTCCTCATCGTGTGACCGACCTGTGGGCATTGCTTACTCCCTTGAGGCGAAGGTGATTATTTCACCCAAGACCATCTGTACTTTGGGATCTCCGCTAATCCTTTGCTCTCAAAAATCCATTCTTACTGCTGTTGTCACTGCTTTGCTGTTGCCTTTAGCGCATTAATGCTTATTTGTTTTCTTTCATTCCAGCTGTGTAACTATCATCTGCACAACTCAACATTTTGATTCACTTTTTTGCACTAATGAGTCAGAACCTCCCTTGTTTCCCTAATTTCATGACGTATGAACCTTGTATGTCCTTGCTTTTAACCTTCGGGACAGGATAATCCTGCTTTTCCCTTTATTACCCATTCAACTTTTGTTTTACTCCCATTGTTTTCCTACTGCTCTTTGTGCTTTTCCTCTGATTATTTGTCATACTCTTTCTGCAGCTCCAGGTTCCTCATGAAAACCTCGTATGCCTTTTCTACTTAGAGGAATACTTTGAATACGTAATCCCTGAGTCCAATCTCAGGCTGGAGTTACTTAAATAAAAAACCAATGGAGCATACAAATCTAAATGACGCAAATACTTTGATTCTTTTCAATTCCACTCTTTACTTTCTGACTTTTAAGTGTATCGTTTTGAAGCCTTAAAAATAAAAAGCACACAAATTATGCACTCCAAGGTCAGAGGAAGCTATTATGACCACCCAGTCTGACATCCTGAATCACACGAGCCTGAGTTTCAGCCAGTGACTCCTGTATCAAACTCAGAAAAAGCATCCAACCTAAGCAGCCTGTGGAATAAGAATACCAGCTTTCTAACTCTTTAAATTATGTGTGATATATCACAACATATACATAGGAAATACGTGTTTATAAATAGGGTGAATGAGCAGCTGTCATCTCTAGAGCTCTAGCAAGCCTCTCCATTCTCCTGTATTTATGTTTTGACTAGCTCCATTGAGAATCTGTGATTATTTACAAACTCTACACTAAGCTTTTGTAAATATGATTCAGCCTTCGGTTAAAAGGTCAATCTCTACTAGAAAGTAGATTTTACAAATCACTTAGGACAAGCCTCAGCACGCTGGCTTAGTTCTACCTCCTAGCTCAAACACACAAATTGTCGTCTCACCTTACGGTGCGGCAGGAGATGCACACAAACGCCACGTCTGCCATACATCTCTCACACCATGCGTGTCACCTGCACAGCGACGGCCACAAACTGGTGCTGCCTCAGCCGATCATTTTGTCAAAAGAAAATAAATCATTCTTTATCGAAAGACAATTAAACATTTTTCTTTCATGTTTGCTCCAAACAGATTGCAAAACTAGTTGGACCTAGTTTACAGAAAAGATAACCTTTTTGATGATCAAAGGAAGAGATTGGTTCCATTACTTGCATTAGTCAGAGTTGCCTGTGCTGTGGCCTTCAGAATAAAGGGAGAAATGTACTTTAGAAAGATCTGAGTAACACGCTTTACTCAAAACATTTTTGTATTATATTGCTTCTTGACTGTTTCAGCTTACTCTGTATCTGTGCACTTTATTTTAAGCACTCCAGAAGTGGATGACAGGTCTGGGGGAAAAAGATAGAATCTGGTCAGCATCTCGCAAATGCATTTTCAAATAATGCTTTAAAATTGGAAATTACATTTTGAAATGGTATTTTGTACATTTCCAAGGATGAGGTATTCAAATAGCGATATGATGTAATACAATATTGTCTAATGCTGAAAACACTTTCTCACATTTGTCAATGTTACTTTTAAACAGAAATATTAACATGCTCTAGGTCATCTGAAACAGGTAATGGTGCAGACGGATGCCTCATAATAAATTAGTAAGATAGTATCTGCATGATTTTTCCACACTTCAAAAAATAAACTCAATTTATTTAGTTCAGCAATATTTGATTCAGTCCAGCTATTCTTTGGTATTTCTGATCTTTTATTTTAATATGATTTCCTGCTGAAAAAAATGAAGCTTGTACATCCCCCTCTAACTCTCCTCTTTCCCCTTACCATGGCAAGGTTTTAACAGAGCAGCCAATTTCAGTCAAATGAGCTGGACAATTTGCAGTCTCAAACATACACTCTCCCAAAATGTTTTATAGGGAAGTGGCTGAGCAGAAAGCAGTAACTTCACTCCTGCAGCATGAGTCTGACCTGTGAGGCTGGAGGACCCACGCAGGCTCTCAGTCACTGACCCCTCGCTCCCCCAAACCCCAACTGCCTCCTACGGCCTGCTCTAGAAAAAGCGAATGCACAAAAATGAGATACGATGAGGATTATAACAGTTTCAGCAGTAGGTGAGAGCAATCCAACTGACTTCAAAGCTGAACATGGTTTCTAATGTGGGAAGAAATCAGGGATCCCCTTCCAGCCATTCCCCGCAGCCGAAGTGCAGGCACCTAAGGCAGCTGACAGGCTCCCTCTTCAGCGACTGGGAAAAGCCAGGCTCCTCCGGGCATCGGGGACGTCCGGCCAGCGCCTGTTCAGGCAACAGGACAGCGCTGTAGGATCATCTTTCATTATGCATTAAGGTCTGTAGGTGCTCCTAGGAGGAATGCAAACTTTCTGACAAATGTAACGACTACGGGATCGGGTTTGCATCTTGTGTATTTTGTGTATGGGCTAAACACACCCTAGACACCAAAAATATCTGACAAGTTTTTCAAGGCTTCCTCGTTTTGAAGAAAAATCATACATACGGAGCTTGGCTGTTTTTTTAGCACAAAAGAAGCATGATGGACAACCGCACAGACTTGGAAACACGCCACAATTTCTTACTTACAGAATGCACAAAGTTGATTTTTTTGGTCTTGACTTACCTTCCACCCAGCTAGTGTTTTCAGTAACGAGTTATGTTGTTTCCTATTTCACAAATACGTTATCTGCTCAGCAAAGCTAATGTTAGAAACAATCAATGCAACGTAATCACAAGGCTCACCAATGCAATGAAAGTATTTGTTCTCTGCCAGAATTTGCTTTTGTTTTCTTTTGACTTCAGGGGGATCAAGACTTGGCATTCAACAGCCTGCAGCCGTCCTCGCAAATTAGTTTGCCATTTGTTATTATACACGGAAAATTAAACCCAGAAGTCCAACAGGTCAAGAGCTATAAGCTTGAACGGAGGAAAACAGCAGCACAATTATGGGAAACAACATATCATACAAAACGTCCTCAAAGCTAAGGGGGTATTTTAGCACATTATAAGCTTGCACGTCTTTCTAACAGGGTCCCAAATAAGAGACGTGTGTGTGCACACTTGTGTGTCTGCCTGTCTGTGCATTTCTGTCCAACGGAGATCAGCACTTGAGTCTCAAAATAAGTACAAAAAGGAGAATTTTCCAGTTTGCATCCTCTGGCAAATGCAACTTCCCTCCCAACACACATTAAATTCATTTAGCCTAGTGCATTTTTAATAGACATTATTCATCTATTACCTTAATGAGCTTGTGGTGAAAGCATATTGCCTCCCAATTTTAACAAAAGCAGTCTAATATTGCTGCAGCTTTTCCCCCTTTTGCCTTCTAAGGCAGCAGCACGGAGGGGGGAAGAAAAAAAGCTATAGAGACAGATAAGGTTTTTATTCTGTGTCACAACACTACATTAAGAATAAAACCTTCCACTTAAACACTTAAATGAAAACATCGAGAAACTAATTTACCATTTGTAACCACATGATTTAAGTAGGAGCAGCTTTAATTTTCTTCCCATTTTCCTCATATTCAATGTGAGCCCACATTAGATTTCACTGGTTCAAATCACAACACTTAAAGCCACTTTCATTTTCTTTTTGATTAAATAATTGAAATTCCTGTCACTGCCTGCACTTTACTAGCACACAAATTTTATGTGTAAAGATAAATACTCTTTCTTTCTCCCTTCCATGCCTGTAGGCTTTTTTTTTCTTTTTTTTTTTTCCCCCCAGTTTAATCTTAAAAGCAGGCAAGGTTTAGTTTATTGATGGTTCCATAAAATGGATCAGTACTCCATTCACCTATTTCGTGGAATTATACCGCTCTCATTAAGTGATTGTTTGGAGAAATTATAGAAAGCCATCTTCTCTAATTTAGCTGTCATCATTGTAAGGTTATTGCTATCCAGTCCTAAAAGGACAGGAAGCCTAGTTACTCGTGTGCTGTCCCCGCTCCCACACACACATTCATTAATGTCTGAAGCCTTGATTTTTATTGAAGTATTTGTTTCAATTAGGGTAACAAGTTTTATTAATGCTCCCTAATAAGTTACTCTGACAAAATTCAAGACACTTTCCATTGTGGCCTGGTGAATGGCCCAGTCAATAAGCAACATCCATTGGCACTGCCTGTAACGAGCGGTGGCCCCAAGCGCGGCTGCCAGCTCAGGGGAGGAACACCCACGAGACTCACCCACCCAACACGTCTGGCAGGGCTGCAGCAAAGCCTGCTGCCATTGCTTCTGCTTTGCACCTCCAGCTGCAGGAGAGAACTGCCATCCTTTAAAACGCGCCTCTAAGGGCTCCTACCTACCGGTGAGCACGCTGAAGAGGCTGGTGGCAGCTTGCTGGCTTCATCCCACCTGGTCTTGGGCCATAAGGGTGGACAGTTGTCACATCCCCAGGGGACAGGGAGGGTGGAGGTGCCCGAGCCAGGCAGTTTCATGAACCCTGGGCTTCATTATCTTTTCTGGCTTAGAATTTGGAGCAAGTGACCCTGCACAAGCCACTTTGGTCTGGGTTCTCTGACTGATGGAGTGGTCTAACTCTGATTTACAGGATTTAGATCTGCATACCTTGGTATCTCTGTGCTTCGTTTCCTTATATATGAAGCATATATCTATATATCTATATATCTATATATCTATATATCTATATATCTATATATCTATATATCTATATATCTGTCTCGTGGGTGCTCTGTACTTTTCAGCATCAGCCTCACGATTTAACTCAGCTCTTTTTTATGGCTACTAACTGCGGAGATTTGACACAAAATAAGAGGTATCGCCTGAAGACCACAGCAAAAGACCTACAAAAGGCATTTAAGTGAATCTAGAGGGACTCTGGAGTCCCCGTTACTTCCTTTATCTAAAAGACAAAGGCTCATATAAAACTTCTTGTTTCCACACTTGGCCCTGCTGCTTTAATCTGCTTTCCTCAGGCATCAGGTTCCCCTGATCAGGAGGTATTACAGGGTCATGAAGCATGCGGGAGAGGAGTGAGGCTGTTGCCCCGAAGAGGGATAGGGGATATAGAGGTAAATCGATAAGGAACTGGATTTCCACGAACAACCAGCTTCCATAAGAAATGCACATTATGTTTCCCAGCAAGAACAATTTTGCCATTGCATTGCTGTGAGTTCTCTCCTAATCTGACACTTTGATTTTTCCTGGGCGATGCTTACAAAGTGTAGAGGCCCTTACAGCATCATGCAGGAGAAGTAGCTACCAGGAGGGGTCATGAGGTGCAGGAAGATTTCTTCCACTTCTGCAGCAGCACAAATAAGAAGGGCAACGTGTGTTGCCTCTAGAGTGTGCTTTTCACTGATGTGAAATAACACAGAGCATGAACAGACATGGCCTGAAATGGCAACGGGCGGTGTGGGTGTACCTGTATCACCCAGCTGAGCACAACAGGAGCTCGGAGAGCCACAACCGCTGCCAAGAACAGGAGTGCCTGCAGCGCTTACAAATGAAGACAGAAATTAGAGTGCGAGTCTAAAACAAGACAGATTATAAGACTGGCAAAGATCAGAGTAACAGAACTGCTCAAATAATGTTCCAGCCATGCAAATAGCTTTGTATGAAGTCGGACTGGGAGCCAGCTCAAGAGTTCCCCTAGTCCATCTCCCTGTCCCAAACGCGCCCTGCACTTCCCACCTGGAAAGGGACAGGTCTGACAGCCTGGCTGCTGAATTCCTCTCTGATTCCCACGATCACCATGATTTTTAGATGCTCTATATCAGCAATGCCAACCTAATCAGAAGTTTCATTCCTCAGCACACAGCAACACGCTCCTATTTTCTTAGAAGGAAAAGTCAGGACATTTGTGCAATTCCCACAGAACAGCAATATCTCACTGCTGACCTCATATCCCCACCAGTGACAGCTTTGCATTTTTTATAGAGTTCTTTGAGAAAATGTTTGTGAGCTTCAAAAGGTGCCCAGGTTTTCTAACTGTATCTGCTGAGGCAGTGAAAGACACTGCCTTCTGCTGCCAGCCTGGCCAAGCTCATCTCATACACCATCAGGAAAAATGATGAAGGCAACTTTCACTTTCATATAACACGTCACCCCTGTCACGCAATTTAGAAATCTTCCTGACAGTGTTGAATATGCATTTGCTAATGAGGGGAGGAAAAAACCCAAACAAAAACAAACTTCCAGAGGAAAATTCGCCACCAGCATTTCCAAGTAAGTTAGGTCCAGAAGTGAGGGACCTTTCTATGAATGAGGCAACGCAATGGGTCAGCCACAGCTTTTAATGCTGAAAGGAGGTCCAAGAAACAGAAGAGAAACATCTTTGTGATTGCCCCCCCTTTCCCTCTAACTATTCACCCTGGAGGACATTGTTAAGATATAATAACTGGGCATGTCAGAATCAATTAGGCAACTCATAATAAAGCAGATGCTGCTATTGTGAAGACGATGCAGTGAAAGTATGGGTATAGCAAGGCCCTCAGCGCAGTCCGGGCTAAGCAGATATGATGCTAATTGAATTCTTGCTGCCAATTTTTCACCCCTAAATGAACAAGAAAGAGAAGAATCTTTGAGTCTCATCTGTTTAGCTTGTGAACAGGAAAATGTTTTCAAGCCCAGTAAATGAGCAACCTAATCCTCAGGGATGTTAGCAGGAGGGGTTTCTTTAAAAAAAGCAATGCGCCAAAACCCTGATGTGTTGAAGATGAGTTGCATCCTGGTCCCACAACCCCAGCGGGGACCAGGGACTTGGTTATTTTATTCAACCTTCAGGAAACTGAGCGTTTCTGTAGTTTTCCCTTGTTCAGAGGCTGGAGATCCCACACCAGGCAGCAAGAGGGCTTTTCACACTGCCATAGGCCCACCAGCTTGCCACTTGCACCAGGGCACTTTCAGAGCTTTACGGGGGCTCTGAGGGCACAAATATTTCAAGTGCAAGCAGAAGGAGGACTTCACTGGACCCTGGGCACCTGAATTGAAAAATACTACTCGCCATGCCCCCATCCTGCTAAACCCACACCCAGAAACCTCCCTCTCAAAACTTGCCAATTCTCTCCCCTTTTCCTTTATAATCCTGCAAAGAAGAGGGAAACTCATGTTCAAGCCCTGGTGCTTAAACCCACTCAGATGTCCTGAAGCAGCCTCTGATGGTGGAGCAGACGGAGGTGCCCGCAGGGCAGGCAAGCTGGGGTGCACCGGGAGCCCCGGCTCTCCCTGCCAGGGCTCAGCCGCCCCCGAGCCCCAGAAAGAGAAACCAGACTTTTCCCTGGAGCTTCAGATGCCAGTTTGCAGGTTAAGCCTCACTAAAATGAAGGTGAGGATTCACAGATTTTTACATGGACTGAGAACTAAATTCCAGGGTTAAACCTGCTGGGTATTATATTTTCAGCTAACAGCCTTGCTTTTTATTACTACTAGCACAAAAGAAGTGATTTCTCCACCTCATAGTTATCAATGAGTAATTAAGTCTCTTCTAGTAACCCTTCACGGAGAAGGCCTTTTAAATTAAAATACTTTCCATTTGATTTTGTTAGCTGCTAAATGAAGATCAGGAAAAATAGGCTAATTACAGCTATCCTAATTAAGGTCCTACAATAACCCATAATTACACCCGTATTTATCACCTTTGTGCTGGACACTTTAACCTGTTGTGGTCCATAATTAGCAAGTGTGTGTCGGGGCTGGAAGCTAGCATCAACTGTCCCCCAGTTCCCCTAGAATTTGGATTGAAAATGTGGAAACAAACTCTCTGTGAAACTGTAATTGGGGTAATTTATGAGGCTTTCTTACTAGCAGCAAACCTAGGTTAGAGAGCTAGGCAGGGTTTCAGCACGCTAGGTGACTCTGAGTGTATTTTATTCAAGAGAAATTGCAGCATTACTTGAACGTGGCCTTTTTGGAGGAGAGAGAGGAGGCAGAGTTTGATCTCAGATGAACACCTTGGGCTTCTGGCTGACCTGCTCCCAGAGCCTTCGCAAGTCGCCGGTTACATTTAGGGGTGGGGGGGGGGAAAA
>Ga0065711_1047110_pt1 | contig 12515 bp, 3 predicted proteins | sample Hoacrofraction12_FD_59098 | JGI IMG/M metagenome (GOLD analysis project Ga0065711, IMG submission 59098) | Hoatzin crop microbial communities from Cojedes, Venezuela - Epithelial fraction 12 v2 (version 2) | ecosystem: Host-associated > Birds > Digestive system > Esophagus > Crop | place...
TTGTTGTGTTTTCTCCTTATCTGTATCGTTGTTGTTCCTGTTTTCCCTCTGTTTGCTGTTCTGTTAAACTGCCCTTATCCCGACCCACCAGTTTCTGCCTCTTTCTTTCCATTCTCCTCTGCACGCTGGTGGGGGGAGGGGCGGCCGCGTGGCACTTTTGTTGCCGGAGGCAGCCGAAACCAAAACAGTAGGGAAGGAGGAATTTCAATGTTTCTGTAACTTGTTTTGACCAGAAAGGATGTTGTTCTATTTTCTATTTTAATTTATTTTAATATTTCTAATTTTGGTATAGTGGTGAGCATAGCTGCCTTCCAAGCAGTTGACCAGAGTTCGACTCCAAGCCAAAAATGTTAAGGAAAACCAGGGGACTAGGCCCAGGCAACAAGGGTTCATGAAAGGCAGGTCCTGCTTGACCAACCTGATCCCCTTCTATGACCAGGTGACTTGCCTAGTGGATGAAGATAAGGCTGTGGATGTCATATATCTGGACTCTAGTAAGGCCTTTGACACTGTTCCCCACAGCATCCTCCTGGAGAAATTAGCTGCTCATGGTTTGGATGGGTGTACTCCTCACTGGATAAAGAACTGGCTGACTGGCCGAGCGCAAAGAGTGGTGGTGAAAGGAGTTGAATCCAGCTGGCGGCCAGACACGAGTGGTGTTCCCCAGGGCTCAGTTTTGGGTCCGGTCTTGTTTAAGATCTTTATCAACGATCTGGATGAGAAAAGCTGTGGTTTGATATTTGCTGTAAGCCTTAGTCTTGTAAAGTTATTTTTCCACTCTCTTAGTTATATTACAGAATAATGTATTACAAAATCATCCACAAGGCATACCTTTCTAAAACCCTGTGAAAGTATATATCACATGTAAGTAAAAAGTTGAAACTTTTTGAGGAAAAGGTTCAATAAAATTTCTTACAACTGCATCTACAAATGCGTATTTTTTGCATGCAGATAGAAACAGACAAGCCCTTCAAGTGTAATATCTGTCATCAGCAAATAATTTCTGCTTTCATATTTCCAATGACCTTGTCCCATTTTATCACAGTATTTTGTTATATAAAACTCAGGTTTTGATCCTTCTCTAATCATACCCAATAAAAGGAGAGATTTTGATTTTCCTGGAACGTTCATGTGATACTCCAATTACATTCTTCAAGCACTGGTTGTTTTCTAACAACCTTACAAAGTATTTTTCTGTAAAGAAAAATACACAAATTTCTAAGCAACTGAGGAACATGCAAAGTTTCTGCAGCTCTAATTTCTGATGAGAGCTGGTGTATTATAAGAAATATCTTCTAGCAATGACAGCAACATGAAAAATATTTCTGCAGTAATGAGGAAGGCAAATTAGGGAAAGGGCAAGTTTACAGTTATTTATATGTTATTTATATATGCCACTATTCTAATCAATTTCTCAACTTATATTATACAGTGAATTATTATCAGAGAAATCATCAGCGTGGCACCGGGGAAAGGTGTTATTCAAGGTACGTCTGTCAAGAGCTAGCTTTTCAGGTGTCATATTACATCAACAATATGCATCTGTAGTAGGCAGCTTCTGTGTTTTGTTATATTGCATAAAACTGCACAATAAAATTTTGTAACATCTGTTGATTTTTCTTCCTATACCTGATCAAATTATCTGTGGTGAAAGAGGGTACAAATGAAGCTAGATGCAAAATTGTCATTGAATTTCACGGAGTACCCTGGCATTTTTCAGCAAGGAATTTTCATATTTTGGCCAATATAAGGAAGTTTTTCCAGGCTGAAAGTAGAGCAAAAGTATATCAAATGCCAAGTGAACTAGTTTTATCAACTCAATGCATACAGACATAAATAACAATCCCCCTTCAAAGTACTCAAGCTCTGAGTTTTGCTCTAATTCATTTTGTCTTGGTGCTGCACTTCCTGAAATGTACATTATTTGTCTACACAAAAAGGTCCAGGTCCCAACAGTTATAACATAAAGGATTATGACTTCATGCCATTTTTTTATAGAAACAATTCTCAATAACCTCTTGCAAACTCTGGAAGGACTCTTCCAGAGTAGATGCAATTACTCTTTGAGAACCATTTTTAGTAATCCATCTAGAAATGGTAATATTCTACCATCTTACTTTACGTGTTACTACTGAAGTGGTGTAAAGCTGTTGCTGAGATGTGTTAATGGATTAATACTTTCATATATTTTTTTACTCCGATGTAATTTTTGAGCAAACTAGGAATAACAAAATGGCCACTTGAATTCTAAATGGATTCACGTCTTCAGGGATTAATTTAGATTCTCATGTTCAGATTTCATGGAAGTGCTGAGAAACCCACGTTCAAGCACTGGTAGCTGACTTTTGTATGTGGCTGCTGAATATAGGAAGTTTTAACAAATTATTTGTTTATCTGTGCTGGTGTTATGTTAAAACAAGTTCATTTACTCATTTAAATGTCTAAGTTAGGCTTCCCTGTCTCCACACAAAAAATACCCATGGCAATAGGAATATGCATTAATTCCTATCTGTTATAAATATTCAAATCTACCTAGCACTGGATTCATAACATCCGTAACTAAAGAGAGAAAATATTCACTGTCTTCTGGCAAGTGACATTTTACAGAGATGGAACTTTGGGTGTCCATATCTCTCAGTGTCAGCTATCTATTTATCTCTGTCTACAAGAATGTAAGGATTTATGAATGTAGTGTCATGTGTTGCTCTAAGGCCCTTCCACCAGGGCAGTGGGTTCTAGAACAGAGCCAGCAGTGCCGTCTCTTACTATATAAGCCAAGGAACAGTAAGAATTTGAATCTTTGACTCAAATATTTAAACCAAAGACAATTTCCAGCACACTATAGTTTGTTTAAAAAAAAATATTTTGCAATTTTCTAACATGGGTCCAATGTGCTTTTATCATTTTAGAGATATGTTCTCTTCTGTAGCATCTTTTCCTATGATTTGAATATGATATTTATATTCTTGTGTGTGTGTGTGGACAGGACAGTGAGCAAGCAAGCAAGGAAGAGTGGGTTAAGGAGAGACAGCATGCATTCTTGGTGGCATTTTAAGGTATAGTAAGAATACTCACTTTCCTAACGAATTCAGACCCCCACATACTCTTGAAGACAATTAAAAAATGCTTTCTAACTGCCTTTGAGGCACAGTGCACCTGACCAGTTTGGCGGGATCCTTGTCAGTTTGCTGAACCTGATACAAGAGCAGGTAGTCCCAAGCTCATACAGCTCTAGTTTTATAACTCCAGTAATCCCTTTTTACAAGTGAGATCTATGTCCATATCCATTCTAACAGCTTTAAGCGTTTGAACAGCTGCTCCTTTGAAGTTGTTCCCATCTCATGTCATTATTTATAAATACTCTAAAACACAGTGCATAAATCATTGTTGGTGTATCTGTGAAAGAGAAAAAAAAATTTCCCTAAATGTATCAATAGTGAATAGGTCCTGTAAGAACATTTTCTTTTGCTTGTCTACAGCTTGAAGTAGAATAACAATACTTTCAAAATATATGTTTTTATGCAATAACATAGTGATATATTTTGCATACAAGTTAAGATTAATTAAAATTCAGGAGCTGAAAATAATTATCCTGATGTGAGTACTTCCTGCAAGACAAAAATATTTGTTGACCCAAGATTAGAACAGCAAACCCATTAAGTAAACTAATAACCCAAATAATTTAAGATTCCAAAGATTTCTGGTAGGAATTTTAAACAAAGATCTATTACATCTGTTTGACATTCACACTGCTGCTCTGGTTGTGGTTTCTTAGAAAAACATGTACTTTTTCTGAGCCCCAGCAAATAGTTGTTATCAATATGCTGAGAAGAAAAATGTAAATTGTATGGCCAGCACCCCAGCCTAGAAAGTGGTGCTGTTGCAAGTTAACACGAGGAAAGGGAGTGTTCTACCCACTTTCAGGGTACAGTGAGAGTAGCAGCCCTAAGTTGTAACAAACCAAGGCAGTACTTGAACAGAAGGACGGGAGCAGAAATTCTCCTGGCTTATTTTTGTGGCAGGAAATCTTAAGACTGAGATGGGCATCTGAATGCCTTTCCCCGTTACTTTCACAAAAGGATGGAAGTTTGACTCTCTCTGTGGGCAGGAAAGGTGTGGCTGTGCTCTAGTCACTTTCCTAGCTATCGTGCACAGCTACGGAGGAACCTGTACTCTCTCATTTACCTCCCCACACTTTCAAAAGATGCAGCCTGAAGACTAGCAATGTCGAGAAAACAGGTCACAGGCACAGCTTTGGTCTCTTTGAATTGCCTTAGATCTGCATCTTGGGAGGCTCAATACCATCAGCCTCCCAGGCCACCCCGTCCTGGAGGCAGCGCATTGGAGAGACAGCGCAGAGCACTGGAGACGAACCTCATGGAGCCTTGTACTAGCTTTCTCAGCACAGGGAATGAATTGATCCCAGCTAAGTAGCAGAAACAGGTAAAATGAAGACAGTGTGACTTTGTAGGGACAGCAAGGACCTGGGTCCTATAAATGTAATCTACAGCTCAATGTGAATCGCACAGCACAACTCAAACACACAGCTCAGAGGGGTCTTGGGGGCAGTGTCTTAAAACTGATTCTGTAAGCGAAAAAATCAGTTCTATTCATCACATCCAGAGCACTTTCTTTGGATCTACGACCTTGAAAGTCTTTGATTTCTTTTTTAATATGCCTATTTGATTAGTTATATTGAGCTTCAGTGGATGAGGTTTGGCAGCCTACCTTAAATTAAGAAAATTTACTGTTGCCAGCAACAGACACAGTGAAACACTTCTCTACCCCTTGCCCCATTGTCATTACTTATCACCAGAATATGATCTCAATATGGCTTTTGTTAGTTAAAAAACTCATCTGCAAGCTAAATAAAACCTCTATTACCAAATTTTGTTTTCTGATATACTATACGATTTACTCTAGTAGAAATGGAATATATTTTGAGAAATCTGACAAGTAGAATAGGAGGCATTTATATGTTTTGGTGTTGCATGAATAACTAAGAACAGTTATCACATTTTCAACATGAATTTCTACCAAGAAGAAAATATCTAAAAGACTTTTCCATATTTTGGCAACTTTTTAACACAGCTTCTGTCTCTCAAAATAGACATAATCCAACTAACACTATACAAGATACCCTTCCATAAGAGTAGGAGGTTTCTATGGAGTCCTTCCCAGTTCTTTCATTCCTTTCCATGATACTTCAGAGGACTATTTATTTTCTTTTAAAAGAACACCAAAAGAAGTACTCATTTTCATCATCAGTTTCTCACTGGATTTCATACAACACTTTGCTTAAACTTTTACCCATTTTCAAAACAAGAACTTGCATTTAAAGTATCTGGCCAGTTCTCCCACCAATAATTATATTTATAGCCTTTCAAGACCCCCAGTGCCCACATAACTGAACAGTAGGTAGAGTTTATGGATGAACTTACTGAAGGAAAAAGTAGTAAACTACTATGTGTGTGATCCCACTGTACTTCTCCAAGCTGAATTTTCAATGCTTTCACAAGCTATCAATACATCTCTAAGAACCCGCCATCTTAAATCAAAAGGCAACGAATACTCTAGACAGCAGCTACTGCACTTTGCAAGTTAGAGTTTACTATATGAGAGGTATGAATTACAGATTTTTCAAACTTCTTTTGATTCTGTCAGATATGGTAGTTGAATGTAGTCATTAAATTGCCTAGTGCTGTTTCTTCTGCTAACAGGGAGATAGTCAATACGTTCTGAAGCCTCTTATATTTTAGTGAGTTTTCCTAAAAAATGTAAATTGAGATGCAGGTGATTCTAATGCCAATATTTAGGTATAGAAGCGCATGACCAATGTTTTTTTTTGGAGTCATATTATGGCATTGTAGTGTTTTAGAGGCCTTGTCACACCTGAAAGAATACATCACAGAATAGAAATACTAAAGAAAAAAATCACATTACCATCAGTAAGACATGCTCTGTGGTCCAGATGATTCCACAGGAAAGGACCAACCTTGAACTTTATAATAAATAAAATATAGTATATAAATAGCGTATTAAAATAAGACTACTCAGTCACTCTTATTGGAATATTTTAAAGCAAATAGTCCTTGATTTAGAAAGCCAGATGAAAGAGAAATTGACTTTCTTTTCCTCTCATGCTTCCTAGGTTAGGCTCAAATGATGCAATTAAATGGTTAATCAAATTTTGTGGGCTGATAATTAAAATTAGGTGCATAGAACTTAAAAGATTAGTGACAACAAGATAAAACCAACTTACCTTGCCAAGGGAAGTAAACCAATAATTAATGAATTCAGTGGAAGACATTTGAAAATCCGTTTACTTTACTAACTAACGCACCATGTTATCCAAACCCAGACCTCTATGTAGGACATTTTCTGGGTCAAGGTCTCTGGCTTGCAGGAGGTTCTGTGTAAGCAGTGTTTGAAGGCTCACCAAGTTCTGCAACAACGATCAGAGAAAGCAATGACCTAGCTAGTGCTGTCTCCAACTTCCCTCACTTCACTGTTCCTGCCGCTAAGCATAGCCTGCAGAGTTAAGTCCATTATATGGATCATCTTTCTGGACTCACTTAGAAACACTTCCCACCCTGTTATCAATGCCTGCCACTAAAATTATCAATGAGATGCCTAACTTCCAGTAGCCTCCACTACATCCTCAGTTCCACTGAATTTTATGTGTTACCTCAGCTTTCTCCGAGTGTCACCACCACTGCAGCACTGTTCTGTGGGACAGAATAGCAGATTGTCCTGTTTACAGATGAGGATTCAGGAGACAATGGTTGAAATCCTGGGCCTTCCAAGCACTGCAAGGATAACTTCAGTCGCACCCATTCCTCTTACCTCTCCTTCCAACAGTAAGAATTTCAGATGGTATGTGTACATCTTGAACCATAAGTGGTGTGCAAATAAAATACAGTACATGGGTTGGCTAGGAATGCACGAGCGTTTCAAAACACACAGGGATCAAGTCTGGAGGACAATAAAAATGTTCAGAGAAGAATACAATTTTCAATTTGTATAAGTTTTCTGTCATGAGATCTAGTTGAAAATATTAATTTTAAATTTATTATAAAAGGTGTTACTTTGCACATCTCCATTTTTACATATGCAAATAGTGCACAAAACTGTATCATTGAGTACCCATGTTCTTTCTGATTAGTAATGTTTCTTCAAGGAAAAGCAAGAGTACATTTATTTCCAGCCCAAAACACACAAATATGGATTTTTGTACAAAATACTCAGCACAAAATTGTCCTTATTTTCTTCTTTCATATCAGGTTTACAGAAGAATCTGTTCTTTAACTGGAGTGAGGAAAAAGACCTCTATGCCATGCTTGTCTTCTGACAATCCTTACATTATGTGCAAGTCTTCAAAAATTTAGCTCTAAATGTCTCAGGGCTACTACCCACCATGAAGAATTTACAATTGTAACGCTTTTAAATATAAAAACCCTACTAATAATGCTCCATCACTTTTATCTTCTTTAATTAAGCTCTTTTTTTAAGTTTTATTGGAACGAAAATATTTCTTTCTATATATTTATTTCTCTTTCAGAAAGGGATACCTAAAAACATACCCATGTAATTAGTATTAATTAATGTCATTAGTCTCTCCTACATTTACATCCACCTTTTAAATTGATCTCAATAAACTTGGCTTTATATGTGACTTGTGAAGGATCTCAACAATTCAGAAGTCTAGTAAGATCTTGTTATGAAATTCACAGAACTCTTTCTTGGCAAAACTATGGAAACGTATTTTTCTTTAATTTAGATTTCAAATTCTCTCTTTTTCTGTGCTCTTTTCTCATTTCTTTTTCTAGTTGCTCCTGTGGCTTGTGAGTACATGTCAGATGTAGGAAATGACTGCAAGCCTTTTAAGACACCATGCCTGGCAATATTCAGAGTATCACCCATTAGGGTTCTGAGATGAAGAAAGGACTGAAGTGCTCTTATGGTGGCATCTAAGTGTCCTGGAAGATCCTTTGGATTATCTAGAAGGTGAGTTTAGATTGGGGATAAGCATTTAGGACTCCTGGCTACTTGCCACCTACTGGAAATCGCATCCCAGTACTGTGAAAATACTGTGCTGAACAACTGCTGTGCATTAATTCTACAGACACAAACTAAAGCCACTGGGCTAGTTCTGCCAAAAGCTGAGGATTTCGACACAGAACACCGCATCTTCAAAACACCAAGCTGTGAACCCAGTTTTGAGGTCTGCGCTGTGGTTCGCTGCGTAACAAAGATTTGCAGGTGTAAAACGAGATCAACACACTGAAGAGAGAGACAGTTAAATGCCTAGAGGAAAAGCTGGGTTGAGGGCTAAGCAAAACATGTTCAAGAGCATAAGGCCAGTAATTAGACTGCAAAAAGCACTTACCTCAGATGAGGTTTCATGATTCTGCACTCTTAGATCTCAATGCCTTCCCCTTCCCATCCTCCCTAGTACAGCAGGGGAATTAGATAATTTCTGAAGTAGCTTCGTAGTAAACTTGTTTACCTGGCAGTAACAGACCTGAGGTCAAGACGTCCTCGTCTTCTATTACATTTTAACAATCATTTTAAATTTTTTTAATGATTACATTTTAATCCATGAACACATGAAAGGACTAAAGGTACTTCCTAGGGTTGCTTATAGACTGGCAGGGAGCATATTCCTCAGGAAGAACAACTGAAGTAGAAAGAAGTGAATTGGATTCCCTCATGTTAGCAAGTTCTCAAACCAGAGAGCTGTTCGATAAAACAGCACTATCGTTTATCACAGGGGAAGCCAAGCTCAGGAGGGTCCAAGCTGTAAGAATGCATACTGGTTTGGACCTTATGAGTAACCTTACTGTGTGAATCTCTGCCAAGCTGGAGGGAGAATTAATCATTCAGCTGCTAACAACACTGCTTCTAGGCATGAGGAGGAACATACCTCCTAGGTAAGTGAAAAAGATTCACAGTCTTTCACTTGAGGCAGGAGGATGCATATCTGCACACAGGTGTAGGGAATAAATGCATCCATCAGATCTCACAGTATAATCAGCTGCCTGTGACATCTGCAGGCAAACGTAGGGGATGCAGCTATGTTTAAGGGGTGGCATAATGAATATTTAGGGATCCTGATTCTTTTGCTAGAAGCTACCTGGAGTATAAACATGGGCTTGGCTTGTTAGCACCTAGAACAGACACAAATGGAAAGAAGGTCTCTTCCCAGAGAAAGAGGAATTCTCCTATCAGTGTACGAACAGTGCATGACAGGACACACAGGAAAAACTACCAGCAAAAGTTCCAGTGCCTCTAGATTTCAGATATGTCAATGGATGAACAATTGACAGATAGTCCTGGGGAACTCCTATATAGAACATTTTTGGATCTGGAGTTGTAGACATGAAGAAATGTATACTGTGTGGTTGATCATGCATTCTGATATATTTGACTTACAATGCAATGTGGTGAGTAAAGTATAAGGAAAAAACAGTCTTCTGAAACACAGGCTTTTAAGTTGTTCTACATGTACACAATGGTCCTTATCCCAGAACACTACACATTTAGTAGCTACCTGAAGCAGACAAATTAACAAGTATCTCTCCTTCTGCAGGGAAAAAACTTTTGACAGGCAAACCCAAATATATGTAGCTCTATCACAGAAGCTGTACAATTAGAAATCACAGGAGTTATGGATTCAAAAGACTTATTTTTTTTCCAGGGCAAGACCATTGCAGCCGAAAGATCTGACAGATACTATAGGACAGAAAATTCTGTGACTCATACTTCATATAATTTCCACCTCCAATCAAAAAGTGTGAGTCATAAGACAACTAAGTGAAAAATAATTGTCCTTCAGAAAACTCAGAATACAGCATGATCATCCCTTAAAAAAATCAGACCACACACATAATTCTAACTCTGCATATCTTCTCCTTATGGTTACTGAAATACTTCTCTGATGACTTTCAGACTACCCCAAAGTTTGTGTTTTTTCTCATTCTTGCTAAGTATGAGAATCAAAAACAACTAGAACACGAGAATTTGTCTTGCCTTCCTTCACCAACAAAACACTAGTTAAAGAAATATCACTATTAAGGGCACTTCTGCTGCTTGCCCTCAGTGTATTTTACCCCTTATGATTTCTAAAACAATTGCCCTTTAGATCCCAAAAGGGAAAAATTCAATATGAATTAACGGTTCCCTTCACAATCAAGGGAAAGTACTAAACATCCTTGCAGTGTGATAACCAGACCACATTCCCTTTTTTCATTAACTGTATGATAGAATGCCTTCAGAGGGCAATGTGTTTCCAACCTCTTTCCCCAAGAATACTGTGAACAAGCAAGAAATATCAGGCATCTCCACTTCTTGGTTCTTCGCTCACCTTACTGTAGGTAAGATTTTTCTCATAATAGGTCAAAAGCCAGATAATCTTCACCTCTCCTGCTAAATACGTGGTGCAGCTTTGGACTAAGTGCACTTAGTTCAGAATCAAGTGACAGGGAGTTTCCAGCCATCTCTCTTGGCTGTGTAGCTATACTGGAAAATGTTTTAACTAAAAAACAAACTCTTCCAGAGCCAAAGCCAGAAACCTAAGGCTTCATCACTCCCTTTTACTTGAATAGCTTCCCTGATAGACTTGAATCAGACTTATTTTTCCCTGCTTTTTCTGGGCCCAAGGATCTTCGACACTTCCATCCCTAAAAGAACAGAGGGAATGGCTTCCTCAGCATAACTCTGTGAGAAGGTAGGTGCTCACAGCAGAAATAGAGTTATCTTTCATCCGGGTAATGAAGTGCTGCAGATGAGGTTGCCTGGGCTGTTGGGTAACAGGGTGGGCACCAGCACCGACCACACCTGGTTTTAGTCTGGGTTCGCACCATGAACTCTAAGTGGGAGGCAAGAACTGTTTCCATGTATGTGGGGAGGCACACCTCAACGACATCTTCAGGCATAAAAAAAGCTTCCATGTAGTCCTGAACACCGGTGAACTGACTCACCACTTGGAAAGAGGGCGAGTTTTCAGACACAATTTAGGCAGGAAGTAGGAAGATTGAATCATAAGTACAGGATCAAAGTGCAGTTCTGTTGGAGTCATGTACTCTATTTATTGTTACTGAGATCAGCATTGCAAGAATATGTCATTACTCTGCCTCTAAATCACGAAGATGGCACTTTCTAATACTTAATAGTGTGATCCAAATAACACAGAAGTCAGTGGCTCTGGATGCAGCAATAATATGCGATACTGAGCTCAAGGGCAAAAAAAATCTTCAGATTCTTGATCAGTTAAAAGAGAAAATCAAATTTCATTTCTTTCGTGTTGAAGATCCCACATCTGCTTTCCAAGACTAATCAAGTGCATGTATAGCTAGTGTATGTTACTGCTCTAGTGAGTCACAAACTTTTTTTTAGCTTAAATTTCAAATTAATTGGCTGTTAATTACTCATAATTTTTGCCTAGCTGCTGTATTCTTATTTAATATTTTTCTTCTCCTCATTTAATTGGTGATCTAATCAGGACAGTTCATATCTTGAACTATTGACACTACAGCTAGGTAAAAAAACCAAAACTACCAGTTGGTTAGCTGTGTACAACGTGGTGGCTTATATATTAACAATGAATAACCTGGTTAAAGCAGATACTTAAATTATAAGAACCAGTAATACGAACTTAAATAGTATCATCCACAAATCAAGAATTATTTACTAAAGATGTTTGCAAATGTTAGCTAAAAAAATACATCTTAGAAAAATTTCCCAGTCTCTTCTGATATAATTTGTGAAAAGGGAAAAAAAAGCTAAATCTATCAAATAAATTATTCATGGAGAACTATTTGATAAGCTCTGTTAATTAAACAGCAGGTTAATTACAGAATACAATTGCGTGAGAATCCCATTTATGAATTAAGCATCCTGGGACTGAACTGAAGAAGTATCTTCTCTTTCTCTCGGCTACTAAGGCATGCTGTTAAACAGTCTATGTGTCGTGCAGTTTAAGAGTTCAAAACTAATAAAATCCTGAGGAAAAGTTTCTTTCATAAGATTAATTTATTTTTCAATTAGCAATAGACTGGGAACCTGTTGGCGTGGGTTACGGATCCATTGTAACGATGTCACCCCAATATGAGTATTGATCGTTCAACCTTTATTAGTCAGCAAAACAAGGTTTATATAGCAAAGCAGTTACAGTCTCTGATTGGTTAGTTATCTTAACCATATATAGTCAAAATAGCTACCACTCGCTGTGATTGGTGCAGAGCTGCATCTCGATGCAGAAGCGACGATAAGGCAGGAAGCAGCGACGTGGCCGGAATCGGCTAAGGCAGGAAGCAACAATGTGGTAGTCCCCCTGCTCCAGCATTCCGTGTTCGCCACTCTACTTCTGTAGCAGTGTTCTGTGTTCACTACTTTCAAGGTCTATCTCCGTTACCAAGCCTGGGTTGCTCAACAGCACCAAACTATGTCCCCTCTCGTCCAGCCAGGACTCCACAATTCCCCCTTTTTGTTTTTTGAGCAAGCCAGGTATAGTT
>Ga0065711_1047116_pt1 | contig 12515 bp, 11 predicted proteins | sample Hoacrofraction12_FD_59098 | JGI IMG/M metagenome (GOLD analysis project Ga0065711, IMG submission 59098) | Hoatzin crop microbial communities from Cojedes, Venezuela - Epithelial fraction 12 v2 (version 2) | ecosystem: Host-associated > Birds > Digestive system > Esophagus > Crop | place...
CCCCCCCCGCTCCAGTTTCTCCTCCCCAAATTCAGTAATTTTATGAGCATGACAAGGTATTCAGCCTTTTGCCAAAGTCAATAGATCCAAGTCTTTTGCTTAATCTTCTCCTTCCCCTTTTTCTGAAGAGTGGATCTAGGACACTGTTTGCTCTGTCACAGCAGATTGCTGCCAGTATTGGCTATGACTCCAGAAGTGTCGGCCAGCGCAGAGGGAGTTTTGTTCGAATCCTCATGCACTGAGACCTAAGCCAGCTTTTACCTATCTTGAAGAAGAAGCAAAGGGGGAAAAATGTCACTGTTCAAGTACAAGGCATGTAATTGGCAGTAGCAAGTAATAACTTCCTGCTGCTAAACGTATTTTGCTTTATTTCGTTTTGCTAGCATTAGCAAGTCAGCAGTCTGTTCTGAAAAACAGGATTTTAAATGGCACATGAAAACTCAGCTATTTGAAACAGTAACTGAACAGTGTTTTTTCCTGGTGCCCTAGGCTTCCTAATTACTACAAATTAAATTGAAACAGCTGTGTTGAGAGGCAGCTGAGCTAACATTGCTTTGGCCTAACTCTAATTACAATCCTTGACAAGTGAAGTTGTAGTATTTTAGTGATAATACATCATTTTGAGTTTTGCACCATTTTCTGCTCTTCCTGCAATTCCTGTCTGGAGGCTATTTGAACCACCAGTGCAAGGTGGTAATTAATTTTGGTGGCAAGTGCATTCAGATGGGAAAGTGGCGGGCTCCTGGCAAGGTGGATTTTAACAAGGTCAGAGGACAGTGCAACAGTTGAAATAAGATCATGGAGGAACCAGAAATTATTACCAAGCCAAACCCAGTTCTTTCGATTGTTTTTTGCACTCTTAATAATTGCAAATACGATGGATAAAGAGTTTGGTTTTGTTCCCTTGATACAGGCTGTGAAGCAATTACAAAGATCTGCATTTCATGACATTCTTAGAAAACAGTGAATTCCCCAGTTTGCATCTGCTTTCTTCCATCTTACTCGGCTTGTGAGTGAAATGCCAGCTGATTAGGAGATGCATTATGACATAAGATTGGAAATCTGTTAGGTATCTGCTGTAAAGGGGTCCCAAATCTCAGAGTTTTGCAGCAACTTTTGGGATGTTGGAGAACTTCTCAAAAGAGTTTTCCTTCAGTCTGCAGGTAGCTACAGTGAGGACAGTGTGACTTGCCTATCCCATTTGCCGAGGATGGTGTGGCTCTGTCCCAGATGGTGCCTAGCTCAGGTTGGACAAACAGATTGAAGTTTAGCCCAGAAAAAGCTGGATGGCTGGATGGTATTGAGAAGCAGCCAGAGGCAATATTAGTCTTTGAAGACAATGGGCCTGCTGTTAGATCTCTAGTCAAATGAAAACTTTTAAGAGTCAGAATTAGCCCAGCTGCTTGACATCATGTTTCAGAACTAACCCAGGTACCTTTTTGACTGACTGGCCCCTTTTTACTACACTTAAAAAAAAAAACCATTTTCCAGTTGATACCGGAGCACAGGACGTGTACATTTTCGAAAAGGACATCTCCACCATGCTTATGGCACTACAGCTCCAAGACTTACCTGTTGATTGCTGGGTGGGGTCTGAAGTACTTCATGGAATGTGTAAGGATCAAAAAGAGTTCCCTATTAACTGACTGGATGCATGTTGGGACAGAGTTACAGTAGCAGGTGCCAGGGCATACAGGGCCCTGAACTGGTGTATCTAGATTTAGATGAAAAGAATGGAACAGAATGCAACTGTTTTTGTTCATCCCTAATCTTTCACTCTGGATATCTTTAAGGGTATTTACATACCATGTGAAGATGTTAAGGAGACAAATGCTATGTATTCTTAGGAGGAGCAAACTCAGGGCTGTGGTGTGTTGTTTTTTTTTTTTTCTTGTACATGGACTTTCTCCTATTTCTCTCTTAAAGATTGAAGGAGGAAAAACATGTTTAAAGTCCTGTACGTCATTTTGAGGAATAAAGTGCAAAATTTCAGTGCTAAGCATGGATCTGTATCCCTCTAGCTACTGAAGATGTCAGAACATAAACTAGAAAGGCAGCGGCTCTGTGCTGTGCTGATCCCGAGGAGGCAGAAGCAATTAGTTGGCATGTGTTTTATGTTCCTACTGTAACTCTTTCAAGGTCGGGGGGGAGGGTGTTTCAGACTGAGAAAAGAGTTTGGCATTTAAGTACAAACTTTTAATACCATTCAAAAATAGAACTGAAAAAACTGAGTAAATTGATATTACTTTATTGGAGCTTCGTACTGTTTGGTGAAAAACATAATTCAGTAAGCAAAAGAAAACTAGTTTAATTTAAACTTTAACTCTCTTGGGCTCATTAGTGTGTTCCATACTGCTTCAGAAACAAAGCACTAGTGTTTAGACTCTTTTTTTTTTTTTCTTTCTAGATTTCTGATATTACACATTTGTATTTCACATGTTTGAAATTTGTGACTAGATCATTGTGGTGAACTCGGTTGCCTTCTGAGTAATTAATGTACTAGTAACAGGCATATAGAGCCAGAGAACAAATATGAATAAGGCAGAAAGCTGATGAATGTGGGAAGACAAAAGTCATTGGTCACGTAATTTTAACATTAAAGAAAGAAGTTCTCTGCTTAAATGAATCTCTTCTGGTGTTAAATCTTTAACCCTAGCTTTTTTAGAAATTCATCTTTAAAGCCATGTAACAAGTCTCTACAGATGAAGTAAGCCAAGTGGGTGAATGTAACTTGTATTTATAAAGATGAGATCCAGATAGCAGAACACAGAAATGGGAACCTAGTGGACAATGTTAGAATGAAATTTGTTGAAATGTAGATGGAGGAAAGCAAGAAGAGTTTACTTTCCAGTTGGCACATGTTCTAGGACAGCTGAGAAGGTTGTTTTGGACATCTTGGAAGAAAAACCTATTCCATGAGTTTTCCAACTTCAGCCTTCATTTGTGATGCAGCTGGTTAAAGGTGCTCTAGAGAAAGGAAATAACACAATTAGCAATTCAAGTAGTTTCCTACTTTTGTTTGTTGGTTTTCCAAACCCCCCTCTATTATGGGAACCTGATATTGCAACTCAGAAGAAACAGCAGCTGGCAGTTCTATTTTCAATGCCAGATTGTCTTCTCAAACGTTGCTCTATACACTGCAGTGGGACTTTACAGCATCCTGTTCATGTCTTGGTTACCAACTGATCAGCAGTGCTTGCCCAGCATGTGGGAGACAAGTAGTTTTCCTGCACAGAGCTGTGAGTGAGAATATTTGTCATCACAAATGAGAGCCAGAAGGAAAAGGCAGTGGTTTCCCCACCCCCATTCTCTACTTCAGTGGCTAGTGTTAGCGAAAGATGTGAGACACCTGGATTTAATTCCTCTGCCCATCTGAACATGTTCACCTGTGTGCCAGGTGTTACCTATATTGTCAATTTATCTAATATCTTTTTAGTATAGACTGTATCATCATTCACTAGAACAGAGAAGGTATTCCAGATTTCCCTTTGTTTAGGCGAGTACCTGCAAAAAAAGTTATGCTTGTTCTCTGTCTCTCTCTTCAGGAGTGTTTAAATGTTGCGGTTGAAGTAGAGAAGAGAGAGCATCCTGCATCAGTCCAGTGATCACTCATTTGAGTCATTTTCTGCAAGTATGGGAGGTGGCACCCTCTCAGGCAGAGGCGGGAAGTGAGCTTGTTCCCTGTGTCTTGGGTTTGCACTGTGTTTACTGAACAGTTGGATTAGAAAAAAAAAATGAGGAGAGCCAGTGGTGTGGATCTCATAAGCCCCCTTATTCCCTGGGGCACAGCAGTGAGTCTGGTTACCTTAACTAACCTGCCATCATCGAGGTAGGTTTCGTGAGTTTGATTTGAAGTACAGAATTTCCACTCTTTTGTTACGCATATGAGGGCTGTAGACACTGCTTCACTGCTTTGGTGAGGAGGCAGCTGAAATTATTCGTGGGTTCATTGTGTAAATCTATAGGCTACTTTGAAAATGCAAGCAAAAGTTGGTTGCTCCTTACTAACTTAAGTTCTCAAAAACAGTTGTGTAATGACTGTTAAACATTATTCTTGGATCATTATTTGCTGGTGACAAGGAAGTCAGATTCCTGAGAACAAAGTCAAAGAGTCTTTGTAACCTGGGCCTTAAAACATAGTGAAGACAGTCAAAATAGACCAGAGAGTAGGCTTACAACTTTTCCACTGCTTCACAGGGCTGGTATTTTGTGGTTGGAGGATATGTTGCTCAGGGTTCCTGAAAGTGCTTATTGTTTTAAATTAAATGCAACATGAAGGAGTAATAATCTAATACTCTGAAGCTCAGAATAAAACCATAGAAGAATTAATCGGTTGCTTGTGCTTTTTTGGTGTAATTAAAGGAGCTTGTCAGAATGTATGCTGGTAGTCATCAAGCACTTCAGATAGTAGTTTGAATTAAAGCCATTAAGAGATGTTACTGTCATACATACAGTAGGAAATTTATAAAAATACAACTTCTTGCTGCTTCCTGGCCTTTAAAATACACAGAGCTAAATCAGTCTGCAAGGCTTACCTGCTGCCATAGTTGGTGTAAAAAAATCCTTTCTGCAGCGTGTTTCAGCCAAATACCAATACTCAAGCATGTGAACAACCTCTGCTGCCTTAGAACCTCTGGTTCCCACTGATGGATCCATGTAGAAAATCTGACTTCAAAGACGAAGTTGTTTCGTTTGAATTCAGAGGGTTTGGGGTGAAGTTCTTAATGTAGCAAAGGTCTTGTGGGGGGCAGCCAAAATAATTACGAACCTTAGTCATGGTAGTATGCCAAAAATGCAAAGGCAATGATTTAATACTTCCAGAGTAATAAGAATGGTTGAATGCTTAACCATCCTTCCCTTACATGGCTGTGATTTTTAATTGCTAATCTCTAGCCCAGTTAAGATATGCTTATGGCTGAGGAAGGTCTCTCTTTTGGGTTTACTTTCTAATGAAATGTATGTTAGAATAATTTCCAGGTTAATGTGGTATATCATGCTGGCATCAAAGTTCATTTATACTTAAAAGAAAATGGAACCTCCCTGCATTCTTTTTGCACTGCAGAAATAGTAATGGCTGATTGATGATCTTTTGGTCGAGAACTATTGCCTTACCATCAATAGGAGTTTTTCCAAATATGCAATAATTTAAATCAAATTTATCCATAGACCCATCTTGACTTAAGCCTTGATCCTGCACCTTTCAGAGAAATGCATGTTTTTGGTGTTTGCACTGAACCGGTTACAGTCTAAATCTGCTAAATTAATGCTCGATTAGGAGCTCGAGGTTTGGAAGTGGGATGAACCCTTTCTTTGGTATGCATCGGAGTATTTTCCAGTGAAGACTTACAGGTGCCTGTCTGCTGCCACGTTACCTTCCTCACTGGTCTGGGAAGGGAGAGGAAGCTTGTTTGGAAGTAGGTTCCCTCTCCTGCTGGGCAATCAGCCTGTGGAGAAATGTTTGATCCCATGACACATCACATCAGATTTACACTTGGAACCATGCAGATTTTTCTTTACAGGAAGAGATTTTGTACTGTGGACACCTGCAGCATGTACAAAGGTGATGTGGAGTGCCATGTGCTAATTTAAAATAGTTTCCTCTGTAATGAACTGAACCAAAAATGAAGGATGGTGCTGCCAGTCTTTTTAATATTAAGTTGACATATTTTTTGGAAACAATGCAGCCCATGCTTCCGTTTGTAATTTAGCATGACTCATAACCAGAAGTCAGAACTGGCCTGGTGAAAAGAAGAGAATGGATATTAAGATTGCAAGTGCCAAGGCAGATTTTGTATATCGAAAGCTGACAAAAAAGAAAATTTGCAGAGGCTTCAGTAAGTGCATCATTAAATCATCCTTGGCTTCTTCTCAATTTTTTTTTTAAAAACGATGCTTCTCTAAGCAAAAATATAAACATGTGAAACACTGGAGGTGACTTTCTTGGAAGAACTGATTTTTTTCCCACTAAGGAAATGTATTTTTTCTGAAGATGTCCAACTGATTAATGCCAGACTGCATGGAATTAGTAAGTGAAATCCTCAAGATGTTCTATTGTTTTTATAGCACAACTCAGTCGCCAATGTTTTTCTGTATGTGAAAATATTTGGCAGCTTTGTTGACGAGATAGGCAATGGTATGTGAATTTCACGTTTTATATAAAGGCTTTTGGTTTCACATCTAAAATCTAGGGGTTTGACGTCCAGATGAAACAGCAGGGTGGGTAAGTGATTGACTGCATAACTTCTGTAGAGCGTCATGAGAAAGGAGAGCCTCATGTTGTGCTTCACTCCACTGGAACCGGACATACATATTTGGTTTTCCTGAAGGCATTTTTAGACACAGGTTGTCAAGCCTGGAGCTGCCTGTAGTCCTGCTGGCCTCCGCAGCTCTCCCTATGGCCTGTGTGGAGGCTTAGGTCTGCTCTCCCAGTGTTACAACCAAGTTCCGTCTTCATAGCGGAACCCCCTTACTATGCTTGGCATCAGCAGCGCTGAGAAACATACGTATTGTATAAATTGCCTTCTTGAAGCACTACCAGTACTTTGGTTAAGCCACCGTAAAACTACTGGTATGCATTTGTTCATAGTTTGGAAAATACTGTTTTCATTACAGTAAACCAATATAAACATCAGCAATATTGCTATCAAACAAATTAGTTCTCATGTGAAATATATGGTAAGTAAATTGTTGTGTAGCTGAATACAGTGTGATTTAATGGAACTTGATTTGGTGCCAACCAAACATATGGATCTTTAAATGCATTCCCCTTGTGGCTATGTTGAAATCATCCACAAATAACATGTGCTGAATTCCCTTTCAGACACACGGGCTGGCTTCACTGATTGTATGAGATTTTGAAATGCAACAAATAGTATTGGTAAGAGGGGGTGGGAATACAGTGCAACACTTTCTGGTTTATTAGTTATTTTTCAAAAAAATTTTGCTCGACTAAAGCTTTTCTTCTCTCACCCACCCCCACTTCTTTCAGCCTGGAATAGAATTTTGTTTTCTCTTCAAAAGCCATAAAGGTACTTCGTTCCTTGGAGGATTTTTGTCTTCATTTCTCTTCTGCTTCTTTCCTTTTTACCAGGGGAAATTTACAAAAGGGGAAAAGGGGAGATAAATGGAAGACAGGGAAGTACAGGTAAATATTACAGGTCATGAATGGAGTTAAATCCAGCTGGCGGCCAGTCACGAGTGATGTCCACCAGGGCTCAGTGTTGGGTCCAGTCTTGTTTAACATCTTTCTCAATGATCTGGATGAGGGGATTGAGTGCTCCCTCAGTAAGTTTGCAGATGACACCAAGCTGGGCAGGAGTGTCGATCTGCTCAAGGGTAGGAATGCTCTGCAGAGGGATCTGGACAGGCTGGATCGATGGACCAAGGCCAACTGTAAGAGGTTCAACAAGGTCAAGTGCTGGGTCCTGCACTTGGGTCACAACAACCCCATGCAACGCTACAGGCTTGGGAAGGAGTGGCTGGAAAGCTGCCCGGCCAAAAAAGACCTGGGGTTGCTGGTTGACAGCCAGCTGAACATGAGCCAGCAATGTGCCCAGGTGGCCAAGAAGGCCAACGGCATCCTGGCTTGTATCAGGAATAGTGTGGCCAGCAGGAGTAGGGAGGTGATTGTGCCCCTGTACTCGGCACTGCTGAGGCCACACCTGGAGTACTGTGTTCATTTTTTGTCCCCCTCACTACAAGAAGCACATTGAGTTGCTGGAGCATGTCCAGAGAAGAGTAATGAGGCTGGTGAGGGGTCTGGAGAACAAGTCTTCTGAGAAGCGACTGAGGGAGCTGGGGTTGTTTAGTCTGGAGAACAGGAGGCTGAGGGGAGACCTTATTGCTCTCTACAACTGCCTGAAAGGAGATTGTGGTGAGGCAGGTGTTGGTCTCTTCTCCCAAGTAACTAGCGATAGGATGAGATGCAATGCCCTCAAGTTGTGTCAAGGGAGATTTAGATTGGGTAACAGCAAAAATTTCTTTACTGAAAGAGTGGTCAGACATTGGAATAGGCTGCTCATGGTGAGTCCCCATCCCTGGAGGTGTTCAAAAAATGTGTAGATGTGGCACTTTGGGATGTAGTTTTGTAGGCATGGTGGTGTTGGGTTGACAGTTGGACTTGATGATCTTAGAGGTCTTTTCCAACCTATGATTCTGTAATTCTATTTTTGTCCTTGCCTTTTTACAATATTAAAGTTATTACGATAGGAAAATGTACTTCTGAAAAACTAATTTTTCAGAAAACATGGCTTTTTTTTTTTTTTTCTCTTAGTTGTGACAGCCTATGTTCTTTGATGAGAAGCAATATTGGGAAAGCTGCTTCTGTCATCTCATTTTTAACCATAGAACCTTAATGGTCTAACACGATAGGTTACATTACACTTGCAGCAGAAGTGATATCATATGTCCTGGCCTACCAAACACTTCTGCACGTGCTTACATTGATTGCTGTGTGCAGTGGTATTTGAAATCAGTTTCATTCCCTTCTTCTAGTGAAACACACAAGTGTCAGAAAGTTTAATACAGTGCTCCTACATAGCAGTCAGTGCATTAAGGTGGGCTTTAAAAATTACTGTACTGTAATTACCTCAAGTCATTTAAATTTAACTCACTGCAATATCTTTAAAACCTTCTCTTTGTACTTAATCAAATGCTGAAATGGTGCTAAGAAAGATGGGCCTCATTTTACTTCATCAAATTCCCTCCAGTGCTATAACCACAAGTGAGTGTGTTATAATGATTTACATGTATAACATCTGTATGTGCTGATGTCTCTTGTAGTCAAAATGTTTTGGCTTACTGAGACAATTAAACGGTGCAAATAGTGTTCCCGGATTTGTGCCCAGTGACATATTCAGAGCTTTGAATGCGTTTAGCTTCTGGGCTGGCTGAACCTGGTAAGGTCACCTGATGGTGGCACGCAAAACTTGCAGGCATTCAAAAATAGCTTAACATCCAGCTCCAGGCACTGGATTGAGACCACCTTGGAGGGACTTGGCTTTAGAAAGCAGCAGGAAAATAAAACGTTCTTTCAATAAATAATTAGGAGGAGCTGTTAATGCTATACAGAGTAGAGCAAAGTTGTCTGTGCCAGTTCCTTCTGTAAATTAGTGTGGCTCCTTTGGGACCAGTCAAACTGTGCCAATATACATCAGCGGAGGACCTAACGTGAGTGGAGTTACTGGGGATTTGACCCTGTGCTTCTCCTTGATGTACTATCCAGTAGAAGAGGATGCTGAAGGGGACATTCGGCAGTGCAGTTTGAGGGGAGGCGGGTTGAGGTGGGTGTTTTTTTAAGCCTCAAGAAAATGTAGGTGAAATGGTGGCATGATGCTGACTGCTGGAGAGGGGGCACTTGTGTTGCAATCAATACAGCAACCAGTGGCAAGCTGAAAGATGTTCTTACTCCCTCAAAAACAATGTTAGGGGATAATTATAGATCCACTGATGTAATGGGAACATTCTGACCTACCATTATTGTCATAATCATAGTTGTAAGTCTGGTAAATTAAAAGGTCTGTTTTCCTTGCTTTCTGCATACAAATTCCATTTCATAACATGTTGGGCTATTTCAGGGAGTTTACAGGACTCTGAAGGTGATTAAAGTTACTCAGTCGTCAGCAGCTTGACTTGTAACCCACCCAAGGACTGCTCATAATAGTATTCCTTCATTTTGTTATTTCTCTTGAAAATTTCTTAGCTGAAGGTGAGATGTGGTCTACAGAACCTCAAGTGCCAGACTGGAAAATGAGATTTCTGTGCAGCTAATACGATCTGCTGTTGATTTTGTTAAAATCTTGGTGGGAAGGCGGATGATGAGGAGGGGAAGCAGTCTGGGGGAACTGAGTGCAGCATGGAGCAGTGTGTGTACAGTAGCAGTGTGCTTTGTTGGGACACCATCCAGAGCAGGACCAAGAACAGGGGGATCATCTGCACCCTTCTGTGAACTCACCGTGTTAATCCAAGCTCAGTCATCACATGTTTGCTGATACACAGACTCTCTGTACTTCCTTTACTAGGTGAGTGCACTGAGTCTGTCTGTGACCTTATTCTTAGGCCCATGTTTCTACAAAAAAAATTGTAGTTTGTGTGTCAGGCCATCTCTAGTGGCAATCAACTCCTGAACTGTTTCAAGGCAAAACCAAACTTTCAGTGTAGTCTGTACCGTTCCAGATAATTAAAGGTGATTTGTCAGCTTGACCTGAAATGATTCTGGGGTGGTGGTCTTATCTGGGTAGAGAGACTTTGTCCCTTCCCAAAGTGTTTTCAGATCATAGCCCAGCTCCTCTCTGTGTCCACTTGGTGAAGGCATTGGGTTTGTCTCAGAGTAGAAGTGTAGAAGGGGCAGAAGACACATGCTCAAGAATTTTCTTCTGCCTGGAGGGATATGTTTGGTGTATGAATGATGAGCGTATCACGTGTCTGGTCAGCATCAGAGTAACGTGGTCCTGTCAACACGCTGTTAGGTTGGTTCGCTGTGAGTAGATAATGATCTTGCCCATTCAGTCAGCAGTAAGCTGGGCTTTACTTGTGCAAGCCAGATGCAGAGACAGAACATCTAGGTCTTGAGCGTGTTTGGATCTGGTGTTGCAACCTGAGGTATACTGAGTGAGGTGCTGTCATAGCAGTATGTATGGATGAGAAACATGGTCCTGGAGGATTTGACCTTCTGGGAAGAAAAATTACATGCAGTACTGTTTTGGTTTTTTAATTTCTTTTTTTTTTAGGATCAAAACCAAGGTATAATTTGGTGAGCCAGGATAGTCTTTGAAGCTGACAGTCAGTACTGGGGCAGCAGATATCAGAGGTACAAGCATGATGCAATCCAATGAGACATGGTTGGAGAGGGTGAGGGAGGACAGCAGAGATGGTGAATAACCATCAGAGGAAAGACCTTGGGAGCCATAACCTCGGTTCAGAGAAGACATAATACTTACAGGGGCCAAAGAGGGAGTAGAAAATGTCAGAAGCCTGTGAGAGGGGCAGAAAGTTATGATCTTTTCCCCAGCCACCACTTGGAGATAAGCTTCTCTTTAGGAAAGAATCAGCAATATTTAAAATTTGTGATGTGCATAAAATAAAATGCTTTGTTAGCTGATTCCTCAGCCAAATGTAAAACATAGTCAGAAGCTTTTCAAAGCTTCATAATCTTTTGAAATATAAATCAGTGTTTTTATACTGTTTTGAAATTACCATAAACTCTCAGTCTTTGTGATAAGCTACCACAGAAAGGACTAGAAGCCAGCAAATATTTCTTGCTGATAATCTCAGAATAAACTCCTAATTCTTTCCCAAAACACTGAAAAAAATTATTCTGTTCAAACTGAAGTAGATAACTCTGGCACTTTGGTTATACAGGGAATAATTCTTTAGGTAAAGGCTAGAAGATTGGTAGTAAAAAGACACTAAAAATTATGGTAGTTTAGCAAAGTGAAACAGAAGTAACACTATAAAAAAGAGAAACTGCTCAGTCTGATTTCTCTGTCCCAAATAAAATGTGGAAAGTAAACCAACTGCATAATGGAATAAATGCAGAGCTAAAAACTCTTGTTGTTTTGTTGCAATTTTTATGATCTTGTGATGTATTTCATAGAGCTGTCGGTCACACAGAGTCATGATTATGTAAGAATTCTTGCTGATTAGCTTATCAAGTTTTTAGTCTGAATTTCAGGGAAAATGAAAATATGCAGTAAAACTCTAGAAATACAAAGAAAGGGAAAAAAGCCTTTCCGTTATCTTTAATAAAAAAAGATAAAGTGTTTGTTTTTTTTTTTTAAGCTGGTTATACAACTTCAGGGTATATATGAGTGCTATATTTGAGTAAACCTTATTTGAGTGCTATGTTTCACCACCATCTTCAAAATAATTATCCAACCTCAAGAGAAATATTTGCTAAGTAATATGATCAAGACAAGGGTGATTCCACAGCATGACTTCACTGCCATGTGAATATACAGGCATGTAACTTAAAACCTCATTCTTGCAGATAAACTTAATTTTTTCTTGCTCTTTATGAGTGAATCTGGAAAGTAACTGATCACTATCCTCCTTGATTTTTTTTTTTTCATATTGGGAACTGTTGCCACTTATCCCTTGACATTCTATTCCTAGATGAAATCTAAGTTCTTCAGTCTTTCCTTATGTCATGTTTTGTGGGTCTGTAGAATTTTTATTGTTCTTCTGTGGTTTACTCTTTTAACACATGATGCTCAAACTGGGTAGAGTACTCTGGATGAGACCTTGCCATGGCAAAGTTGCACATAATAACTATTGCCTGAATCTTGGGAATGAAGTTCACATTTTTAACGCAAAATGAAAAGACCTTTGTCCTCTTGCAGCATGATGATATTGATGTGTATTTTGCTTATTATCTGCTATAAACCCAGATCCTTCTAAGTTAATCTATGTTTTGTAATAGTACAAAAATCATCTCTCTGCTTTTTTTAAGTGAGCTGGCTTCAAAATAAGTAAATTTGATTTAACTCTCTCCAAAAAAGAAAAAAAAAGGGGGGGGG
>Ga0065711_1047117_pt1 | contig 12515 bp, 3 predicted proteins | sample Hoacrofraction12_FD_59098 | JGI IMG/M metagenome (GOLD analysis project Ga0065711, IMG submission 59098) | Hoatzin crop microbial communities from Cojedes, Venezuela - Epithelial fraction 12 v2 (version 2) | ecosystem: Host-associated > Birds > Digestive system > Esophagus > Crop | place...
GGGGGTTAGTTTTTAGCGGTTTGGGTTTTGCCTTTTTCCTGAAGGGTTTAGAACAGACAGCAAGCATCTGCTGACAGCTGGTAAACTGGAGGTCAGATTTCTTGGATGGGTGATGGTACGCGGTCACTGAAGGATGCTGCTGCGTGATAGGCATGCCTGCTCCTTCGCCCTGTGGTCTATAGTGTAATGCTTAATAGACTAAAGTCAGGCTAGGGCCGCAAGCAATTTGGAATGTTCTGTGCCTCAGAATTTTAATGAAGTCATCGGGAAGGAGATTTACAAACTAGACCCTCACAATGTATGACATCTGACCATCATTCTGAAGGAGTTAATAGGTCAGAGGAGCTCATGTCTTCTTTCTCTAGATCACTTGTTAGATCACTTGTTTGAGCTCAGCCCACCAAATGTCACTGTCCTTTTAATGCTCTGCGTGAAACAAGACTAATTTTCTCTCTGTTCATTCTTTGAAAGCAAAGCTCATTGCCTCAGTGCTGCTACCCAAGGCAGAAGTCTTCATACCATCCCAGCCTGGGACACCAGTGAACAGCTGGCCTTCAGGAGACTCCCTCTAAAAACCTGTGGCTTCAAAAGCATGAGGCAACAAGATGCGACCTGGTTGCCCATGCAAGAGCTGTTCCTTCACTAGCGCTCAATAACTTTACATTCTTAGGAAAGTATAACAGCAGGCAAACAGCTTGTATTTGCTCTAGTTCTGTCACCTGGAAAAACTCAGCTACACTTTTTTCCATACATGATAGGGCATATGTGACATAACGTGTTTCTATTCCCATCAACAGGCTTAGGCTTATATCTGAAAAATTTGGTTGTTTCCTTTGGTACTGAAAAGAGCATCTTGTGTCCTTAGCAAGCAGGGAAAATAGTCTGGCATATCTGGGAAGAAAAGTATTACCAATATTCAAAGGGCTTGCATACTTAGTAAAAATTATACAAATCCTCGCAGAAAAAAAAAAAAGGTTTTTGAAAATTGATTAGACAATCAGGTCTCAAAAATTAACATGAATTTTACTAGTGTTAGGTGCATGCAGCCAAACCACCTTTATATATTCCACCTCCTTGCTTCATTTTTTGTGGTTTTACATCTGATGCCTACCAGTCACTGACAATCACTTTCCTGCAGGGAAAAAACACCAATCCAGAGTTACCTGATTTTTGGATTGGAAGTATTGTTCACTTGCTCTGGAAATGCTGACTCATTTGACAGCTCAAAAAAAGAATCCAAAACCAGAAAAGTCCTCTAGCACCATTATGTGAGAACATCTGCTAGGCTGACAGAAATTAGTCTTCATTGCATTTATGTATTTACTTGTCAATACTATACAGCACTCTTTATATTGTTCTTCAGAGCATGGTCTGCTCCGTTGCTGTGTAGCATGGAGTTAGCAGCCTGGCCGTGCTGAAAGTCAGCCTGGTGGGCAGAATTCCAGAAAAGTATGGTGGATAATTCAGGGGTTGCATAGAATTTCAGTACTTCCTAATCGTCAGCGCTTAGGTTGAGAAGGATTTGAGGGACAGATGTACAGAGAGAAATAAAAGAAATCGTGGTCCAAGGAGCTGGGGCTTGGAGGGGAGAAGTCACAAGGAATCCGTAAGCAAGTAATCAGGATGCCTCTCTGGAAAACAAAGATTTGTGGTCCACATGCATTTTGCAATACAGAATTACAAGGTTAAAATGCACAACATCGTTAGGATTATTATAATCCCGGAATAAAGCTCTCATACTGGGTCATTCCACCACTTCTGGCACAGTAACATTGCTGAATGTGGTGGATGGAGATTTCCATTGCCTCATTCAGCCCGTATCCTAGTGGGTTTGGACATCCTCTTGCGTGGCGTGGTGTTGAATTGGTTCCCATTCTGCAGAGAAAGAATCTGTGTCTGGGAAGCTCCTGAGGAAGTTGCCCGCTGGACCTGTATACAATACTGGTGCAGTATTAGTCGCAGCATGCTTCCTGTCCCACAGGTTGAATCAAATACCATGGCTGTTGCCCACGAGGCTGAACTCAGTTCTGTTACGGCCATCCCTGAGAGCTGATGGTGCTGTGTTTATTGTCTCAGACGTTCTAAGACAGGAGCCGGGTGCTGAGATGCACAGGCAGGATACAAATACTTCAGGGCACACACCTTAGTAGGACTTCAGACAGGGGAGCTTGCTCCAAAAGCTCGGGTACTTACTGATTCTTGGTGGTTGGGTGGAGTTTTTGTTGTTCAACTTGGTTTTTGCGTTTCAGTGTCTTTGCTTCCTCTCCAAAGCTGCTTGACTCCTTGTTAGTGTGGAGCAGCCTGCTCCAGTCCTGCTTCAGGTTGTTTCTTTTCTTTAAGGAGAAAAAAAAAACTATTACGTAGTCTCTAACACTTTGAACCCAAGAGTTACCTACACTTATTTCACTGTTCCTGCATATTATTTGAGCTTCAGAAGGTCCTACTGGCCAATCTCAACCATTTTTCTTTTGTTTCCTTGCAGGCTCTGATCCTTCACCAGCTCGGACGCTACAGCTTGGCAGAGAAGATTCTCAGAGATGCCGTCCAGGTGAACTCCACTGCCCATGAGGTCTGGAACGGCCTGGGAGAGGTGCTGCAGGCTCAAGGCAATGATGATGCCGCAACTGAATGCTTTCTGACGGCGCTGGAGCTTGAAGCCAGCAGTCCAGTTGTCCCTTTTACCATCATTCCCAGAGTTCTTTGAGAGCACATCTTGATCAACCGTTTATGGTCTGACTTCTGGGTGAGGAAACCCAGTGTATCCGGCTGCCTGGTAACTGGTTAGTTTGAAAAACTTCAGAGCTACAGGTAACAAACTCCAGTCTTTTGCAGGAAAGCGGCCAAAACAGTGAGGTGATGCGATGTGTTAGTGTTAGGCTGAGAGGACAGAATGGCTAGCCAGAACCAAATCACTCATATCACCTACGTTTTTGCCCAGGTAGTTTTAAAACATCATTATATTGTTCATGGATGATGTGCCATATTTTGTTAGTGATAGTTGAGTGTTACATAAAGTGGTAATGGAATCAACTACCAAATGTAGAATAAGGTAAAATTCAGTGGCAGCGCAGACTGTTTTTAACAAGGCTGTTAATAAAACTGTTCTCTTCCTGCCTCTCAACCTCTTTTGGCCCAAAGTCAAAATGTGAATTTTCTGTTTCCATCTCTATTTTAGTCCAGGCCAGAAAATCAGTTGAGTTCTTGTTTTTAGTTGTTAATAACCGTGATCTGTGGCTAACTGTTATCTCTATTTAGAACAAAGGCTGAGTACAAGAATATTTATATTTTACCAATGTATGCCTGTTACAAGAAATATATTAGTTATTTAAGTTTAACTTTTTTATGTGAATTCAGAGTTTATTTATCAATGGAAATATGTAAAAAGAAGCCTCAAATGTAATATTTACCGACATTCCTTATACATGACCCACACTTGGCTAAATGGGAAGATTATGTTAATAATAAAATGATTTTTAAATGGAACCTTTCCTGTGTCCTGGTTAAGAACCCAGGGGGAAACAGATGGCTTGTGAACACGTTTTAATGATGTGGGGCCTGTAGCTGACTGGCCTCAAAGATGAACGACACCAAAATTAAATGCCCTGAGGCCAGTCTAGAGAAAAGAAGCTGCTATACTCTGCCAATGGCATTGTTATCTTAGATTTTAGGTTTTCGTAAATCTTCACTGCTTCTCCTTTTTTATTCCTTCCACTCCAGCTCTCAATGAAGCCAGATTATCTCTACATAATACACGAACATTCAGGTATGCCTTAGTAGTGCTTGGAAAGAGTATTTTAAATATTTACACGCTATTTATCAGTTTTCTTTACCTCTCTTTGTAGTTCTTTCTCAGCATCTGCACGTTGTGTTCCTCGAAGGAAAAGTTGACTGGTAGCATATTAGTGCCATGTCAGTAACAGTAGGGCCAAATGTTTAGTAGACAAATACTTGCCAGAGCTTGTCTGGGACGCATGGAGAAGAGTCATTCGTTGCAACAAATATTCAGGGTGCGTGAGCTGGGCTAGTCTGGTGTCTGCTCGTTTACAATGTTGGGCTCAATGGAGCCCGGTGCGAATGCCAGTTCCCTGTTAGACTGAGTGTTCCTTGGTATTTGTCTGATTTGTCGCAAGAAGCGCTTTTAAAGTGCTTAGCACAGGATAGCAGATGATTCGGAAAAATAACGGCAAATGTTTTTCTTCGTCACTCACCAGAGAGCTTACTCATGTCAAATGCACAGAGGATCCTCGCTCCGTGTGCTCTGGAGTGCTCCGGTGAGCATCTACAAATGACGAAAGACTTAAACTTGGGGGAGCTCTTCATTTTCGCCTCTCTTTTTTCCCCCCAGCATTTCATGGGCCTTTCAGGCTGAGGCTACTTTCAGAATGTAACTGCTTGGTGCTTAGACCAGGTGTTCTCTGTAAAACAGACCAAAAGGCTGTAATAGGTGGTGTTTAAAAGCCAGTAGAAATTGTGTCATCTTGCTCGCTGCGAAAACATCAAAGTTTTCCTTCCCCTGTTAAAGTGCCTGTTTTGCATGTTTTCTTCCTACTGTCCTTGGCTTTTTTTTTTCTTTTTTCCGTTTGCCAACTGTTCTCTCTTTTCTAGTCCCAGCTCATAACATGTGCTCTGGCCCTGCTGTCTTTTAGCACCCACTGTATGGTACCTGGCGTACCAAAAGAAGCTGCAAAACCTTTATTAGTTTAATTCAGCTCTTCCTGAGCCTTTCTGCTATTACAGTTCTGTTACTTAAAGCTGTAATACCTTTCACAGACATGCTCCTTCACAATATTTATTCACCTTTTATTGTAATATCAAAGCTCTCCTAACAAGGCTTTTGCACCTGTATCTGAGACTGGCCGTCTTTGTCAAGAGAGCTTCAGACAAAAGTGGAGAATAGGAGAATTCTGTAATAGCAGAATTTATCTTTGATTCTTCTCATTCAGTTTAAAGTCCTGGCCTCTTTTGATAATCTCCCAAAGTGGAAAGGTTAGCAGCCTAATTGTGTCATATCTTGTATTAGTGGAGAAGTTGTCGCTGCAGTTGTGTATATCGGGTGAACCTGAATATCTGTTTCATTTTTCTTACAGTGGAATCAGTGTCACTGCAAATCCACAAGCTTCTACCTCTTGCAAATAGCCTCAGCTAGTATTTTTAAAAATGGATTATCACTGTAAGACTCCACATTCAGGAATTTTCAGGCAGAAGTGGAAATCCTTGCAGCATATGAAATGAACAGCAACACTTGTTTAAATGTAGCTTTCAGCTTTAAAAAAAAAAGTTACTAGGTTTTTCAGCTGTACATTTTTATTTTTTTTAAATCAAGTAGGAAAAAGTTACTAGGTTTTTCAGCTGTAATTTTTTTTTTTTTTTTTTAATCAAGTAGGAAGGCCAAGCATATTTGTGTATCTATTTTAGCTGATGCACAGAAAGATCTGCCTTTGGCAATCTGCTCTCAGACTGCCCTGGCGTCTCGGTCACGGGAGGGAAGTGAGTGGCCCGTCCCAGGGGAGCACTGCCCTTGGGGCCAGCGGGTCAGCGTCATCTGCGTGAGGGCTGTGCCTGGGCTGCGTGGCTGACCAAATAAATCTCTACCTGGATACACAGGTCTAGGTGTGCTCTTGCTCCCCCAGCCTGTGTCAGAAATAATAGCTGCTCAGATAAACGGGTGAGATAAATCGGGCTGATCCAGCTGAAAACCAAGCCAACTCCTTGCTCCCTTGCCCCAGGGTTTTACTTATCTTTGAGTAGAAGCCTAGCAGAGGCTTCAGGTAGTTCTTTCCTCCAATTTGCTATGCAAGTAGTAACACTAACACGCAGAAGAGAGGACAGGACTTCCCCTCTGCACAGCAGAGGGTACTTGCACCAGTTTGAAATGGTTATTAAATTGCATTGTCGAGCACTCTAACTGTGTCACTGTAATGTCAAGTTGCACAAGGTTGAGGTCTCCAGCCTTTCAACAGGGTTCAAATACACTTCTCTGCTCCAGAAGACTGGAATAGCAAGTTTCAGAGGAGGCTTCCCTTACTCTGCAGTGTGCTTGTGCTGCTCAGAACAATTAATATCTGGTGTATTAAGCACGTGCTAGAGTGTAACAACAGTCTCTGTTGCACATGATAAAAGGTCTGACTCCACAGTGCTTGCAACAAGAAAACTTAGCATTCAAGTAATTGGTTAATCTCTAACTTTGGTGCAGATAACCATTTTTACTCCATGAATTATTTTATTTCTTTTTTTTGCTTTCATGATTGATAGAGAATTACAGGAAAAAGAAAACGAGTCCAAGCAGAACTAATCCAACTGTATCTTTGAAAACTTTTGTCATTAATTATATGCATTTTAAACATCAAAGGCTATTTTTAAAAATGCTATAATTTTCCTTGAAAATCTGGTTTTTTTCCTGAGTAGACTGTTCTACTTTGGAATGATAGTATAAGCCTGGGTATATCGGAGTTCCAGATTTACCTCACTAATTCTTTGTTTGTTCAGTTGTCAGTTAAAATGACACTTTTCTTAACTGTCAATTTGGCAATCAATCTCTCTCTCCTCTAGCATCAAGTTAAAAACGTTGTACGCTAAAATACGCTTTCAGCAAGTAGACTTCTCCAGCATTTCATCTCTTTAACCTCATCATCTCCAAAGCACCTGCTCTGATCCCACTGGTGGGCTGTGCTGGAACGCGTTGCACTGCCGCACGCATCTGTATTACCACAGAAAAGTAGCTGGTAAGCATCCTGCTGGTGGGCGACAAGGAAGACGGTGAATATCCAGCTTTTGGCCTGTGTGGTTGTTGTCACTGATAATGTGAAACTTGATGGGAGTCTCTCCGGCTGGCAAAGCCGGCAAGTGGGCTTGAAGAGACGGGACGGTGAAGTTAAAGAGAATTGGAAAGAAATGGAACCCCAGACTTCTTGGGGAAGAAGAGTGCCTGTGGGGTAGGTATTGGTCAGACCTCGTTCTTCCCCATTTCATGGGTGCATGGTCCTGATATGCTGGTTTGCCACCACTTTGGTCACCTGTCCTTTCTAGGTCCCAGTTTAAAGCACCTTTGTAGCCCAAGTGCCTAGTCTCCCTAATTATCATTTCAAAGAGAGAGAACTACCTTTTAATTCTTTTGATTTCTAAATCCTTTGAAGAGATGTAACCATTTCTGTCCGGCTCCTGCTAGGTACCCAGTCATGGGACGGACAAGCACTAGGCGCCACTGTACTGTCACTTTTGCCTGGACATTTTCAGAGCGCAGCGGCTGACAGATGTGTTCTTTTGGCATGGCAGCAGCGCACGGCAAAGCTCCCGAAGGCAGGAGGGACAGTGCTTTTGCTGTTCTAAATATGCCTGCACTTAGAAAACTTCATTGGAGGAACCGAGTGTAAAAACCTCTTTTTGGACATTTAAGGGTTGATGAAATGTGTCATTGCTGTGCCGAATTCTTTTTCTTTATGTCCTTACATGAATGAGGCAGACATCTCTGTGGGAGAGATTACCCTTGTCTGCTTCATCTGGGTATAAATCTTTACAGCCCGCTCCCCCCATCCGCACTGGAGTAGCGTGACTAACTCTTGGCTCCCTCTCTGCCTCTAAAATTGCCTCCCCAAGAAAGTGACACTGTTGAGTATGAAATTACTGAAGGCGCCATGTCTGTCTGGCCTGAACGAAATAATCAGTAGGCAGAAGACATAATAAGGTAACGATACTATTTGTTGGTTATCACTACAGTGACATGGCTTTACAAAGCTGTGGAGTCAGTGCTTTCCTGGTTGTTTCTAGAGCTGAGCCCTGCTCCTCCGCGAGGCTGGTGGAGCTGGGGCTTCCTCCGGTTGGTACAGCCGAGGAACAAATATCTGATCAGCAAGTGTGCCCTTGGGCTTGCCACCAAAGAGAAGAATGGACTTGCTTGCATTTGAAGTGTAATTTTTTTTACATGCATGCATGCACGTGCATGCAGGTTGCAGGAAGCCAGAAAGTATTGAGAGGACTCGAAGTTCCTTTGCCAGTTCCCTTCAGCTCCTGTGAAGCTGCCTCCCCTACAAACAGGCTTTGCTTTTCCAACAGAAAGTTGACGATGCCAGAAAAGGAACCTCTGACCCCAATTTTCACTTCCAACGCGTGTCAGATGTGTATCAAATAATGAGCCCAAGACATTATTACTAGTGCAGGTTTTCCCAGGATTGTTGTTTTCCAAACAGCACTGACTACTAATGTAAGACTGGAGGGGGCAACAGAGGCCATAAAACATAACAAGTTGCTTCCCTTTCGACTGCCTTGTAAAAATAGCTCTTTATCTGGAGCAAAACAGCAATCTTCTGACTCAACAACAGCCCTTTTTTTTAAGGGTCCTTCCACGAGGCGGTTTTTTTTTTTTCTTCTTAATCTTGCAAGCAAGCATTTAGGGTAAAACTGGGTGCTGGAACAGGAGCCCCGCAACCTGCAGGGCAGGTCCTGTGAGCGAAGCACCCAGCGACTGCCTTCACTGACAGGGGACCCACACGCTTCTAGGCTGAAATCAGTTCTTCCCACGCGTGTGCTTCAGGAGTAAGTCGTGCTTGACTGATGATCCGGTTGCCCTGCAGTAGGTCCCCGCGCTGGTGGCCAGCCTGCGGGAAGGCGCTCCTGCCCACCGCCCCTGCCTCCGCAGCCGGGCGTTGCACAGGGTGCCAGCACCGCGCGAAGCAGTAAATCACAATTGCTTCATGGGGTGTGCTGAGTCAGCCAGCACTGGCATCTGAGAGATTAAAAATAAGGGAGTAGGCACAAGCTCCTCTGGCTTATGAAAAGCCCGGGAGAGGGTCCACCAATAGATGCAACCAAACCTTTGTCCAGTTTCTGTCTTCTACTGTCAGAGAACTCTGGCATGTTCTTTGTCATCTGCTTTGGGTTAGAGGCTTCACCTGAAGGATCAGGTACTGCAAGGCTGAGCTTCAGCAACAGAAAGGGTTAACCGAAGCGTGTCTTGGATGCCAGGTCGTGGTGCAACTTCATCTGATGCCTGACCCAAACCAACAGCAGCTGCTGTTGAACAGGAGAGCTTGTCCTGGCTTTGCTCCTGTTGTGTTATGTCTGGTGAACAGGAGGGTGAGTCAGACCATCTCACCGTGCTCATGGCCTTTACTTTTGGGTTTTTTTTACTGCGGAGGAGACAGTGGAAGTGGGGAGGCAGTGTAAGCCCCTTTCAGAAACAGCCAGCAATTAGGTAGGCTGGATTATGCCTGTTGAGAACCTGCACTGTTGTTTCCCTGACTGTTTTCATCAAAACAAAGGCTGAGGTAGGGTGGCAGAGCCCGAGTTAGTTGGCCTGGCAGTTCCCAGCTGGGTCTCACCCACGTGTACTCGCAAGGTGGTTTTCCCATCCTGGCTGCAGAGCACCACACTTGCCCTAAGAAGCACAATAGGAAAGAGCACGGTGGGTTTGTGTTGCCGGCTGAGATCTCTTTGCTGTGAATAGCAGCCTGAGATCTTACGCTACTGATGTCTCTTGTTACTTTATAGTCTGAAAAATAGAGGCTGGGTGATAACAGAGATGCTCAGGGAAGTTAAAATGCATTCATTACAACTGTGATGCTGATAATCTGTAAGATAAAAATATACTACATGTTTATGTTGATGTTCTTGTTCAGAAACAATGTGGACTTTGCTCACTGTAGCTTACAAATGCACCATGAGAATTCAGCAGTTGGTGTCTGACAGTAGCTGAGACCCCTAGCTCCCAGCCTTGGTAGAAGTGTCGGAGGTCAGGAGGCACGGACCATATAGGTCACAACTGAGAAGACGCAAAACAACTCTCACAGCCAACATACCTCAGCGTGTATCAGCCTCACCCTGTGATTCTTATCTCGGACCTTGATTCCCCTGTCTGTAGAGAATTTGAATAGGAAGTGATGCTATTGCACAACTATTTCCTTTCCTGGCCCCAAAATGGACTTAATTTGTGATTCTTGGCCATTGTCACCACCGAACATTCAGTGCTGCATATCATGGGTTGCAGTTTTTTAATCATTCTCTCGCTGTAGGCCCAAATTAGGCCAATAGTAATCTAGGGCTCTGGCACACGATGGGCTGGCCGTCCCAGCAATCTAGCCGTGCTCTGAGATAGCTCTGTCAGCATCCAGCCTCCGCAGACATTTCTAGTAGGAGTTTCACTGGATGTGATATACTGCGGTATTCGGGATGCAGTCTTAGCTACATTGAGAGAGCAAGGCCACCTGTGGATCCTACTCTTGTTTGAAAGAGAAGGGGCCTGTGCCAAGCCTCGCCTACAGCAGAGGTGTTCTCCAGGTGCTCCTCCTGGGACACAACAAGCCCAAGGTGTTGTAACACCCAGAGATCTAACAGCAACGAGACGACCTTGCAGTGTGGCTGCACAAACAGACAGCAAGCAAGGGCTTTGCCCGAGCAGCCTCACTCTGGGAAATGAGGCACCGAATGTACTTACCCACCTAGCAGCTAAATGCCTAAAAGGCTCTAGCCAAAGGTAAGAAAATAATACATTTTTCAGAAGTATTCAGTGTCAACTGCAGTCTGTTCCCACTAATTTAGCAGGGATAGTCATAAGACAGCTAACGAGTGCTCCTGAGGGCTGGCAGATACTCCAGGAAAGCTGGACTTCCCACCGTCTTGGAGGAAATGCACGTTAGCTTTTTTGTAAGCGGTTCAAAGGTAGACATAGATTCTGCCTCTGTTTTGTTCTGCTTCCCACTACGCGTGTATCAATGCCCTCCTCGTGTTCCGGTGCCTCAGCTGCGTCGCCGGGCGAGGGGCAGCGCGGATCAGTGGTGAGCGCTGCCTCCATCCTCCTCCCTGTCCTCGATTTCCCGTTTCGCTGGGCGGTGCCGAACAATGCACGCCAGCGGCTTTTGTGTCCCGATTCCTAGAAGAAAGCATCCTCCAGAGAGCAGCTCACTCAGCCTGAGACGCCCAGGCACAGCGGCAGCTGCAGCCTACGTGGGGTGGGGGTGGTATAAATAGCTTGCAAGAAGAGAGGCAGGAAAAATGACATGGTACGGCGCTATGGCCGGAGCTGCAGCGTTCAGGTTCAGCTTGGTTTTGCAATAAGCTTTCTTTTAGCCAGCGTCAGAGTTATATTGGGTGGGCCTAGAACTGCCAGTTTTCCTCATTTGGTAAAATCCAGGTTTTCAGAATCTTTTGCAGAATTTTTGCTGTGGTATCAGTGAGTTTTGGAGCTTTAGCTTAGTCACTGGCTTACAAAAAAGCAAATGTATTCCACAAGTCCAGCTCTCTGCGCTCACCAAGCTTCACTCCCTACGCTCTGGCAAGAGCTTTTCTCTGTATGCCGCCCTCCAGCCTTGCTGAGCCCTGTCCTCCTCCTTGCAGCCCATCTGGCTTCGAAGGGGGAGTGCCTGCTCCTTCGTTCCCCGCGTTCCCCTGCTGATGGCCTGCCTTCCCCTGTGCCGTGGGAGCGGTGGGTCCGAACACTCCCAGCCTGGATTGGGCGAGACCTGAGCCACCCAGACAACTGGGCGGTCAGAGCAGGGCTGGGGGCTGCAGCCGTGCCCGTGTGCTGTGGCCGCTGCGCCGGTGCCCTGTGTTAGGCACGGTCCGGGCATGTTTGCACGCCAAGCCCGGGGGGGGCTGCAGCAAAGCAGAGCTGGAGCGTTGGGGGTAGGAAGCAGATGTCGAACGGGCCCAGCCTGGTGGGAGACACTGACAACCACCTTCGATCATCACCTTTGCATGTCCATGGACATCCTGAGGGAGCTGTGCGCAGGAACCAGGCTAAGGTCCCTGTGCGCCCGCCACAGCGTGCTGGCCGTGGGAAGAGGCTTACTGGCAATCACTGAGCAAGGAGCTTGGAAGAAATGCATTAAGCCACCTTCTAGAAGAAAAGCTTGAATTTCATTAGCGCTGTAGGGTGCAAGTGTGCTGCACCTGGTAAACTGTAAATTCACCTTCTAGCTTGCCCCTGAAAAGTCTCCCAGAGCAGAGATCAGAGTAATCAGCCCTTCTGATAAATGGAGTGAGAGTCAAGAGGCCTGCAAGGGAGCTCCCCCACTCGCAAAGCGTGTGCCGAGGTGCGTTACCGATAGCCGCCCAGCATTTCAAGCAGTGGCTGCCAAGCGGCAGGCGCTTTCTGCAGTGGCTGACATTAGAGGGGGCCCTGAATATGCATGTTGTCCTCTCTGCTGACAGCTCAGACTCTGGTGTAGCGAAATACGGAACATCTGCCAAAGGAACAAGCCTTCCTGAATAAATTAGCGTCCACTCAGGATATGAGCTTGGGCCCCTCGACTGGCTAAGACCAGCTAAGAGACCAGCAAGGGGACACAGGGACATCCGCACCTCGCTTCCCAAGTCCACAGGAGGCTGGTGAAAGTCAAAACCATCCTGCATCCGGGAAGCGCCCCGGGGAGCCCCGTGGGTCTTGCTGTGTTTGGATCCTTTGCGGCAGCCTGGGACTTGTTTGTGGCAATTCCTAGGTGAGCACAGGGAGTTAAAGAGCTCCCCCAAACTACAGACGGGAAGGGAAGGGAAGGGAAGGGAAGGGAAGGGAAGGGAAGGGAAGG
>Ga0065711_1047118_pt1 | contig 12515 bp, 6 predicted proteins | sample Hoacrofraction12_FD_59098 | JGI IMG/M metagenome (GOLD analysis project Ga0065711, IMG submission 59098) | Hoatzin crop microbial communities from Cojedes, Venezuela - Epithelial fraction 12 v2 (version 2) | ecosystem: Host-associated > Birds > Digestive system > Esophagus > Crop | place...
TGAACATGAGGAAGAACTTCTTCCCTCTGAGGGTGACGGAGCCCTGGCACAGGCTGCCCAGGGAGGTTGTGGAGTCTCCTTCTCTGGAGATAATTCCAGACCCGCCTGGACAAGGTCCTGTGCAGCCTGCTGCAGGTGAGCCTGCTTTGGCAGGGGGGGTTGGACTAGATGACCCACAGAGGTCCCTTCCAACCCCTACCATTCTGTGATTCTGTAACGATTTTGAAAATCTAGTTCTCCCTTTTTCCAAATCAATCATTTTAGTGGTTTATCTGTTTTACACTGCCTCTGATGTCGGTATTGGAAAGTGCTCTGGTTGGCTTCTCAGCGTGCAGGCGCTCTGTGGAAGGGACTTGCTGATTCAATCTGCATGATTTTAAGGGATGCCATTGCCGGGCAAGCACTCGAGCGGCTTCAGGAGTTTTGTTTCTGCCACTTCAGTGTTGGCTTCTGACTCTTCCCAGAAGTCTGCGTTTCCGGGAGCTGTGGGAAGAATTGCAGGGCTTGTTGTCGAAGGACACCACAATTGCGCTGATTTAGAAGAGGATGGCTGACTCACAGCTCAGATTTGCAAAGCTGGAGTGGGTGACACGAAACGGTATTTAAATCTTTTTCAGCTCTCCTGTGTCCAGGCTGAAACACTTCATTTCTCTGGTGGGGATGTGGGCTTATTGTTTATTCATTGTTCTTTAATCTTGATGCACTGGAGCAGGCAGTAGAAAGAAAAGGTGGAAATGGCTGGAAGCAGCTATTATTCAGCACAAGGTAATGACAGTTTTCAGGACCGCGAGCCTCACCGCTTAGGGAGGCTCACACCAGGTACCTGAGCTCACATACTAGCAGTGAGGCAGAAAAGGGAATGAAATATTTGCCCAACAGATTAAAGAAATACAATTATCTTCTGGGGCAGAATCCTGAAGTGTCTTAACCCCAGAATTAATACAGAAACATATTTTCCAGTTCAGGTTCCCTATTTAGCCAAGCTTGGCTAATCCATGTTTCCAGGGCAAGACGTAAGATGCTGTAGTCAATGCTGTAGTCACCTGCCTGCCCATGCTCTGCCGGTGATGCTTCCAACACAATGAGGTCATTGTTTAAATTTCATTGCCTCTTCCATTAGTCAGGAACAATTTGAAATCGTGAGAGCACTGTAGCATTTCTATTAATCAATAACCAACTTAGCTATTAATTTTCTACTAATATATCGTTCTTTGGAGTTCAGAGAGTGAAAACTTGTCGATCACCTGGACTTGACCCTACCCAGCACCCATGAGGGTCAGTGGAGAGATTTCCCTGGCCTTTGGCGGGTGCCTAGGGTTGCCCTGAGATGCCCCAATGAAAGTGCTAAGGGTTGTGAGAAGAACAGCAACTCTGAAGCCCCTCACATCGCTGCTGTTTGGTTAGTTCAAGGTTTTAAAAGCAGCTGTAACCACAATTAATATTGGCAGGCTTGGGTTGTTTAAGTCTTAGACTTCTCTGAAGATACCGTCTGCCTTTATTTTCCTTGAAAGTCATTTATTGGTAAATTTGATGCAAAACTGCCTCTTCAACTAGGAAGGGAAATGACTGTGACACTAACATACTTTAAATTGGGATATCATGTGTGTAATAAGTTTGGACAGACGGTGCTGACCCTTGTTGGGACCTTCTTCCTCTGCCACCAATTATGGTTTCTGTAGCAGGAGGAAGAAGGAAGAAGTGTCCACATTCTCATGCTCCTTGCAGTTCAGTGGGACACGTTAGTGCGTACCCACCTTTGCCATCTGCAGCTGCCCCGGTGAGGCCTGGCGGAAGACCTCTGCTAGAGTCCTTACCAAAATGTCTTGCGGCAGGATGTCAGCTGGAAAATTCAATAGCTATGAAATTTTACAGTAGCAAAACTCTGATAATCAGTTTAACGAATAATTAGCTGCAGTACCTCTTTGTTTTGTAGAAGTACAGTAGTTGATGAACTTGCTATGCCACAATTAGGACCTCATTAGCAAACAAAATTCAAGGGTAACAAATATCTTAAGGGGATGTTTTCAGGAGCATTTAGTGAAATCCTAAAATCAGAGGAAGAAGAGTCAGGAAATGTAAATTTTCTTCCCAGATGTGCTACACACCTCCTGCGGGACCAGGGACAAGGCAGGATCTGGAAGTCAGCACTGAAGCTCACCTTATTTGCTAGGGTTTGCATTCACTTACGAATTTTGGGCCTTTCCACATCATTAGAAATGGCACTGCATCGCCAGTTTATTTTGGCCAGCTAGTGAAATCTGTGTTGTTTTTCTACTCTATTTTTCACTTTGATGGTTTTAGGAAAAAAGAATGCGTTCTTTTTTCTGTTGCAAGAGGGCTCTTTCTCAAGAAGAGTTTTTTTTTTTAATTCTGATCTTCTTAATTTTTCAGTCTCATTGAGGAAATAGTAATCATAATGAAGCAGTAAAAAGTCTTTCCTTGGCTGCTCAGAAAACAACAGGAGATACCTTCCATGAAGCCATGTACTCCATCAAGGAGTCTTTCTAGGAAATTTTTGCTATTGTTTGTATGCTTATTTGAAGATATCATTTTCTGTGGTTAACTCCCCCTTGTCTCCAGAAATCCATTCCTCATTCTCTCTGTAACGGATAAAGCAATAAGACAAAGAGAGCTGGTTTTACCCTTGTCCTCAGAAAAACCTTTTAGAAAATGATAATGGGCTTCTAACAAATGAGAAAGCTGGTTATCATTGGGGAGAATTAATCTTTGACTTGATTGAGAATACCTATGCCAAATTGCAAGCTACGATATCCATCTGCTTGCTGTTATCCAGCAATATAGATTTATTGTGACATTGCAGAGAAGGAGTAAGAAAACATATGAGCAACTGTTTTGGTTCATTAGCCCTTTATTGGTAAAGCATGGTGCTCGGTGATGTTAGAGGTGTACGAAAAGACAGTCCTTTGACTGAAATCAGTACAATCGTTACATTTACAAGGCTGTGTAGAGCATCCCCAAGGACAAGCTTACAAATTAGCTCCTGCTTTATGTTACTGGTCTGTGAGATCGTTCTTTCGGTTGATACTGGAGTGATTCAGCCCAGTAGCTCCACGAGATGGGAGAAGATGTGGGGGTACATGCTGTGGCTAGCAGCTGCTTGGGACAACAGACTTGTTCTTCCCTGCTCATCCTGGTGTCAGGCAGATAAAACAACCTCGTCTTTCGTAGAGCTCCTTCACCGCCGTGGCTGGAGGGGCTGCCGGCAGGGCCAGAGTGGGCCCAGGGCAGCCAGCATCTCCTGCTCCATCAGAGCCCACCTCGCAGACGAAGCAAGCACCGTGGGGCAGTGTCTCCCTGGTATTTCCAGCTTAGTCTCTTAGCTCTCTGGATGCCATCATAAGCCCTTTGTTTGTGGCAGGTTTCTATGCAGGAAGATCCATCTGAGTTGTTGTGTTCTTCCCTCCCAAGTATTTACTTTTAATCCACTGTAGTGAGTTATTCCACGGGTGCAAGCACATAGGCTGTTGATTTATTTGCTTTGATTTATTTGCAATTAAGGATCTCGGAGTTAGGATGTTAAAACCTTCTAAGCTAACTTCCTTTTCATATGGGAGAACCTTTGGAAATGCACTTTAGGTTTATGACACTGGCTTGGCTTAATTTAATTTAGTGTTCACTTAACCGATTATTCAAAATACCAGATGTGACAGACAATAGATTCAGCTGAAATATTACCTCACAGGCATGTTGAACATATAGAATATGCTCTCCATATATGAAGGCACCAAATGTCCCCCATCTACATCCAAGAGCAATCAGTGTTGTTTTGAAAGGGTGGTGCGGCTGAGTGGGAGACAAGGTCTGCCGTTTCTTCTGTGACCTTTGTAACAGCTGATGTGAGAGTCTAACCACAGCCTTGTTGCGTGAGATAGAATGTGAACATCTAAAAAGGCTGGCGGCAAAGAATTTGTCATGTGTTAAACATTCGTTCTTAATTCTTTACTGATGCTAGGCGAAGTAATTCTGCCAGTGGCTTTAGCAAGTACAGTAAAGGCAGATGGTAAAATGGCGATAGAAATGTGGAACATCCCGTGTTCTTAAGAGTGTGTGTCTGCTGATGGCTGGGACGGTCTTGCTGAAGTGAGAGGTCAGACAGAACAGCCTCAGTAATAGTGTTGTGTAGGTCACAAATACTTGCAGTCTTTATGGTCATTGGTGCACTAAAACCTTGAGTTGGGGTCAGGTGCAGGTGGTCCGAGAGCTCGTCCTTCGAGGTGGCATTGGCCATTGGGTAGGAACAGGAGAATTGCAGCTGTCTGCTGAGGCCTCTCTCCTTTTCTCTCCCCACTTCATTTACCCTTTGGAGCAGGATGATATGTTTGGTCAAGATGATCAATGGAGACGTGATTCGTTCTGGGATTACCACTAGTTCAGCAGGCAAGACAACCTGCTGCTATTGGAGAAGCAAACGTCAGATGCCCATCATCAATGCTTTTGAAGTTTATGGTCTGAGGTTCCTTCTTGTCGGGGCAGAACCTAACTAGGGTTCTCATCTAGACCTTTACTATTAAAAAAAAGATTAAAAATTAAACTTCCAGTAATGCAAGAACCTGAACTTTGAACTCCCATGTGCCAGTGGAATGTTAATCTGATCTCGGCAGTACCCAATAAAGTCAATCTGCCTTCCTTGCCTAGTTAATTTTTAATCATTTCTATGGATAGAAGAGCTGTTGTAGGTGAGACTAAGAGAAGTCTGCCTGACCACAGCCCCTCGATCCCAGTATGGAATGGGGAACGATATGAACTAAGCCTCTATCATTATTTACATTCTGTACTATAGCCCTGTGTTTATTTATCCAAGACTTGGTGTGTAGGCGTGTTCTCTGAACTGGCGTTCAAGGGTGATAGTGCTGTTAATGGGAGCAGTATTTCCTTGGTGTTGATGTTAATGGGAACGGTATTTCCTAGGTCTACGGCAGATGTTTGTAGCAGTGTTAACTGGGAAAGAGGATTAATGTGATCAAACTCAAAACCACTTCTACCTCCAGTTTTGGGGTGATTCGGTAGTGTATCTTGGGGTACTTCCCTTTTATAGAAATATTTAAAGTTAACTTTTAAAGCATTATTTTTAAGATAATATTTTGATTTTGGTATTGGTGGTTTTTGCAATATTTCTGTCGTTCTGCATCAACACTTACAAAGCATGCAGAGATGTAAAGATTAATGCCCTGTGTCAGCACAGCACTTAACGTGCTGAATTTTATCACCATTGTAAAGGGAGGGAACTTGGAGATTTTAAAGCACATCTCCGTTACATGGACAGCCCCAAATTACAGTGCTGAGCTAACAGCAAGCCCAGGCTCAGGCTCTTGTTGAGCCAGGGCCACCTTAGCCAAAACCACTGCAGCCCTCCCTGTGCTTGCTCTGCCACCGTCTCACTGCCAGCTGGGGACAGGGCAGCTCTGTTTGTGCCACTGATTTTTTTTTGTGGGTCCAGGCAGCCCCCATGAAGAGACCAGCCAAGGTCAGCAAGACCTAAAGGTTCAGGCGGCTGCCGGGGAAAGCGTGTTAACGATGTTAACGATGGCTGTAGGACCTCAGCAGAGACCAGCAGGAGTTAGAGGGTCCCCAGGTGGCTGCAGAAGGGGAAATGTCTGCCCTGTTCCATTAAACGTGGACTTTTCAGAATCATTTGTGTGCCTAGCTTGCGCTGACGTCCGAGCTGTCAGGCAACTAAAGGGCTTTCAGAGCCTTCCCCCGATTAATTGTCTGTTTGCAGAAGAAAGCTGGATTAGCAAGAAAACGCAGAAGAGATGACGCAAGATGCTGCAGATGCAGTATAGAGAACTGAAGCGTGCACTTCTATCGCTAGCTTACCCCAACGTGTGCAGCACTCGTTTAGGCAACCGTAACCTGGAATAACGTTGAATTCCTGTTTTTTTTTCCCCAAGGTAGGGTGCATAGAACAATTTTGTTTGCCCGGTCTCAGATCTGACCCCACCATGCCTGTCTGTCCAGTGCCCTTTAGGGGAGCCAATTCCAGCTGACAGTGTTGGAGGTGACAGCAAATAATTAGCAGAAATGCAAATCAACAGAAGTACGTTTCTTAATGCTTCGTGCCTGGAGCTGTGCTAAACTTAGCAGCTATGAATAAACAACATCAGCGTTCCCCTCCTTGAAAGGACAAAGAGCCTTCTGGTATTTGGGATGTCTCTGGTACATTTGCTATCTCAGTGTAGCCAACCCCAAGCATTTAATGATGTGAGCAGGCCCTCAGAAATTACTGAGATTAATAAATGTTGAGTGTTTTCATTTCTGAGCCTTGAAGGTGTACTTAGCTAACATCTTTAAGCTTTTCTTTGCGACTGAAAGGCTGGGAAATTGCTCCTGGTTAATGACAGTGAGATTCTCATGTAATCACCTTATTTCAGGAGCAGGACTTTTAAATAAACTCCAAGAGACTCATGATAAAATAGCAGGAACTGGCAATGTTGAAATATGATCCTCTATCATTAAACCATTCGCTCTTAATTAGTTTTTATTTGCAGTATTGACAGCTAATCTTCTCTCTCTGTTATACGTGTGCAACTTCCAATGATTGGCATAGCAGCGTATATATGTAGCTGAAGATATAATTTGATCCTCCTCACACAAGATTTCCAAACCACCCGGGATTTTTTAGTAAAATTAAGCTGTATAAGGCATGTGGGCAACAGCCAGTAATTCCAGACCTGACCTTGATTTACCCTGGTTTAGAGATAATGAGAGACTTATGGGAGCAGTGACTAGATGCAGCCCAGTGGCCTGGCTAAAAAAGTGGTGGATGGTGGAATAATTGTATCTGTCTTTCGACATCATCCGATTTTTTGAAAAATAAATAAATATATAAATATATTTCAGTTTCAACAAGGTGACATTTGATGGTATTCACTAATTTAAGAGAGACTGATTTATGCATGTTTAATCTTCACTAATGATGACTCCAGGGCAAGAAATGAAAAGAAGTTCAGTTAATAATATGTGTATATATTATTAACACCTTTGCTGATGGAGAGGGTTCTCTTCCTGGTAGACAAATGTACGAGCGGTTTGTGGAAGATCCGAATGACTCAGGGCTGTCAGAACCCCTCTACCTTACCAAAATGTAGACAGCAGGAATATTTGGACAGTAAAAATTCTCAGCTGGTCAACCGTCATTCAAAACTTGGATGAAAACTATAAGTAAATACAATAAGCAGCTCAATCCCGTACGGTATGGGATGCTGTACAACTGAAATTATGTCTGTCGCTGTTATTATTATACCCTGATTGTGGCTGGCTTCTCCTCCTGCCATACAATTATTAAGAAGGATGCAATCCTTGAATTCAGTCTACGTGCTGACAGACAAAACTTATTGTGAATATTAATGTGCTTAGTCTAATCATCCTGCTATTTTTTGTGTAATTTAGTCGGTCAGGGAGTTGGAATTCCCTCCTAGCTGTTACAGATTCAAGCATTTATGCAAAATCCTCCAGTCTTGAGATTTACAGTGGATTATCTACAAATATTTGAATACATTAGTGCAGCCCTTTAAATGCATTCCCTTTATTTACCCACAGAACAAATAACAAGCAACTTGAATGACAGCACTGTAATTCCATCAAGGAGCTCGGGTCCTGAGAACCACAGAAATAAAGCGCTAAGAGGCCCGCGCGTCGGGTGGAACTCTGCCCTGAAATTACAGCTCCATAACCTGGATTTCATTCATTTTTCATCTTCAATAAAAAATCCACAATTTCGTGAATTGTGGAGCTGATGTCATGTTTGGAAGAGGGAAGAGCCAGAGGAGGGTGGGGGTGGCACGCTCTCCTCTCATCTACGTCACTTATTTCCTAGGTATCGCCATGTCCATCAGTGTAAGAGCAGATCAGAGAGCAAACACTGTATTCGTGTTGTCAGTGGGGCGAGGGAAGGTTTGTTGCGACTGATGATGGGGGTTTGAAGAGCTCCTTTCAGTCCGACCCACCCGGCTAAGGATGGGTTTTCCTGTATTCATGGCTATTTTAGAAGCTTATGCTATTTGCATTGATTCATGAGGCTGCTGCACCCGCGCTCAATCACAGATCATCGCAGGACATCGGCGGGTGGATTGATGCGAGAAGATCCGCCTGGGCTTGGTTTCTGTTCCCAGTCTTCACCTGGAAGGCTGGGAGAATAAAATCAAACCCGAAGACTTGCAGGTTTACCTGTGCAGTGAGAGAGATGGGTTCCTGCCGATCCCAGAGGTAAAGCCCCAGCGGTTTCTATGGAATAGTCAATTATCTGTTTCATTGCACAAGCCAATATCTTACCTCAAAAAGATGTATTGGAGTGTTTAGCCATTCCAGTGATCCAGCTGGCTGAGCATTCCGAGATGCTCTTTAACTTGATTTATCAGGCCCAGAGCGGTGTCCTTGATAGCTTCTGGGACTGGATGGGGACTGTCCGTGCATCTGCTTCGTGGTCGCAGGGGCTCACGACCTTCAGTTCCCAGCGGAAGCAGGGCCTGTGCCGTCACACTTCTCAGTCGGGACAGGCTTGTTGCTCGCTAGCGTGGGGCTGCAGTGGAACAGTGGGATTTAAAAATTGGCATTGCGGATGAGGGCTGAGGGGCCACCAGATGTTTCCAAGGAAAATGCAAGAAAGCCCACAGGCAGCAGATCCCTGATAAGGCACCGTCTTTTTCTGCAGCAGAATCTGCACCTAAATCCTGATGGAGTCTGGCTAAACCCCTGCAGCGTGAGATTGTATTTCCCCTTTGAATCGCCTCTATTTATAAAATACATATTACAGCTCCAGTATTCACATTATCCCCATTTCCATCGGGTTTCACCTCCGGCACGGTTGAGATGTGGCAGAGTGCAGGTACGGGCAAGTCACTCGTCTTGGGTTCTCGTTTGGCCGCGGCAGGGGCTGCAGCCGCGCAGGGCGGGAGGCGGCCAAGCTCCCCCGTGAAGCCGGGAATCGGGATTGCAGCGTATCTGGGTCAGGCTTCGGCGGCGGGCGGTCGCTGCCGAGCACATGGCGAGATGGCGGCCCCGAGCCTTGGGCTGCCGAGGGGAGGAGGGAGACGCACCCCGGGGCGGTGCTGGGGCTGTGTGTGGGACCAGAGGGTGCACCCAGCGCGGGAGCGGCTACAGGAGGCTGTGCGTAACGCTTACATCCTCAAAGTGTGTTTCAAGGCAGAAACATTAACACAAGTAAATTAAATCTATGGTGTAATATTTAAATTACGAAAAACTTCAGGCAAAATCCTACGTATTTTCTACTGGGCCATCATCCAGCTTTGCAGCATAAATTCTTTAAAGGTAAATTATTAAATTAAATTAAGCTTTGGTTCCTACTTGCTGCTTTTTAAAACTGAATATTGCCACTTCACAATGATTTATTCTTCTCCCCCTCCTTTTCTTTTTTCCAAGTGAGGATTGCAACAAAGTTTGAGTGCATTTTGGAGTAAGTGGCGTTATATATTTAATATCATCCAAAACAGATTGTCTACGTAAACACTGTTCATTAAATGAACTGTCTGCAAGTGTGATTTACAGTGCAACGTGGTCATGTGAATGTCTGTGTGTATTTAATAACTGCACAGTAATAGGTTATTGGCAGAAGGGGTAATTCCATTTTGGAGTTTTAGCTTATTTTTTAATTTCTAGACCGTGAAATCGTGCTGTCTGACACAATCTTCCATTGCTTAATCTCCTGAGATTTGTGTGAAGGACAACAACTTTCCTCCTGATAGAAGGTCCAGTGCCCCGCTGCACATTTTGTTATTGCTCACCCCCCAGCGCAGTTATTCACACACACCCATCTCGAATTTATGGGCTCGGTACCACAGTACAAACTGGAGTAATAGACCGAAATATTGACATTTAATGAGCTAAGACCTCCAGTCTTGGAGAAGATAAAATCTTCCAGTATTGCAGAAGTGCAAAATTTTTCAAGGATCATTTTCTGCGTAATCTGTTGTGTTCTGTGTTTAACTTTCTGAGCTTTTCTATTGATTTAAAGTCAAAACTCTCTTATTTAATGCACTTAAGGAAATAAATCAGTAATTCATTTTCCACACAGAGACTTGTAAGTGTGCTCTTCTCCTTATGGCTTGCAAGTCTGGCAGGTTAGCACCTGAATCAACCCAGATTATACTGCACTCGTATTTTCTGAGGGCCTGGGGAAATAGTTTTTGATGCAAGTGTTGACAGTTTTCCTTTGGAGCAATGTCCAATGTCTACACGTTGCAGCTGCGCTTCCCAGGGAGGTGAGTGGTCCGAGGGGCTCTCCCATCCCCACGGAGAGCTGCTGCTCTGCCGCGTGGGATGAGGACGCAACGCTTGGGGTGGCCTGGAGGAGACAAGGCTTGCGGTGGCAGGAGGTGCTGAGGAGAAGGGGATCTTTTCCGTGGCCCCAGGGATGCCATGGCCCACACTTGGGTGTGTGGGGCTGGCATGGTTACGGGGTAGGGAGGCCACATGCAGTCAGCCCATGTTGTCTGATAGGGAATTACTATTAATTTACATTTTTTTTATCATCCGCCCTTGCTGTAGCTGTGGAGAATGATGTCTCACAGCAAGTTTGGCACCTGCCTTCCCACCCTTTCTTTCCTTTCTCCTGGGAAATGCACTACACGATTTCATAAAATATTTTGAGTACCCATAATCAAATATAATTCCACCTTCTGAATCAGTCAGCAGTGTAAAGGCTTTATGAAGGGCTCCAGGGGCCCAAATAATAGCAAACCCACCCTCTAACGTGACAACACAGGCATCAGCTGTCACCTCCTCACGTCGGTAACGCAGGTTCTGTAATTCACTTGTCATTGTTTTAGTGTCTTGCTGCCTAGTGGAACACTATTGTCCCCATAAATGCACATCTGAATCAGCTAAGTATTCATCCAGGATTAGAGCTGAAATCCTCGCGTTAAGGCTAGCTCTACCCTTGCAATCGTACTATTGAAGATTTGAATTATTTGAAATCATATAGAAGTTGTTTCCTTGAAGTGTTGGAGCCAATGAGTTGTCAAATATGGTTGGGCAAGTGCAGATCTGACGCAAAAAATTTTCTTCTATTTATTCTTTTTAAAAGATAGAGATTAGGTAACTCCTGAACCTGTAACCAGCTTGAAGGTCCAGAGGGAGAGTCATAAAGCAGCTTCTAATGGGAAAGTAAGATGATGCAGAAAGTTGACTAGAACAAGGTTCATTTATGGGGAATTATGGGTGGGAAAGAGAGTTTTACAGTGTAGAGGTTTCCTCTACAACCATGACAACCAAACCTAAAGGCCCAATACAAAGCCTTTGGAAATCAACACATAACTTCTAGTTAATAGCGGATAATTCTGAAATTTTATTCCTATTTAATATTTGTTATGAGGAAACAGAGAAGTAAAGGAAGCAAAATGGGAGAGGTTTGCATCAGCTTTTATGGGCAATGACCCATACGGAGGGCTGGGACTGAGGGGGTCATTGGAAATGTTCCAGTTAAAGCATTGTGGAGGAACTGGTGAGCCTGAAAAGTTTGAAAACTTTCTGAACAGGAAATCATGGCAAATAATTGTGATTTTGTTATTGTGTTTTGATACCTAAAATATTTTCATGTTGCTGATTTGTTCAGATGTATTTTAATGCTTCAGATCATGCTTAAACATTAACCCTCATTATTTGTATTCATAGCACATACATACTTGCTCTTGTTTTATGATCCAAAATTATCTTTCATTGTCTCAAGCTGAAGCATTGTAGCATTATTACAGCAAATTTTTCGATTGTTTGAAGTAAATTATTTCTCTGTTTTAATTTTACCAGAAGGGTTGAAATAGAAGAATGGTTTGCTATTCATCAGGGCAGCATCTCCTCTGAGAGGCTCCTGCTTGGAGCAGCTCTGATGTTTTGTGAAGACAACAGCAAAGCAGTGGTAGAAGATACCTCATGAATATAGTTTAAAGTAGCTTTTGCTGGCCAACCCTTCTTTCCTTGAAATCGGTGATGAGACCCCCTGTGACTAGAGGGAGGCCAGCACCAAACAAAAAACGCATTTGAAAAACCCCATTTTAAAACTGGAAGGGTTTATTAGAAGCGGCAAGGTGGTTTTCAGAGCCAATACAATTCATAATCATCACTTAAATGCACAGTTTCGTTTCTTTCTTTCCCTCAAAAGGAACTTCATTAACACTTGCATGTAGTTTAAAAGACATTAATGTTCACCTTGCATTCTCTTGACAGTGTCTGGCTATGGTGAAGGACCCTATGCCATTAGTGTAAAGCCACGCACAATGCGCATTGCCTCCTGTATACGATGTTCTTCTGGTAACCAGAAAATTAGGCAAATAAGGGAAGAAGATGCAGTTGGTGAGATCAGAGCAAAAGCAAATTTATAGGAAGTTCCACCTGAACATGAGGAAGAACTTCACTCTGAGGGTGACGGAGCCCTGGAACAGGCTGCCCAGGGAGGTTGTGGAGTCTCCTTCTCTGGAGATATTCAAGACCTGCCTGGACAAGGTCCTGTGCAGCCTGCTCTGGGTGACCCTGCTTCGGCAGGG
>Ga0065711_1009552_pt1 | contig 12514 bp, 5 predicted proteins | sample Hoacrofraction12_FD_59098 | JGI IMG/M metagenome (GOLD analysis project Ga0065711, IMG submission 59098) | Hoatzin crop microbial communities from Cojedes, Venezuela - Epithelial fraction 12 v2 (version 2) | ecosystem: Host-associated > Birds > Digestive system > Esophagus > Crop | place...
GAACTCTATAATTAACTCAGAACTCCTAAAAATCTTAAATTTTGAAATTTAGGCTTTATGTGATCTATTGGGTTTTTTTGTTATCGGGGGGGGGGAATATATTTCTGCTTTTTAAACTATGTTCAAAGTTGTCTTTGTGCAAAAAGTGGGCAGATGCCTGGGACTATATTGCTGAGGGCAGCAAAAATGAACACAGCACAGCTGCCCTATCTCTCTGGCCAGAGCACCACGCTGCAGGGTATTCCTCCCCCAGGGACACGGGTGCCACGGAGGAGCTCAGTCCCTATCTGAAATCGTGCAGCACAAGAGCTGATAATTCTGAATTTCCAGTTCTCTCCATCCATCCCCTCCCTATTTCCAGTTTCTTCTCTTCCTGTAACAGCCCAGCTCTCACCTCTCTTCCCCTCCAAGCAGCTGAGAAGTTGTCCTAGGTAAGTCTATACCCTAGATTGTTGAAAACAAGATATATATATATACCTTTAAGTTTCATCTCCAAAATCCACAACAAGATCCAGCTACCTTAAAGGCAGCTGAGATGTACCTAAATTCCACAGTTTAACAGATAAGTTACATGTAGGGGCACAGATACTACCTCAAGGAATGCCATGCTAAATTTGCAAGGGTTATAGAGTGCCAGAAGATCCTCAAAGGGAGAATAAAAAACAAAATACAGCAATTCAAGTGAACCTTCCCTACTATTGCTCACACACCTCCACACTGACAGCTCGCTGAGCTCCAAGAGGGAAAGAAATACCTGTTTCTCTTCTCAGGGCACTCAGTCAGAAGGACTGTCCATATACTTGATAAAAATATGTCCTGCTTTGGGAGGCAGTGAAGATGATGATGCACTTGTTAGATTAGCTTGGTGTCTCAGGTGTAGCAGCAGCTCATAACTGCTCACATCTCTTCTCAGGAATCAACTGTTTGGATGTCAATAACTTTGTTTTCCTGCATCTCCTCAACGATCAGCCAGGGCTGAAAGTCAGTGCTGGTCACTCCATAGAGGAAGGAGTCTCTTTTTTTTCTCCCCCCTCCTTGCAAACAGGGTCCTGTTCTCAGCCAGAGAGACCTGTCTGCTGCATACTGGGTGGTACTGGCAGCAGGAAGGGGGCAGGCACCTCGCTTGCCCAAACTGACCATGGCTTGGAGCAATGCTAGGGCAGGCAAGCTGGAAAAGACTGAGGTAGCAAGGAGCCTAATTAGCATTAAGTCCTAAATGATAGGTTTTACAAGTTACTCGAAGACAAAAGAAAAAACTGTAATGTGTACTGGGAAGCCTCATTTTCAATTTAATCTGCTGCTTTTCAACGATTTCAGGAGGAAGACTCATTTTGACCCTCACAACAGAAATACTGACAGTAGCCCTAATACCAAAAGACAAATGCAGATGAAAAACAATTAGATGCAGGTTTGAAAAGACAGACCCACAAAGACAGCCATAGTTTTGAGCTACAAAGCAATTATTATTTTACCTATAATTCTTTTTGGGAACTGCGCTGTATTGTTTCAGGCATTGTAAAAGCAGATAATTATAGTCATTGGCCTAACATGTTTGCAACTCAGGGAACCAAACAGGAAGACAGATAGCAGGGCACTATAACATTAGTTTTTTGTTTTTGTTTTTGTTTTTCTCTAAGTATTATATTAGAATGGAACATCCTAGTCAATGCAAATCTCATTTTAATGAGTTCTGCAGGAATAAATAAAACTGACAAAGGCACATATCTTGTTAACACTCGAATTACTAAAATTATTTTTCCCAAAGGAAAAGTTGCATGCATTTAAACTACATATATGTGTATATCTATGCATAAATGTATATGTAAGTATATATTATGCATGTGTGCATATATATTCAAGTCCAAGTAGCTACTTGCCAGCCTGATCATTATTAGTTAACTAATTTCTTACATCTGTCAAAGGTAAAAGTCACTTTCTACTACATAAACTGGACTGGTAAAATAATCTTCTCTAAGCTGGACGTGCAATAGTGACTGTAATGTGCCACTCCCTTTTGAAGATCATATGTATTCAGAAAGTTATATGAGTAGAAGTTGCAATAAATAGCAAAATAAAATGCTACTGCAATCAATTTAAGAGGCAGGTTAGCTAATCAAATTCCACCACTCATGTTTCCATGCCTGGCACCTTATTTTACTAGTGGTTTCAGTGCTTTCAGATGCTCAGAGACAGGGACTGTTTCTCAGAACATGCTGATCATTCCTCTTTGAAAAATTCATAAGCTGAAGTAACCTTAATTTAGACTTTCAGATGCTGAGGTATCCCTATTCTGAAAATTCAGGACAGATGTATTAAGTTTGAGGCTTTGGGTTGTTTGAAATTTTAGAATATTTTTATTCTTATAGGCAACCCTTATCATCAAATTTCAATGTGCAGAAAATCTCTGTACTAAAGATAAAAAGTTTTAAAACTTATCTAAAATGCAAAACACAGCCAGACTTATTTATATTTATGCTAGATAACAAAAATATGAGCATAAGCCAGCAAAACACATACAAGAGGAAAAACCACCACAGGCACCAAAGTTAATGGACAGGGTAGCAAAAGAGGCATTAGATCCTGTGGAAAGAGAGTAGGCATTTAAATCATGCACGTATCGTGAACCAATTGTACAGGGAAAAAAAAATAAGAACATGAGGGTTACAAGGTCAGCTGACAGGCTGCAGTACCTCAATTAAAGAGGCACAACACAGGCAACACAACACAACTTTTTGGCTATATCTGCATTCCCATTGCAACACGATCTTGCAACCATATTTCAAAGAGCTTGATAGAACAGGGTGATGTTAAGACAAGATATGTTGCTACAGATGCAAAGGAAGTTTTAGAAATACTGAAATCCACATGGGAATAGATTTGGGTTTTTTCCATCATTTCATGACATACCAGTTGAGAAGGCACTAATTACTGCTCACACAGCAGATTCATGAATACTTGCTGATATGTGTTTAGATTCCCCGAACTAGTCCCAGGACAAGCAGTAGTTAAATGCCTACACTTTAAGAGTATCCCATCTAAATCAGTGGGACTACTCAGTTAATACTACATACATCCTTAATGGCTTCTCTGGATCAGGACTTCTTACTGCAAAAACTAAATACTAAGTGATTGCTACACATATCAGGAAAGGGTTGGCCAGAAACCAAGAATTCTATTTCACACAAAAAATGTTGAGCTTTTGACATATTTTCATTCTAATTAGGAGAAGAGATACAGACAGTTTTAGCATAATTCCAGGAAAAAAAAATGCGCTTGGAGAGTGATCAGAGGCAGTACACTAGAAGGCACTCTTTCCAGACCAGCCAACTTGGACTATATTTATGCAGAAAGAAAGTCCCTACTCTGCTGAGAGCAAAGACCTGAACCTTGATCTCCCTTGTAATGCAGATCTCTAATGAAGTTATCTATTTATCATGGACCTTTCTGAGTTTTAATTGAACTTTTCATGAAAAGGAAAAAAGTATAGCAATTGACATTTCTGAAACAGTTTTAAGTTTAAAAAAAAAATCATTACTTTCTCTTTGTTGACCAGCTGCAATCAGTTGGTACTTTGTTCCTGCGTGCAACTTCTATGCAGGTAGTAAGTCCTTATGTAGACAGAGGTTTAAATCGTGAACTGCCAACCTGGTGCTGGTGGCATGCAGTCCCATCAAGGCTGTCAAAATTCCTGATAGCATGCCTCTAGAAATCACCCTATAGCATCTTACTGCTATAGGAATGACAGTCAGTGTGTGGTCTACACTTGCAAAAAAGTCATACTGCTTTAACTACAATGGTTAAAGGTAATCCATTGCAACTGAACACCAAAAATCTGAAATCATATAAAAAGAGACAAACAGAAAACGGAAAACTGGTAGAACTACACTAGGCTTTTATGAAGAGCAAGGCAGAATAATTTCCTAATAACTAAATATGAAAATTTTAGAATAGTCTTAGCACTTAGTTTTGCTTGATAAAGACATCAGTGACCTCTGAGAACTTAATTCCATAAATCACCTGTATCACGCAGTAAGTACAAAACCACTTCATATTTCCCCTGAGTTATTTTTCCGGTAATGTTTAAAGAAATGTAGTTATGTTGATAATAAAAGTATAAACATGCAGCTGATAAATACATTCTTTTATTGATCTCCATATGTTATTTAAAACAAATCTTGATTTTTAATGTTCCACAGTTTCTTCAGAGAAAGATGTATCTCCAGCTATCTGCTGTCACCAACTCTAAAAAGTTACTAACATTACTGCTTTGACCAAATGGAGATTACTTAAATTCAAGTGATGACTACTGCTATTTGGATGCTTCTAGATTTTCCCTACTGAAAAACAGAACAACAAAAACTCCATATGTGAAGCCAGGATAAGTTGTTGAAAAGGGAACACACACTATTCATGCCATTTCTACTTTCACAATTTCTAAACACTCCCTGGACGAGAGCTCCAAGGGCAGCTATTCATCACCAGGACCCTGGCAGCATGGCTCTTTCACAAAAATATTTGCAGCTCCGGTAATACTACATTAAGAAACTCTAATCCGATAATGATTAGCTCCCTTCTTTCTCGGGATCTCCATTGCCAGATGCCACTTGGGCATCTATTTTAATTATTGTTTCTGTCTGCAAAAGCCCCTGCATTGCTCGTGCTTCGGTATGCCATCCTACTTGGCACAGCATAGCACAAGGTCACCACCAACTTAACCACAAATTTTGACTTTTTTCATAAAGTTTGTCCCCCCACCAGTCATGAGTTAGCTCCAGAATTCAGGCTTTTGCATGACAACCTGCACTGCCAAAGTTCAGAATACTACATTTGGTACAGTAGCACTTCTTTTCAAAACCTGCTTTAAGAAAAATCTTTGCCCTTACTCAATTTTTGCTTTAGCTCCTTTACCTTAGGTTTCTTTACTTACTGGATTGGTTGTTATTGTAAGCTACCTGTAGAAAGATATAAGTTTAAGAAAAAAAAAAAATCTGCTTCACACTACTCAACTAATATAATTGTTTTTTCTGAGAAAGACCAAACAGCACAGCTGAACAACTAGTATGTCTCTTCTTTCCAATAATCCTGGTCAAAGAGTCTATTTTATTCTTAACAATGATGCAACTGTTTTCCTCAAAAGTACACACCGTTTGTTTATGCACTTATTTTCTTCAGTCTTATCTCTTATCACCTCAGCTACAGCATTTACTTAACACTCCTTGAGTTCTATTTAGAGAATAATAGTACACAAACCAGTATTTACTGAGCATGAATATTCTGTAAGGTGCTTAGAAATTCTCTAGTTCATTGACTTCACTGTCATTGGAAACTGCATTTCATCATTAGCTTTTACTCTACATACACAGAATACCCAGGTCTTCCTTTCTGTCAGCTACCTATATCAATATTTTGTGGCAATAAATTATCGCTGCAAAAAAAGGAAAAACAGAAGCAAACATTTCAAACGAGCATAGTAGTATCCTGTACTGAAGCAGCATCTTAAAACTGTCAGTATACGCAAGACAAACCATGTAACCAGGCCAGTACCAAGGATGACCTGTTGTTCCAAACAAGAAACCTGCAGGGTTCCCAACAGGAATTTTGATGAGCCAGTCTTACATGGGGTGTAAAAGAACATTTGCAATGTGATTTCTTCAAAGAAAAGATTAAGACTGAGGACTTTAAATTTGGGGACAACTGGCATTGCAGTGATTCAGAGCTATATCTAAATGCATATCAGTCCAGATTTGCCTTCTTTTGCAGGGATCTTCAGAGTTTAAGAAGTTCCTAGCCCCCTGAAGAAGCTGCAACCTAGGGGACATGGTGGGAGAAGCATGGGGTCAATGGTCTCTTCTTGCAGCTCACTTAAACATAGATTAGTGGATTCACTATCACTGAACAATATGGATCATAGTCGCATAAAGAGAAAAATCAGCTGGAAAGGTTGAATCAATTATGATTATTTCCCCTAGATTTTGTCTTTCTGATCTTTTTATAGATATTTGAAGGAGCTTCTCAGGAAGAGGAATCACAGCACAAAACAAGAAAAGCTGATATGAAAAGTATGAGGTATCCAGAAGCATTAAATACATAAAATCAGAACTTGATATTTAAAATTGGCATGCATTATCTTTTTTAATATAATTATGAAATAAAAACTTCTCTAAATATGAATAATATCATTCATGTTAACGGCAAATAATCCATTTTACACATTTCAGAGTCTAAACACGCTCAAAAATAACCTTTCTGAGCAGGTAGAAACTTTTGTTCCTGCCTTTGTAAAAATTAAAATTTTTAAAGCAGATCAGGTACATTGAATATAACATTATCACTGAAGTTTGCTAGTGACAGTTAACCACATCTTTTACATACCTGCATTTAACAGAAATCATTCATTTCAAGTGTCACGGCTATATAATTCCGATTTCTGCACATAAAAGCATTTTCAAAATATGAAGCTTAATTTTACTTAATATCCATTCGATAGTTTGATGGACTATGCATTTCAAAGTCAAACGTCAATCCATTTCTCTTATAATCAAGACTAAGGTTAAAAAAAATGTTGTAGGTTATTTGCAACAAATTAGAATAGGAGCCTTCTGCTATTGTTCAACAGGAACTAATTTACTTCATTAAACAGAAATCTGTATTTCCACCCCACTCAAACTTGAACTAAGAATACCAGTCTTCATTTTATTATGAACCTTTGAATTAAACACCCATAGATGTTTTAAATACTTGGAAGAGGGCCATTCAAAACAAAGCAACAGTGTTCACAGACCACACAAATAACAGTCTTTCATACAACTTCAGTACATGCATACTTCATGATTGTGTTGAATCAACCCACCACATTTAAAAACTCAAATCTATTCATATTACAATCACGATGAAGACTACAGTTATATCTGAAAACAAATGGTAAAAATTATTTACATATTCACACACAGAAATGACAGTAAACCACTTCAAGTGCTACACATCTGTCATGAAACAGCAACCAGGTAAGTACAAACATCGTTAATGTTCTTGCACACACACTTACGTATTCAGTATATATTTACAGAGGATACTGAATACGAAGCACCACCTTTCCAGATCAGTGTTATGAATAAAATGCATATGTCATACAATTTAAATACACAACGTACATAAGCCCTTTGTGACCCATGAGAATGAATCCTACCACAGAACTGCAAAAGACAAAGACATGTTGTTTTAGCAATGCATTAAATCACAGCTCACATGATCCTGTTAATATTTTTGTAAGAGCTTTCCCAGTGAATTCTCAGAATTCATTCTGAATTCTCAGAATTCAGTTAGGCCATGTTAGAAAAATACTTGCAAGCATGCCATTAATTCCTTCCACGAGTCCCACGTCAGTGGCCTGGTCTCCCAGCTCCCACATGAAGTAACTCGCTGACAAAAACAAACAACATACCCACAAGTGCAGAGTTGGTCCTTTAAGATTTGGTATAGTAATTGTATCTACTTATTCTATACACCTTGCTGTGTACCAGATGTCACATTAAAAAGAATGTTTGACTGTTTTCTGTTTGAGGTTTTTGCAGTTGGGGGTGTTGGTTTTTGGGGGTTTTGCATGGATTTTGTGGGGTTTGTTGGTGGGTGAGGTTTTTTGCTTTTTTTTTTTTTGGTTTTGTGGTTAGATAGCTATAATGACTTTATTTCATAGAATTACAGGTTAGAAAAGACCTCTAAGATCACCAAGTCCAACCATCCACCCAACACCACCATGCCTACTAAACCATGTCCCCAAGTGCCACATCTACACGTTTTTTAAACACCTCTAGTTATGGTGACTCCACCATCTACCTGGGCAGCCTGTCCCAATGTCTGACCACTTTTCAGTAAAGAAATTTTTCCTAATATCTAATCTAAATCTCCCCTGATGCAACTTGAGGCCATTGCCTCTCATCCTGTCGCTAGTTACCTGGGAGAAGAGACCAACACCTGCCTCACTACAACCTCCTTTCAGGTAGTTGTAGAGAGTGATAAGGTCCCCCTCAGCTCCCTCTTCTCCAGACTAAACAGCCCCATCTCCCTCAACCGCTCCTCATAAGACTTGTTCTCTAGACCCTCACCAGCCTCGTTGCCCTTCTCTGGACACGCTCCCACACCTCAATGTCCTTCTTGTGGTGAGGGGCCCAAAACTGAACACAGTACTCCAGGTGCAGCCTCACCAGTGCTGAGTAGAGGGGCACGATCACCTCCCTACTCCTGCAGGCCACACTACTCCTGATACAAGCCAGGATGCCATTGGCCTTCTTGGTCACCTGGGCACACTGCTGGCTCATGTTCAGCTAGCTGTCAACCAGCATCCTCAAGTCCTTTGCCGCTGGGCAGCTTCCCAGCCACTCTTCCCCAAGCCTGGGGAATTGCCTATAAGGTTATCCTTTCAAAATTTTTGTAGAAGACTGTGTCCATGCTTTCTAAACTATACTTCTTCCTTTCTGACAAATCTCCTTTAAACTAAACAAACAAAAAAAAACAAACCACACAAAAATCCAATGAGTTTCTCACTCAAAAAGACAGTACTTTCAGAACAAATAATGACAGCAGAACTATGGAAGGGAACCCACGACAACATTTTTTCTTCCCAGATTGTTACCAACCCAATTACATTCCCTGCATTTCTGGGGACAGATTTATACAAATGTTTTAAAACAGAAAAATGTAGAATGTCAATGGGATTTTATATTTCTCAGGCAGATTAGTCATTAAAAATGATTTAAAAGTAATACTATTTTATTTCTTTTCATTCCATTTAGAACAGAATTGATAACTACGCTTATTAAATTAAACTACAGACGTTTTATAATACCTGATTCTGGATGTGATTGATTTACTTCAACTTTCCGAATACAGAATTTTAATGGGTATGGGTATTTGTTGAGGACTGGAAAGACTGTTGCTTGTCAGAACGAGGCTGCATTTTTATTTTTTTTTTTCATTAAATGATTCTGAAGGTAACTAAATGAAGCCTCAGGTATTTGATCACCATTCTAATCAAAGCACAGACAGCTTATGAGAATGTTAATTAGAGCTCAACTAACATGCCTTGAAAGAGTTCACACAATCATTCTTACTCAAACTGTATTTTTCTTATATGCATGTCTCATTGAGACATTCATTTTCGCAGATGTATATACAGTTGTGGCTCCAACACAAAGTCAAAGACCAGGAGAGAAACTAATTCTTTCTACTAAATTACTGTACACTCTCTTATATATGTAACTCCCCTGGTTCCCAAACTTCATCATATCTTTCCTATAGCATATCCTTGCTGAGACTACAGGCCAGCATGAAAATACCAGTAAGAACTATGCATCATTAACCGCACAATATTATCTTGGAGTATTTATTTACTTGGAGGCTTATTTCCTGTTTCTTAAAATCCACGAATTAATTCCAAAATGTATCGCTTTCCATGCACAGCTTTAACTGTAACTACTTCAAAACAGTGTACCTTAACACAGGAATGTGTATTAAAATGGAAGGTTAATTATCAAACTGGTGATTGTGTGTCCATTAGTATTAAATAAATAGAATCAAGTCAAATACACCAAACATTCCTCCATCCCTTGTTCAGAATCCAGGAAAAAGCTTTTTGTATCACAAAAGGGAAGGATATTGCAAGTGAAATCGGAATGTTTTCTTATACAAGCACCACTGAAGTTGTTATAAATATGGGGTTTTGCCTTCTTTAAAAGATCTTAAGTATAGTCTACACCAAAAGATTATTAGACTGAGGCAAGATAAAGAAATAAAGTCACATGTACATAGCAAATCAAGTGCAGTTATTGGTCAGCAGCAGTCTTACCTGAGACAACATAAAAATAATTCCAGTTTGCATGAAAAATACGTTAAAGATTCAGATTTTAAGATGGGACTGTTATTTGACTATGCATCAAATAGTTGTAATTTGATTTGTTACTTACCATGAATACTTATTTTGGGTGACCAAAGGAAGAGTTAAGATTGAAAAGTTAAAACTGTTGCACAATATTTAGTAGAGTTTTCACACAGACCAGAGAATTCTGGAGCATGAACTTTATTGTTAAAATAATCAGAGTATCAACAGGACTCATCTGTAATGCCCATCTACTCAGACAAGAAGAGCTAAAGGGCGACAGTCAATGTCTACACTTCTGTAGAGTAAAACATGCTGAGAAGTCAACACCCTCAGTATAGGTGTTTTGGGGACTTATTTTGGTCTAGTGTTGCCATGAGTGTCATTCAGGAGTTAGAACCATAGCTCCACTCCTGAAAAGCATGTGTTGATGCCATTTTACATAAAGGAATCCAGTTTGAGATCTAAGGACACTCTGCATTGGTAAGCGGCAGCAATTGAGCGATGTATCAAACCTAAAGACTGAAACACTCCTGTTACAGACCCTATGGCTGGATCAAAGAAGCAGAAGCTCCAAATTTGGAGCAGTGAACTATTCTCCTCCACATTTTCTTTCCCAAGTAACTTGCCAATTCTTGTTACACAGTTTTATAACATTCCTCAAGATTCATGTAACTTCTATTTCCATATAGAACTAAATAGGTATAACTAGAAACAGACAGAGAAGACTAGCTTTTATTAGGCCTGACTTCTGTTTTAGTACATTTATAGGTTTTGAGAAGTATCTGTATTATGCAGACTTCTGTATTGGTCTGTTCATTTCAAGAGCCAACTTTTCCAGGGTTACAGGTTGATTTTCAAGTAGTGAAATCAAAACAACAAGAACTCTAGAGATCAGAAATCTTACATTACCAGGTGTGGTTACAAAGCTAGTAAGCTAGTATGTGTATTCACTGCATCTTACAGCATGTCAAAACAGTGCATGAAGTACACCTTTTAAATTTAATTTCGGGCTCATTATCAGCTGCCTTTGTTCTGCAGATACTGCTGTCTTTTGAGTCTACTGATAATTGCTTCTGACTTGAATAGACCGCATCACTTCAGTTTTAGTTGCGACATGTTCTGACTTGGAAAAAAATTTGAAAGAATCTTTCCTACAAAATGGAAATTGTGTTCACTCAGCTTTAGGTTGAGAAGAAATTATTTAGAGCATTATATGTTGTAGAAATGCTCTGTTATATCATAAGGAAATTAATTAATAGAATAGATATACAGGAAGCAAGGTTTTATCACGAGCTCAAAAGACAGTACAAATATACTTGAAGTTCAAGCAAAGTGGAAGAGTACATGAGGCAGGAAATAAATAGGATCCCTTTTTATGTAAAAACATAATCCTGTAGTTCTCCTGTTGGTCTTTACCTGCTCTGAAGTATTTGCATAAAAATTTCATGTATGCAAAATAAAAATACCGTGTTACCAGCCGTCAATGATATTAATTCCAGTCACAGAAACCAAATCACAAAACTGATTTGACACAGAAAGTGCAGTAAATGTAATTAGGATTTGATTTTGTTGTTAAAGCCAATGAGATCCCAAAGCACTTCAGTCTTAACTGATATCTAAAGTTGCAGGTGGGAAAAAATAATAATAATTACAATGACAATTATAACAACTTCAGCAACATCAAAGCAGGATTTTGCTAGATTAGGTGAGACTTAAGTTCAATACCTAAGCACCACTCGAGACCTCAGACAAATGTTATACTGCCCTTCATGTAAGTTGTACCACAATAATTTCAATGTTGTAATTATCTGCACAGCACTAACTGATTTTGGTATGCTTACACACACTGCATTAACACCTCTGCAACAGAAAACATCCTTAAAACGGGAAAAATAGAATACTGAATGCATGGCACATGAAATGCTTTGTATTTTGCTTTATCACCCACTTAAGTAGGGGGATATGACATATGTTTTAGAAAAAGTCTACTCACAGAAGTAAGGAAAGCCATCTATTTTCTCTTTTTGTTTCAGTTACTGATTCCAGTAACTTCAGTTGACACATAAAAAGCAGAGACAAGAGAAGTGGGAGGCACAAATCTTTGTACCTACTTCACTGAAAAGCACACAAAACTTCTACTCAAACATGGAGAAGCTTCATTTATTAATAAGAGCTTGATCACCATCAGGATTCCTTTTTCTAAATCACCATTCAACTGTTGCCGTATATTTAGTTTGTTTTCTACTAACACCCAAATAAATTTCCACTGTATTGCTGCCTAGCAAGTTCTTCCCATCTTCTATTTGTCCATTTAACTTCACCTCTCCAGATGTAGTATACAATTGCATTTACTATGTTTCTTATCTTGCTGATTTTAGACCATGTCATTATTTTATCAAGGTTATTTTATATTACAGAATCAATGAATGGTAGGGGTTGGAAGGGACCTCTGTGGGTCATCTAGTCCAACCCCCCTGCCCAAGCAGGGTCACCTACAGTAGGCTGTAGAGGACCTTGTCCAGGCGGGTTCTGAATATCTCCAGAGAAGGAGACTCCACAACCTCCCTGGGCAGCCTGTGCCAGGGCTCCGTCACCCTCAGAGGGAAGAAGTTCTTCCTCATGTTCAGACAGAACTTCCTG
>Ga0065711_1047119_pt1 | contig 12514 bp, 11 predicted proteins | sample Hoacrofraction12_FD_59098 | JGI IMG/M metagenome (GOLD analysis project Ga0065711, IMG submission 59098) | Hoatzin crop microbial communities from Cojedes, Venezuela - Epithelial fraction 12 v2 (version 2) | ecosystem: Host-associated > Birds > Digestive system > Esophagus > Crop | place...
GCACTAAATAAGGAGGTATTTAGATGACAAGTTTAGTCACATATTCTTTAAATCTTCCTTTGATGATGCTTACTGCAACAGCTGATGCTACTTCTAAGGCAGACATGCTTGCAGATGCAGGTATTAACACCCTTCTTGGAATGGGAATGGCTTTTGCGGTACTTATTCTTATAAGCATAATCATCAGTCTTTTGCCGGGACTTATAGCCATATTCAATAAAGTTGCATCGGCTGTAATGGCAATTTTGAAGATGATTTGGCCATTTAAGAAAAAGAAAAAAGAAGAGGTGAAAGAAGCTCCTAAAGCTGAAAGCTCTGATACATATGAGGAAGAGGAACTTTCTGATGATGAAGAGCTCGTAGCTGTAATTGCAGCTGCTATAGCCGCATATGAAGGTAATAGCGGATTCAAAGTTAGATCTATTAGAAGAAATAGAAGAAAAGCAAGATAATATGACTTTTATGGAGGTTATTATAATATGAAAAATTATACAATTACCGTTAATGGAAACGTATATGATGTAACAGTTGAAGAAGGCGAAGCAAGCGGAGCAGTTGTATCAGCTCCTGTAAAGAAGGCAGCAGCTCCAAAGGCTCCTGTAGCAAAGAAGACAGCAGGCGGTGCCGGAAGCATCAAGATTGAAGCAGGCGCAGCAGGTAAGGTTGTCAGAATCGATGCAAATGTAGGACAGAGCGTAAAGAAAGGTGATGCTGTCGTAACACTTGAATCTATGAAGATGGAAATTCCAATGGTAGCTCCGGAAGATGGTACAGTTGCAAGTATTGATTGTGCATCAGGCGATTCAGTTGAGGCCGGAACAGTTCTTGCAACACTTAAATAACTTTTTATCATTCTGGAGGTTGAACAATGGAAAAAATTGTTGAAACATTAGGGAATCTCTGGGGTCAAACAGCATTTAACAGCCTCTACTGGGGCAATTACGTTATGATTCTGGTAGCATTCTTATTCTTATATTTGGCAATAGCCCACGATTTCGAGCCTCTGCTTCTTGTACCGATTGCATTTGGTATGCTTCTTGTTAATATCTATCCTGATATTATGGCAGAAATCGGTGAAGACGGAAGTGGCGGTGGTTTGTTCCAGTACTTCTACAAACTTGATGAATGGTCCATCTTGCCGTCAATCATATTCATGGGTGTCGGAGCCATGACAGACTTTGGTCCGCTTATTGCAAATCCGAAGTCATTCCTTATGGGCGCTGCAGCTCAGTTTGGTATTTTCTCCGCATACTTCCTTGCTATCGCAATGGGATTCAACGGAATGGAAGCAGCATCAATTTCAATCATCGGTGGTGCTGACGGCCCTACATCAATTTTCCTTGCAACAAAGCTTGGTTGTACAAATCTACTCGGACCTATCGCGGTTGCTGCATATTCGTATATGTCACTTGTACCGATTATCCAGCCACCTATTATGAAACTTTTCACAACTGAGAAAGAACGTAAGATTCGTATGAAACAGCTTCGCCCTGTATCTCAGGTTGAAAAGATTCTCTTCCCAATCGTTGTTACCGTTGTTGTATGTATGATTCTTCCAACAACAGCACCACTTGTAGGTCTACTAATGCTTGGTAATCTCTTCCGTGAATGCGGCGTTGTTCACCAGCTCCAAGAGACAGCATCAAACGCACTTATGTACATCGTAGTTATTCTCCTTGGTACATCGGTTGGTGCTACAACAAGCGCAGAGGCATTCCTCAATGCAGCTACACTCAAGATTGTAATACTTGGTCTTGTAGCATTTGCTGTAGGAACAGGCGCAGGTGTACTTTTTGGTAAACTTATGAATTTAATAAGTGGCGGTGACATCAATCCGCTCATCGGTTCTGCAGGTGTATCCGCAGTACCTATGGCAGCTCGTGTATCTCAGAAGGTTGGATCTGAGTATGATCCTACAAACTTCCTTCTCATGCACGCAATGGGACCAAACGTTGCCGGAGTTATCGGAACAGCAGTTGTTGCCGGTACATTCATGGCTATTTTCGGAGTTTAAATAAAAACAATTAGAATTGTTTAGGAGGATAATATGGCAGATATAGAAAAGAAACCGGTAAAGATTATGGAAACGGTTTTGCGTGACGCTCACCAGTCACTTATCGCAACCAGAATGCCGATTGAACAGATGCTTCCTATAGTGGATACAATGGATAAAGTAGGATATGCTGCAGTAGAATGTTGGGGCGGCGCTACATTTGATTCATGTCTTCGTTTCCTTAAGGAAGATCCATGGGAAAGACTTAGAAAACTCAAGGCAGGCTTTAAAAATACACCACTTCAGATGCTCCTTCGTGGTCAGAATATCCTTGGCTACAGCCACTATTCTGATGATGTTGTTGAAAGTTTCGTTGGTAAATCTATAGAAAATGGTATCGATGTTATTCGTATCTTTGATTGTCTTAATGACCTTCGTAACCTTGAAACATCAGTAAAGGCATGTAAGAAGTATGGCGGACAGGCTCAGATTGCTCTATCATACACAATCGGTGAAGCTTACAATGATGATTACTGGATGAATGTTGCTCGTCAGATTGAAGAACTCGGTGCAGATTCACTTTGTATCAAGGATATGGCGGGACTTCTTCTTCCAAATGAAGCAGACAAACTTGTACGTGCTCTCAAGAGAGGTACAAAGATTCCTGTTGAGCTTCATACTCACTACACATCAGGTGTTGCCAGCATGACATATCTCAAAGCTATCGAAGCAGGTGTTGATATCATTGACTGTGCTATCAGCCCATTTGCTATGGGTACATCTCAGCCGGCTACTGAAGTTATGGTTGAAGCTTTGAAGGGAACACCATACGATACAGGACTTGATCAAAAGCTCCTTTCCAAGATTGCAGAACACTTCCGTCCATATAGAGAAGAGTGCCTTGAATCAGGACTTATGAGCACAAAGGTTCTTGGTGTTAATATCAAGACTCTTATGTATCAGGTTCCGGGTGGTATGCTTTCAAACCTTACAAAACAGCTCTCAGATCAGGGCAAGATTGATAAACTCGAAGAAGTTCTTGAAGAGGTACCAAAGGTAAGAGAAGACCTTGGTGAGCCACCGCTCGTAACTCCTTCATCTCAGATTGTTGGTACACAGGCAGTTATGAATGTACTTATGGGCGAAAGATACAAGATTGTTCCTGAACAGACAAAGGATCTTGTACGCGGTAAGTATGGTCAGACAATCAAACCTATGAATCCTGAAGTAGTTAAGAAATGTATCGGCGATGAGGAAAGAATCACTTGCCGTCCTGCAGATCTTATTCCACCTCAGATGGATAAGTTCAGAGAAGAATCAAAACAGTGGGCAAAATGCGATGAAGATGTTCTTTCATATGCTCTTTTCCCACAGGTTGCTACAGAATTCTTCAAATATAGACAGGCTCAGGAAAAGGGTGTTGATTTGACAAAAGCCGACACCAAAAATGGAGCATATCCTGCATAAAGACTGATAAATATCTTGAACTAATCAAAATATAAATCTATGTCGATATAAAAAGCGAATGGTCTAACAACCATTCGCTTTTTGTGTTAAACTATTAATAAGATTAATTCTATTCTAAAGATATGAATTTTAAAATAACAAATCCTCTATTAAATAGAAAGGGTTTTTTATGAAAGAGTTCAGAAAACGTAGAGTCGAAAAGAAACCATTAAGAGAATATAGGGGAGTCGAACTTAGAAAAACCGAGCATAACAGACAAATGCTCGCACTTGATGAAATAAACGGTTTTCGTGTTCGACCCGGATTTTATGAAATGAACGGCGCCACGCTTATTCCGGATGGCGTTAATTTTACTGTGTATTCCAAAGGAGCTACAGCTATCACACTCCTTCTTTTCCATAGAGGCGAATCAATGCCTTATGCAACTATCCCATTTCCGGATAATTATAGAATAGGACGAGTATATTCTATGATTGTATTCGGACTTAATATTGAAAATCTCGAATACTGCTACAGCGTTGACGGACCATGGGATCCCGAAAGAGGACTTTTATTTGATAAAAATCATCTTTTGCTGGATCCATATGCCAAAGCTGTCAGCGGTCAAAGAGTATGGGGACAAAATGACAATAGAAATGGAATATACAGAGCGAGAGTTGTAAGAAATAATTTCGAGTGGAATGCTACAGGACAGCTTGCAACGCCTATGAGTGATTCCATAATATACGAGATGCACGTAAGAGGCTTCACAAAACATAGCTCATCGGGAGTAAAATATCCCGGAACATTTGAAGGTTTAAAAGAAAAAATATCATACTTAAAGCATCTTGGAATAACGGCAGTTGAGCTTATGCCAATATTTGAATTTGACGAAACAAGAGATAAAAGAGAAGTAAACGGTAGAACACTCCTCGATTACTGGGGATACAATACCGTTAGTTTCTTTGCGCCAAATACTGCATATGCATCTACCGCAGAGTATAACTATGAAGGATTGGAACTGAAAAATGTTATAAAAGAACTTAAAGCAAATGGAATAGAAGTTATACTTGACGTTGTTTTTAACCATACTGCCGAAGGCAATGAAAATGGGCCATTCATATCATTTAAGGGATTCGACAATAATATCTACTATATGCTGACTCCGGACGGACACTATTACAATTTCTCAGGATGCGGCAATACTATGAATTGTAATAACCCAATGGTTCAAGAGATGATTGTAAAGTGCCTTAGGTACTGGGTTGAAGAGTATAGAGTGGATGGTTTTAGATTTGACCTTGCAAGTATACTTGGAAGAAACGAAGACGGAGCACCTATGGATAGACCGCCTCTAATTCAAAGACTAGCATTTGATCCTATTCTTGGCAATGCCAAACTCATAGCCGAGGCATGGGATGCCGGCGGCATGTATCAGGTTGGAAGTTTCCCTGCATGGAAGAGATGGGCAGAGTGGAATGGCAAATACAGAGATGATATCAGATCATATCTAAAAGGCGAGTACTGGTCGGCCCCTGAAGCGGTGAAGAGAATAACAGGTTCGATGGACCTTTATGACGGCGAATATGTAGGATATGATTCATCGGTTAATTTCCTGACTTGCCATGACGGTTTTCCGCTTTATGATTTGTATGCATATAATGAGAAACACAATGAAGCAAATGGCTGGAACAATACTGACGGAACCAATGATAACAGAAGCTGGAACTGCGGATATGAGGGTGAAACAGACGATGAAAAAGTAAACCATTTAAGATTTAAAATGATGCGAAATGCCATAACTGTTCTCATGTGCTCAAGAGGCACACCTATGATACTTGCAGGTGATGAATTTGCAAATACGCAGTTTGGTAACAACAATGCCTACTGTCAGGACAATGAAATATCGTGGCTTGACTGGAGTATGATGAAAAAGCATCACGCATTTTATGATTTCTACAGAAACGTCATACAGTTTAGAAAAAGGCATCCCGCAATCAGAAAAAATCTGCAAACGGCAAAATGCGGTTTTCCTCTGATAAGCACCCACGTCGAGGATCCGAATAATTCCAATATCACAGGCGATTCCAAGATGATTGGAGTAAGATTTGCCGGATATAGCAAGGAAAAAGGACATGATGATGTAGTATATGTTGCAATCAATGTATTCTGGGAAGATGTTCCGATTAAACTTCCGTGGATGCCGGATGGCGGATACTGGGCGCTTGCTATAAATACTGCGGCCGAAGATAAAAAATATTTTTATAACAGACTAAAGCCGCTTACCGACGACAGATTCATAATGAAGTCCAGAAGTGTAGCTGTATTCGTAGGAATGTTCCCTACAACATATAATAAATAAAGGGTATACGGTTTGATAGTTTAAAACGCATAGTTTTTGACTCGAAAATATATAGCTGCTGCTTTTTAATTTCGGAGGTTTGCATGGAAGAAAACAATAAAAATAACGAATCCTTGCAAAATGAAAATAATAAAGACGATGAGCTTGTTGTCGGCGGATTTCTTTTTTCCAGCAAAAAAGAAGCTGACAAGGGTAAAATCGATATAAAAAAAATAGACTATCTCGAAAGTCATATAAAAATGAATAGTATAGTAAATATGCAAACAGTATATGCTAAATCTATTCAAAATAAAATTTTCGGAACTCCGATTGGCTTTGGATATCTATTGTATATAAGGCGACAGATTGAAAAAGAGGGCGGGGAAGTTAACTCTCTTCCTCTTCTTGAACTTCCGCCCGAATATAGCACGGGCGATGCGGACGACGTATCTAAGGCTATGGACAAAGCGATAGCGCAAGGATTTGATGATGGTAGCTTGTCTGAAAATAATGCCATGAACAAAACTGCCGGTGCATCAAAAAATAAAAAAACAAATTCAAAGTCTGATAAATTCAAGAAAAATTTACTCTTTTACTCTGTGGCATTTAATATAATACTTCTAATTGCGATAATAGGAATGTTTGTAATAGCGTCAACAAATGACTCGACAACTATACTCAATTATGAAGAAAATATTCTAAATGAATATTCTATATGGGAAAAAGAACTTGAAGAAAGAGAAGCTACAGTAAAGGAAAAAGAGCGTGAACTTGGAATCACAAATACAGAGAAAGATTTAAATAATGAAAGCAGCATAGAATCATCAAACTAGCATTTGAACACACTTTGGACATAATTTTGTTTTAATATACATTTTGAGAATACGAACTGCTCCATGCTTTGCATTCCCGCAGTTCTGCGAATATTCGGAAATCGTCATGCTCATACTTCGCATTCCTTTTTTCCTCATATTCGCTTCGATTTCAAATGCGAAATTATGCTTGCATGCAAGCGTGCGCACAATTTCGCACTTGAAATTCTCAAAACGTATACATTTGGAACAATTTTGTGATTTCAAAATTAAAAGAGGGAATATATGAACGATTCAAAGATACTTGTTGTCGATGATGAGAGCAGAATGCGAAAACTCGTCAAAGACTTTTTAAATAAAGCAGGATTCGATGTGGTAGAGGCTGCAGACGGCGTAGAGGCAGTTGATAAATTTTTTGCCGATAAAAATATAGAACTTATAATCCTCGATGTCATGATGCCCAGAATGGATGGATGGCAAGTTTGCAAGGAAATACGACAATATAGCAAAGTTCCAATCATACTCCTTACGGCAAAAGGCGATGAAAAGGATGAACTTCAGGGATTCGAACTTGGCGTAGATGAATATATTTCAAAGCCATTTAGCCCCAAAATACTTGTAGCAAGAGTTGAAGCTATTCTTAGAAGAAGCGGACAAGGCAGTAGTGAAGAGATACTTGAAGAGGGCGGAATAAAAATAAATAAGACAGCTCATAGAGTCCTTGTAGATGATAAAGATATCGAACTGAGCTTTAAAGAATTCGAACTTCTTACTTATTTTATGGAAAATAAGGGTATAGCTCTTTCAAGAGAAAATATACTAAATAACGTTTGGAATTATGATTATTTTGGCGATGCCAGAACAATAGATACACATGTAAAGAAGCTCCGCAGTAAGCTCGGTGACAAAGGCGACCTTATAAAAACAATATGGGGCATGGGGTATAAATTTGAAAGCTAATAATCAAAATAAAGTAAACAGACCGCTTCGCCGCGATTTCATGCTGACATTCATAATACTTGTTGTTGGCATGGTCGGCGGCGTTTTGTTTCTAAACTCAACACTTCTCGAAAAATATTATATTAGAAATAAATCTGAAGCTATAGTAAGTGCATATATAAGCGTAAATGATGCTGCGACGTCGGGTGATATTACATCCGACGAATTTAGCGTGGAACTTGTGAAGATATGCGCACAGTATAGTATAGACGTTGTTGTAGCCGATGAAAACTCAAATGTTGTTAAGTCATCATCGCCGGATTATATGTATATCATGAAAAAACTATGGCAAAATATGCTGGGACTGTCCGATTCCGATACGGATTCCGACAAAATTTTATCGACCGATAAATATGTTCTGCAAATTTCAGAAGATGAAAAAACAAAAACCGACTACATGGAAATGTACGGATTTCTTGATAACGGAAATGTATTCATGATTAGAAGCGCGCTTGAAGGCATCAAAGACAGCGTCAAAATATCAAATACCTTTATGACATATGTTGGCGGATTTGTAATAATTATAGGAATTATACTTGCTTTTTTCATATCATACAGAATAACAAAACCTATTATGAGGCTAACCGGTATATCTGAGCAGATGAAGAATTTGAACTTTGAAGCAAAGTATACGACAAAGCATAAAAACAGTAGGAAAAATGAGCTGGATCTCCTTGGAGAAAATATAAATGATTTGTCTAATTCATTGGAAAAAACAATTTCGGAGCTTAAAACAGCTAACCTTGAACTTAGAAAAGAAATAAATAATAAAGAAAAAATCGATGAGATGCGAAGAGAGTTTTTGTCTAACGTATCACACGAACTCAAAACTCCTATAGCGCTCATACAAGGATATGCGGAAGGTCTTCAGGATGGCATAAACGATGATGATGCAGAAAGCAGAAAGTTCTACTGCGACGTAATAGTTGATGAAGCAGGCAAAATGAACACAATGGTAAAACAGCTCCTAACACTCAATCAGCTGGAGTTTGGAAATGACAATATACAAATGGAGCGTTTCGACATAGTGGAAGTCATAAAGAATTATATAAAATCGGCCGATATATTAGCAAAACAAAAAGACGTAAAAGTCATAATGGATGATTATGACAAAATATATGTTTGGGCTGATGAATTCAAAGTTGAAGAAGTTCTTCAAAATTATTACAGCAATGCAATAAACCACATAGATGGCGAAAAGATAATAAATATTAAACTTAGAAAAAAGGATAATATTGTTCGTATAAGTATATTTAATACAGGATCACCTATACCTGAAGAGAGCCTTAGCCATCTGTGGGAGAAGTTCTACAAAGTAGATAAAGCACGAACAAGAGAATACGGCGGAAGCGGCGTAGGACTTTCGATTGTCAAAGCCATAATGGACTCCATGCACAGGGATTATGGAGTAAATAATTATGAAAACGGCGTAGAATTCTGGTTCGAACTCGAAACAAAATGATGAAAAGATCAAAACTGCGAGAGGGCTTGTCATGAATAATAGATTTAAGATGAGTTTGAAAAAAATATCAGCTTTACTTACTGCAACACTCATAGCATGCAGTCTAAACGGATGCGCAACGGATTCTACCATATCGATTGATAAGGACAAAGATGAAGAAACTTATAACCAAGTGACAGCATATGCTTCTCAGCTCCTTATGAAATATTCATACAACCTTGTCGATAATCTGACTTATGTTGAGCTTAAAAATTCTGACAAAGTAGCAAGTGCGCTTTCTGATAGCGAAGCAGAGAATGCTTTTTCTTCTATTGCTATAAGCAGTGCTACGAATACAGATAGCAGTTCATCAAATTCGTCAGAAGAATCAAATGCAGGAGACTCATCGGACAGTTCTACAGATGGACAGATAGATTCTTCAAATACAGATAATTCAACAGAAAATGATACTACGGCAAATGAAAGCAATTCATCAAGTTCAGGAAAATCAAGTGATGAATCTGCAAATACAGGAACTTCATCAGATGAAGCAGATACTTCAAATGCAGGAAGTTCAAACGATAGTGCGTCTTCTGAGTCGTCAAATGATAGCGATAGTAAGAAAGAAAGCACATCCGGTGATACAAATAATACCGATACAAGCCTTATGGATATTCAGACAGCTCTGTCAAGCGAACTAAATGGCTTAAAACTTGCCTACAACGGCTACTCAATAAGAGCTGCGTACCCGAATATGTACGCACAAGGAGCCGTAACAGCATCTGATGGTAAGAAAATTCTCTTGCTTGACTTTGCTCTTGCAAACACAACGTCAAGCGATATCACATTAAACATCTTAAATAAAAATGCAACATTCAAAACATATATAAATGGCAGCAGCATCGGATATTCAAAAGTAACAATGCTTATGGACGACCTTAGCAGCTACGCAGGAAGCGTATCAGCCGGCTCTGATGAAGAAGTAGTGCTCCTATTTGAAGTAGATGAAGACATTGCATCATCTATAGAGAGCATATCGCTTGAAATATCTATAAATGGAAATAGCTATAGCGTGGCGCTGGAATGAAGATTAAAGTGTATCTGCTTTACTTAAAGTTTTTACATAACAAAAATACATAAAATCTAAAATCAAGTATGCATATGCGTCCAAAACGTGTATACTGGTAATTACAGTGATTTGACTGTATATGAAAGTTTTGTGAGTGGGGATTGAATTATGGATATGTGTGCATTAAACTTCTTTAGACAGACAGACAGACAGACAGACAGACAGACAGACAGACAGACAGACAGACAGACAGACAGACAGAACCAAAAATATATTGTAGAAGTGTTTGTTTTTGCTTGTCATATTGTTTTTGGCAATATAATAATGAAAAAATTTAAGGCGTAGTACTTATTTTGTAACATCCAAATAAGAATATTATTTAGATGTTATAGAATAGGTGCTACGTTTTTGTTGTCTAGAATAAATTCTCAAAATAAGAAGTGCACTTATTTTCTTTCTTCGAAAAATAATTCGCGAAAAAAACAATTCATATTGTGACGATGTGTGTCGCAAAATATGAAAGGAGACAAAACACATGAAGAAACAATTACTGATTATGGCAGCAGCATCACTTCTGCTTGGAGGATGCGGGAATGTCAAAGAGGAGGCAAGAAGCTTTTTAGAAAACGAAGTCACAGAAAAATCCGGAATTAAAGAAGATGAAGATTATGTAACATACGAAAGTCTGGCTACTGAAGGAAAACTTGATGATAATGGTTTTTACATCGATGAGTCACTTGATGAAGAAACAGATGAGATATCAGATGATAATTATGTAGAAACAAACGGCAATATACATGTGACGTTTGCAGATAACAGATATCTGGATATTAAATACTACTTGGATGAAAATTATACTAGCGTAATAGATGTAAATAATTTCTATTTAAATCCGGGAGATGTGATTTATGCATCGAATGCAGAAAATTTGAATCCGTACAGTGATGATTATCATCTTTATAGATTCGATATATATAGCTATGGCGAAGATAATAGCAGAGAAAAAATTGATGTAACCGACGCTACCCAAAAATATGTATATCAGATACCTGATACATTTACGGAGACGCAAATTCAGATAATTCCGATAGGTGCATATCCTGATGGTGATATTATGACTTATACATATTATGAAGATGATATTGCAAATAAGATAAGTCTTAGTAATGCAGGTACTTGGTATGTTGACAATGAAGAAATGACAGATACAAAGGAAATTAAGCCAAACGAGTCATTTATTATGTCTTATAAATATGATGCGGACAATTATTTTTATGTATCATCCCAGCCTAAATGCTACAACGAAGAAATATCGACAGAAGATGAAAAGAATATTGGAAAAGTAGAATTCTGGGAAGATAAGTTAAGCGATAATCCTATGACATATGAAGTAGAACTGCATCCTTATCTTGAACTAAAGATTAAATTTGATAAGAAAGCTACAGTTACATTGAATGATGGTGAAGCTCAAACTGTAAAAAAGAAAAAAACATGGACTAGTAACAAGCTTAAATATGGAGACAAGATAGTAATTGAGACAAAAGGCAGCTGTGAAATATTAGATGGAGATTACAGCCATATCACAGCGTCAAGAGATCCGCTAACTGATGACAATATTAGATATACAATAACTATAGGAAAAGAAGCCGCTACAAATATTGATAACAAACTAGTCGATGGAATTTCTGTAATTAAAGACATAACACTTATATTTGACACAACCGATCCGTATGGAAAATGCACATTTAAATCAGGAAAAGAAAATCTAAGCGGAGAAGTGACATTAAAAGAAGGCAGCGAAGTAAAAATAACATATAAGATTACGGATTCCGGATATACTTTTGCAGAAGGAAGAAGTGGAATTACCGGAAAAATAAAAGACGTGTTTAGTTCTGATGAGAGAAGTGACACAATAACCATAACAGAAGATATGTACGGAAAAGTTATAAGCAGAAAAGATTTTTTTGAAGTAATAAAGAAGGAGTAAGTACGATATGAATAAGATAAAAAAATATATAAAAAGGATTCCTGCAACTTTTGTGATTATTGTGGCGATAGTAGGTTGCATTTTGGTATTTATAAATTTGAATAATATAGGAGAAGCGGTTGCTTCTACCAATGGAAAAATTGTAGGAACCGCAATTGGTTCGTATGAAGGAATCATAAATGGAACAAAAGAGGGTGCAGAGGCCGGTACAAATGCAGGATTATCCGCAACAGATATAGATGTTGATATAGAAAGATCTATTGAAGAAATAGGAAAGCTTGAAGTTCTTGTTGCAGGAGTAAAACTTAAAAATTTACAATCAATAGGTGAAAATAACGAATCGCTGTATCTTGCAAAAGGAGATGCTGTTTTTACCGTGGATTTAAGCCTTGCAAATATCAGCTATAGCGATGATAAAACAGAAAT
>Ga0065711_1008968_pt1 | contig 12513 bp, 4 predicted proteins | sample Hoacrofraction12_FD_59098 | JGI IMG/M metagenome (GOLD analysis project Ga0065711, IMG submission 59098) | Hoatzin crop microbial communities from Cojedes, Venezuela - Epithelial fraction 12 v2 (version 2) | ecosystem: Host-associated > Birds > Digestive system > Esophagus > Crop | place...
CCCCCCCCCCTTTTTTTTTTTGCTTTAACAATTCCTGAGTTTTCCAGTCAGATATCTGCCTCCCTTCCACTCCTATGCCTTCTCTCCTCCTTCCACCCCTAACACTTTCCATCACTGCTGAAAGAATCCCTCCCATTGCCAGTCATTTCCCTATCTCTGTGCTTGGAGCTGAATTTCCTTGCTTGGCCGCAGTGGCTTTGTTATTCCCTACAAGGTTTTCAGAGCTTTTCCCACTATAAGCAATGGGGCAAAGCCTGCCAGGGCAGTAAGTAGCCAGAGGGTGGAAAATAAACGGATTCAGAAGCTCCAGGTGTGTCAGTGGTGCTGCAGGTCGCAGGAGGAAGGAAAGAGATAGGCAGACACAGTGAATGTGTTTGCAGTGAGCACTCAGGGGACTTACACAGCTCAGTTGCTTAATGCAAGTGGGTTTCTATAAACACTGAACAGATTCCTGCTGAGTGTCCTGTGTGGGTATTTTGGGCAGAATTGCATTATGCCTATTAAAGTATTAATAAATAAAAATCTTTTCCAAAGACATCTTAAGATGTAAACAGAGTGACTTGGACTATTTATGTCATCATATTCTGTCTAATTGTGTACAATCCATCCCTTGGATAGAATAACTGCGTCAACGTTGGTTGAATCTGTAAATAGTGGAGGATGCTGAGTGGCCAGCTTTGGTCATCAGCCCTCCAAGGTGCTCCCTGTCTCCTGTGGGACTTGAGGATACTCAGCTTTGAGGATCATTTGACCAAAAATATAAAGTACGTGGTAATGAAGAAGCGGGAACGCAAATCGAATTTCCTTGCCTTGAAAAAATAATAGTTTGATAAGTTGCTCTGAAGAATGTTAGCCAGGTTTTTTTCAAAGTGTTTATTTGTATTTATTATTGTGCAGGCTAAGAGGGGAATTAAACATCTGGATAATGACGTGTTTACAGTTTAAGGAACATCCTAACGGTCACATCCCTTCCTCTGTAGAAATGCTAGCACACTTCTAAAGACGATACTTGTTTATCTGTGTTGTTTATTGATCTACCGTCTGGCTAACACACCACTTGAAAAGATTCTGAGCCAAATGTACTGCTAATGTAAGCAGATGCAATGACATCGAAACTGGTTGTGAGTCTGGCCTTCTGAGTTTGCCCATGAAAAGCATTAACTTGACAATGACCCGTCAAAAATATCTTTTTTTTTTTTCATGCAAGTCTGTCTCGGTAAAAACAGATTTACACGCAGATAATTTCAATGAGTTCTGCAGAATTGCTCTGATTGTGCTCTAGTACGATGAAAACCAAGTGCACTCATTTTTAAAGAATCCCTTCCCAACGCCAACACGCTTGAGAATTAAAAATTGTTTGTTCTCCTTTCCTTATGTCACACACATTGGAAAGCAGAATGAGAGCAGCCTGTTTATACTGAGGTTCTCCTGGTTTGTATGCAGTAACACAATTACAGCAAGGAAAAGTTCCGAGCACGATAAAGGAGAGTTTAGGCTTTTTCAGTCAGATGAGAAAGGAAATCTAGAAATGTATTCACAAAGAGATTAAGGCTGACATTCTCCAAGCCAGCTCGGGTCTTTAGATATTCACCTTGCACTAAAATTAACAAGGTTTGTTTGTCTAAATACTCTAGCTTTAAAAATGTGAACTTTTTAACCACTTCAGCCCCGGCTCCTGAATTTGGACTCTGGCCTAGCCACAAATCTATCTGGAGTCGTCCCAGTATTAGGTTAGAAATACCGCGTATCTGTGCATGCGCAAATGTGAGGCTCTGTACGGTTGTGTGTTTGAATCTGCAGTAACAGATGTAACATTTCTATGTGATAAGAAAAACCTTAGCAAATGATGTGAGAAGGTGAGTGTCAGTCAGGTGGTTTACCCGCATTTCAAAGGCAATCCATTTGAAACGTGATGAAAGGTGGACCATGTCCAGCCTGACACTGTTTGAAAAGCTTTTCCCTACCCCCATCTTTAAGTAGCATGCGGGAGGTGATGCTTTCAAAGCAATCGTTGTCTCAGAGGTCACTATTGTGGGGAAGGATAGTGTTGTTTCAGAGAAATACATATTTATTTTATTTTTCTTGGCAGCCCATTGGTTGTCATCAGGGTTGCCTTGGTGGAAATGTTTTTTTTCCTTTTAGTTAAAAGAGAGAAATTGTGAAATCTTCAGCTTTTTGAAAAGTGAGGCAAAGTTAGATTGGCATTGAAACAGGCTAACTGGTGTAAGCTTCAGCTTCATGAACTAGCAGAGTGGTACTCTGGTCTCAGCTGTACACTGAAGAAATAGCTCCAAAAGTAAAAGCGGTTGAGATTTTATTCTATGAGTCCCATAATTCTACATCCTTTATCAGAAAAGCATTGCTGTTTAATGTATTTTATCCAGGATGATGAAAATGACTATGGGTGTGTTGTACAAGCCAGAACATGTTGAGGCACCTTTGATGTTCTGCAAAGAAAAAAAAGAAAAAGAAGAGGCATTATGTCCTATAGAAAGGAGGGGTTTCTCAGCCATGGAATGGAGTCTGGGCAGAAGCAGTTTCACAACCGACCTGGGAATAAGTGCAAGGGAACCTGCTGAAGGCAGAGCAGTCTACCCGTGTGCCCCTCAGCTCACCAGAAGCGGGCAGGACCTTGAGGTCCTTCATCTGCCTGACCCTGAACACAACAGGGTTTCTCCTTCACTTTTGGAGGTGGCAGATCCACTTTAGGGAGTGAGCTGGTTTACATGTAGAGCGGGCAGGTAGTGAGGGCGCGTGGGTTGCTGTGTGTCTTTGGTTTTGCGGATAAAACACAGCCCTGTGTTTTTGCCTTTACCAATTTGGTTAGAAGGGCAGATTGTCTCCACTGGCACGCAAGGCTGGGGCATGGAGCACAGCCAGCTGGCTGCGGTGCCATCCAGATAAGAGCACATTGCTGTTAATAAAGTGGGGAAAACAATCAGGAGTTATGGTAGGGATAATATCTACCCCTTTGGGAGGGTGTGTGCCTGCCACTTATTACTCATGTTCCCAGTTCTGGTTAGCTTTCCATTTCTTGCTGAGTAACTGGAATCCAAAACTAATTGAGAAGGACATTTTTCCTCACATTTATCCCTGGCTACCTTTTCTCCAAAGCAGACCTCATTCCTGTGATTCACGCCTTCACCACCTGCAGACTCATCACTGCCTGGCTCACCCCCACCGAGGCCTTCTCTTAGGCATATTTGGAAGCCGGCTTGAAATGCTTGCGGCCGGGCTGCCTTGCTCCGGGTGCGCGGTGCTGGCATCGGCTTTGATTTGTAAAGCCCCGCGACGTCCTGAGGCTGGCCTGCCTACCTGCAAGGACAGCTCTTACCCTCTGCCGAGCGGCCACTCAGCACCAGGAGAAGCATTCCTGCTGACGCTCCCTCCCCATAGGCGATGGAGCCTCTGGCAGAGCCCTGCGGCTGAAGGCACCTCAGGGAGTCCCCGAGCTCCTTCCAGCCCTGAGGTGCTCGCGTTTGCTGCTTGAAGGCCACATTGCAAAGTTCACCTCTTAACACGCTTGGTAAGAGGCAAGGAGACTTTGTCCTTCTCTGCAGAATAGGCTCCTGTTTTGGTTTTTTGCTCTCTGGGGCGCTCTCTGGTCAGTCTCTCTTGGCTCTGTGTTTTGGTCTGTGCTGTTCAGAACTCAGGGTCTGGAGAAGCTACAGCCTTGTCTTGTTACCACAAGTCTCAACAGATCTTTCAAAAGATAGCAGACCAAATACTGGACCAGATTTTGAAGATTTTATTCAGCTTTTCTGACTGAAGGCAGCTTTCTCACTGATGTCTCCCAGACTCAGTCAGTAAAATACAAAGAGGCAACTGGATGAGGACTGCAGAATATGGCCCACTGACCTTAGCCCAGGCAGAAACAGCAGAGCATAGGGATCAGTCACAGTTTCATACCTGGGCTTGCAAAAAGCTTACCGGAATAGTATGTATAAATGTATAATGCATCTGTGACTCTGAAGCCAACACGTTTTCTCCCTGTTCCATGGAAATTGCGTGGGTTAGACCATAAAGATGTGCTGCTCTTTGTGTGATATATAAAGAATATCAATACCAAAAGAATTTGTGTATGATCCAAGAATTTTTTAATAAAGTGTGTGTTCTCCGGCCATTGCTCCTGTTCTTTATGAATAGATATAAGGAGTGATACAATTTCATCTGAGATCATACACCAAAGGTAGATTGCTAGCTGTCTGCAACCTCCTTGAGTAGGCTGGGCTCTGGAAGAAGGAGCTTTTAATGGTTTGATACAGTGAGTGATATTAGACTGCTTAGGGCTCAGCACATCCTCTTACACAACCCAACACGGTAGAACAAATTAATGACGCTTGAGCCTGCTAAATGGGATCTGTGGGGCATAACTATAAATTAAGCTTTCCTTTACCCCACCTCAGAATGATTCCTCCCCCATGTTGCTTGTAAGTCGTACCTCTTCCAAGCTCCACAGAGCTGAGGAAACCCTGTTTGCTGTCTTACTGCACACGAACTTTGGAGGTCTGCCTTGACGGTAGTAGATTTTCTGTTTGTTTTTAATAGTTTGTGCTTCTCCACCCTGTACGGAGATGGCAGGCAGAAGCTCGCAGCTTTGCGGTTGGAACAGAAGACAGTAGAGATTGTTTCTCAGTGTTGCCTTACCCCAGTTTCCTATACAAACAAGGTTCACTCTGGTAGGCTCCAGTGTGTCTGAGGAATTATGTTATTATTGTGGTTATCACCTCGAAGCATTAGGCATGTTTTTTAGCTGCAGTAAGCCGAGTAATCTCATATTCTTTGGGATTCTTTGGGAAGCCAGTATAGAGGACAAAGGAGAGGCCTGATTCACTTGCAGTAGTCTATGCTGTTGAGAAGGCTTCATGAGCAGGGCTCTTTTTTTGTTGTTACAGTAGAAGTATTGTATGGGGCACTTTTATCAGGCAAAGGTGAAGAGGGCAAATGCAGAAGTCGGAGACGAGGTCACCGGCTGCCAGGAAGGAACCACAGATGGAAGAAAGCACTGCTCATGGAGCTGGAAGGTCAGAGCCCAGGTGGGGTTTGTCTCACCAGGCAGTGCTGGGGCAGCCGGATGCCTGCGCCTAACCTCGTCCCGTGACTTCGTTGCAATCAGCAAGATTAATCTGGCCTGGATTTCCAGAGACTGATTCATCAACCCCATCTTAGTCACCTGGTTTAGGAGGGGTGAATCACAACGCAAGGACTGTCAAGGATGTCCAGATGAGACATTCAAACTGGAAGACAAGCTTTTAGCCCACTAAAGTGGAGTTGGCATGATGTCTGCTCACAAGTGTGAGTGAGGAAGAAGTTCTTGTGAACAGTGGAGTGCACTGACCAAATGCTTTTATATACGTTTAGGTGAAGGAGACAGTATCACAGCTGCAAGTTCTCCATAAAGCTCTTGTCTGCTCACCAGCATTACTTCTGTCTTGTTTCTTTACTTTCCTTTTTTCCATCCATTAGCTGATCTTATCTAAGTCTTGGCCATGGTATGAGTAGTCATGACGTTGTATATGGTGAAGGATGAGTAGAGCTCTCTGTCATCTTTTGATAATGTTACTGTCTTCTGCTTATGAATTTCCTTTTTGTTATCAACTTAGGAAAATGAAAAGTACCTTCCCTCGATTTCTGTCAGCCTTGTTAAATTCTCTTGTGCAGTGTCCTCCAATTTCTAATTCTTAGCTCGGGTATCCTGCTATATCACGTGGGTTTTTGTGAGCACGTACTTCTCTCTCTTCAAACTCCAGATCCCAGAATCATGTGAGCATCAGCTACCATTCTGCTTTAACTGTGCCTTCCCTGCCTTCACGGTTGCAAAGCAAAACTTGCAAGTCTAGTGCAGTTTCAATTTTTATAGCATACTGTTCACTAACCGAATAACGAGAAGCAACTGAGGACATTTCAGCAGTATTTCTGTTGTATTTTAATCTTCTTCTTTAAGCACACCTCATGACGTATGAGAGCCAAATTTATTGGTTTCAAACACTTTGATGTCTCTGTTGTGATTATGTACTGTGTAGTACCACATGCATCATTCACACAATATATTCAGAAAGCTATATAAAAATGAAAGTGCTTTAGATCCCCTTTGTGCTCCTGTTCACTAATGTTTTGAAAGGCAGGAAGAATCAGATTTCCAAATCTAGTTTAATAGTTCAACAAACTAAACAACAAAAAAATAAAGGCAGAAGAAAATTGAGAGAGGAAAATAATAAATAAAGGAAAAGAGAAAGGACTCATCCATCTGCACCATGGCTATGCTTTTGGAAAGGGAAAAGCGGAAAGCTTACAATGAACGTAGGCTAGATGCACATTTATGATATTTGGCTTTCTTCCCTTGGATTGTGCTTCACCTGAAATGGATGTAAAATGAATACCTAGAACAACTCTTTGTGGCTTGGGATTTTTTCCAGTTTGTTTGTCTTATTTTTATTGCTTACTTTTTCACATTGAGATACTCTGCAAGCTTGCTTTTTCTCTGTAGCTATTTGTGGTGGTTACTTGAACTTATGACGATAATCATAAAACCATGGTTGGTCTCTGTTGTAAAACGTTCTAGCGCTTTTGATGGAGCATTGGTCTTACTGTGCTGGGTAAACCTACAGATCATGAAGTGATAACTTCCTGCCTAAAAAATCCTGTGATTTTTTTCAAAACTTGTGTTTGGTTTTGTCTTACTGGCTCAAAAGGCAGGACTATATATCACAGCACCTCTCACATTGTTTTCCTTGTCTGGTGTTTTCTTGGTTGGCCAATTGCTGGGTTGTATCGGTACCAAAAACAAGATAGCACCAGCCTGCAATGTTTATTCAAGTAAAATTTCACAGACTTTTTGTTTGCTTGAGCACTGCAGGACTGAAACCTTTTAGGTTCAAGCAAAATAACATGCAGCTCTTCCAATTTATTAAGTATTTTTTAGATATTCCTGCCAACTGTTGACAAATTTGAGACATGTTGACGAAGTATCGTAATTTCATAAGGAAAATGCTCCTTTGTTCCTTATTTTCCAAATAGCTTCCTTAGGATGAAATCCTGCTAACATACAAAAAATTAACATTTACTTTAAGTGCGGGGGTAACTCAGTAAATTCAACAGAATTTACTGTTGATATTATGTTCCTTGTGCCCACCAAAACGTATGGCAAAAATTCCACTGACTTCAGTGAAACCCAGGAGCCTTGATACTGAATTGGGAGGCAAGATTCGTATTTGACATGAAGGGTAAAAATAATTGCCAAGTCAAAATGTGACATCTGCTTTCACTTAAGACTTGCAGGTCCCTGGATGCCCCAGCTTGCTGAAGGACATTGAAAAGAGCCAGAAAGTTCAGTTACTGTTAGCTACCACCTGGCATTGCGTTTGACTTCAGGCTGCTAGCGGTGGGGATTACAGCCAGACCAGTAATGGGATGGCTGGTTTTGCACCACAGGGCTCCGCTCCAAACTCCCGCTTTGTATAGCCACCTAGGTGTAATTTTGAGACCTATCTGCTTCGTATTTCAGTCCAGGACCTCAAACCTAAATGGAGGGAGCTCAACTCCACTGTATTTTATCTTTCTCAGTTTTGTGACTGAGAAATTTAAAAAGTAGTACCAAAGAACTGAATATGAGGATATTTTCAAAAAGGGAGGCTGCAGGATCAGTTGTGATCCTGGGATGCTGTGTCTGGTTGGCTTGTTTGGCTAAAAGTACTTAGGTAAGCGTGCAGCATTAAGCCCTGGTAGAAGGAACAGGGCACATCAGTGTACATATCTTTTTATCACATCTTTGATTCCCTTTGAACAACATTGCACGAACTTCAGCTGCAGATTTCTTCTTGTCTCCCAATGAGGCGTTACCCAAACCTCCAATCTGGGGAACAGAGAGGCGTAATTCAGGTTACTCCCTTGTGAAATAGCGCAAATCTCCTTCTCATCAGTTCCTCCCAGGCTGTTGTGAATGTTCTTCAGTACAGAAGAGGAAAAGGGAGGACTCAAACAGTCTGACACAGATGACATGCAAGGAAAAATAACTAAAGGGAAAATGAAAGGCTGTAAAAGCATTTTTGTGACCACTGTCCTCTCTCACTAATAAGAGCTGCACATGCTGCTGGATCACACATCAGCAATAGCTTGATCTGCCTTGAGCACTGACCACCCTTCCGCTGAATTAACCAGATGCGGAGCTTGTGCTGGTTTTATGCTGGCTGCAGGGAAACAGAAAGTCTCTCGCTTGGTATAAATCCTGACTGATCAAGCTCATTAGTATTGTTTGATGTTCTGACTTTCTACCAACAGAATAGCTTTATATTGAAGTGGTCCAGTACTAGAAGCTATAAAGCTAGACTTACTGTATTTCTGAACCATAGCCTGATATGGGGCATGATGCCAGGGATAAAAGTGGGAGCAAAGTCATCGACAGTCTCTTCAAAGTATCACCTGGTGCAGTATACGCTTTTTCTTTGATCCATTTGGTGGATGCACAGCTCAGTGTCCCATTCACAACAGGACTAAGCCAGCAACTGGTATAGACAAATAGATGCGAGACTGAAAGACTGTGAGAGGTAGATATAGATAGAAATATCACACGAGGTCTTGGTGGATGAGAAATTTATCCTTTAGATTCACTAATCCCTGATGTCTCCTGTCTAGAGATCATCAAACACGTTGCGCTCTCTCTTTCTGTAAGAACAAACGTCCACCCAGGACAGATTAAGGCCAGTAAACCGGCTGGATTCCCGACTAGATTGGAGTTTGCACCCAGGTGGCCAGAGATGATAAACCAGGAGTTCTCAGGGACTCCTTAATGCCCGTGGAATACTACCTGATTTACAACCGTTACCGTCACACTTTACCCAGGACAGCTTTAACTGGGGATGCTCTCCTAGTTGTGTAGCAGTAGCGCATCAAAAGTTTATGAAAAAGATACTTGCAAATGGTCACTAAGCAGTCTCATTATAGATATGTAAGGCCAAGATGAAATGAGTTAGATGCTGTTTACCTGTTTTTCCTGTTGCCATTAAAAAAAGCGCAAACAAATCCCTTGTATGTGCATTTGAACGATGACAACGGGCACGCACCAGCTATGGAGATAATTCTATAAGAGGCTGATGAAAAGCCTGAAGACCGCAAGCTTTCCATGGTATTTGAGAATGCTTTAACTTTAAAACGTTGGCCAGTAGATTTAAGGCTTAGGGGGAAACCTAGTCATTTCCTAGGGGAGTGTCTGAATACCATGTTTCACCTCAGAATGCGTATTTCCGATTCACTGCATCAACAGCTGAAAAAAAAAAAAGACATTTTGACGGATCCTTTATATATGTGATATTTCCCACCGTGATTGACACAACTATACCAGGCAACGTTAAAGTAGGATTGGCTATGCTAGGAAAAACTGTCTTTTTTCTGACAGAGATTATTTCATTCAAGGAACTGGTTTAAATTCTGCTAGAAGAGTCTGTATAGACTACATCTCCTGTAGTGGGGCTTGTGACTACACCCTGCAAAATACTGCTAAATCCTTTCACATGTAGTTCAACGGCTCAGTTGGGAGAGAAGCTGAGACAATTCCCTGGAGAGAGGTTGAAAGTATCCCAGATCATTTAAAGGGGATGTTAATGATGATATATCTAATTATAACAACCTAAATATCAGCACCGTTAGCAATTTCATTTCTTATTATAGCATGGCAAAAAGGAGATAAACAGATTATTTATGCTTGTTCTGTGTGGAATGTTATGATTTTGGTGTCTTTATTGGGTGTAGCCTGTTAGAGAGACTGTGCTTTTCCCTGGATGGTCCCTGCATGATAATTAACATGTATGGGGTGCTTTTAAATAGCAAACAAAGGAAACCTCACTCTGCTTGTTTAGTTGGTATGTTTATGGTTGTATACCAAAGTATCTCACACAAACCAGCAGCAGTTTAAATTTCTTGGAAGAAGAAAACATTCTTCTTAAGAAAATGATGTTCATAATAATGAAGTGTTTTAATACAACCATACATCTGAAGCCAGAGAGGGTAAAAGTATCTCAAACGAAAGTTTAGATTAAAGAGCTGGAGAGTTCAGGCTTTGTATGTAGCCAGCCCAAAAGTACAGAAATTTCTGCAGAAACTAATCCTGTTTTTGTGCATATGTAAACCCCAGCTCTTTGCATTAGTTTTCCCTCAGCAATCCCAGCAGAGTTTAAAAAAAAATAAATCTTTACATATTTAAGATGGAAGGGGATAAAAAAGAAATCACTGGGCCTTGACCCATTTGATTTTATTGTACGGCATTCAGAAAACCTAGTGATGAATACGGTATAAACAGCTAGCTAGATTAGTTAGATTAGACATTCAGAGAAAGAGGATGGTGGATAAGAGATGATCTGCTAAAGCAGAAAGATAATCCTGATCGCTAGGGATCAGTCCTTCTCCCACTGAAATCTAGTAAGATCCCCAACGTTAGCAGAAAAAGTAGAAAGACACAGAGGTTCCTTGCTAGGGGCCGCCAGAATGAATGATGTATGTCAAAGTCTGTGAAGGGCTACAGTGAGCATCCTGAGAAAATTCAGACTCTTGAGTGAGGGTTGTTGTTTTGAAAAAAATCTGGACATTTGCTGACAATTTTCAATTTTTTTCAATGGCACTAATAACAGTCAGAAACCTAAATAACGAAAGAATCTAAAGCAAAACAAAAACTCTTTGTGAGGCTGGAAACTGAAATGTGTCTGCAAAATAAGTTCTGAAAGGGAAATTGATGGTGAAATTCATAAGACCAGTTTAACCTTACAAGATAAATGAAATGCAAAGAATTACAAGTAAGCAAATAAAAAACTTCCCTGACTAATAATTCAGGTCTGCAATATTTACCTAAGTATGATCCACAACATGACAGTGTTACATTCTATCGCCATTAATCTAGAAGGCTAAAAAAATGCAAGCAGACTGCAAGAAAAATCATTATATTGGCTCCAAATTTTTTATTAAATTTCAGTAGCCCATCTCCCAGTGTTCCTCCTGTAATACAGCAGGTACTATACTGCCTGTCTCACAGAAAAGCAAAAGAAATTCGCCTTCCACTAAAGACCTAAATTAGCCTAGCGTGCAGTGGTACATCAGTTTGTAACTTCTTTCAAAACTAAGAGATTCCAGCTACTTAGTTCTTTCCTACTCGGGCCCCATCCCGTTTGCCTTCCCTACATCAATTCCCCGTTAGTACTGCAGATCAGGTTTTTGCCCTGACCTTTATTAATTCCTCCCAATGTGGTCACCTCCATCCCCCCAGTTCTGCATCCCACTGTAGGCCATGCACCTTTCCCTGTACCCCGAGTGGCTCCTTCTGCAGATTTTGAGGATTTTGGCATGGCACCACCTCACACTCCTCTTTTTCTTCCACCCGCTGCCCCTCGAGGCCTCTCTGCTGTACTAGGCTGCCGTGCAACAAGGGGGTTGCATGGGTGGGGGCAAGATGCACTGGCCAGTTTCTCTTGTGATGGATATTGCATAAATGATGAGAAATCAGTGCTATGGCTCCATATTCTAGTGCTCCACCTGAGGTTGCCCCCGGGAAAACACAGCAGATGTGCCCATTTCGTAGAATTTATTCCAATAACATATTTGCCTGTTGGCAAAAACATGCCTGCCTTGACAGCTTTGTCTGCTAGTGAGTGACACCTGGATAACCAGCAACGCTTAATGTCCTTGAATGCGTCCAGAGGAGTATTCGCCGGGGCTGGAGAGAAAGCGGAGGGTGGTGCAACTGGGAGTGGTGAGAAGACCGGCTCTTGGTGTGACTTAATACTGGGTCTTTTGCATTGCAGCTTCTGTCAGCAGAGCGCCTGCTCCTTCAGACTGTGCTTTCCTGGAACAACGGCTGCAGCAAAAAGGGAATCTAAGCGCACAGCCCGGAGGCCCGTAATTTTCAAGACATAGGCTGAGAACAAGTGGGGACAAAAGGTAGGCTGAAGAAATGCAAAAGTATGGTGTGTGATATAACTTACGGCAGAAATGTCCCATGGTTGTGGTATCTTCTGTTGGAGAAATGGGTTTTGGCACTGGCCAACAGGTCTTCTGCGAGAGGCAATTCCTGTTTGCAGGGAAACATCATAGCTAACTCTCAGAGGTCAGTTTCTCTTGCAGGGGCAATCCAGATGTGTGGAAAAATCATTACATTATATTGATATATAGCTTTTGTCTTGCTGTTGCGTCTTTCAAGTATGATTCCTCTGAAGCAGACATGAAAGATGTTAAGAAAGGCACCTCCCTAAGCAGAGCTGCCCATTTTCGTTTTGTTTAGCTGAAGGCTCTTGCATGCTCTAAGCTTCTGCTATGCGCTTCATTGTCAAGGTGTTGAAACATTTACAATACATTTCAAATGGCAAATGTCACCCACTCTCCGTCGGTTTTTATTTTCTGCTTGGCCTGACCATTCAGACAGGTACAGGCAGAAACCTCAGTGGTTGTTTCTGTGTTTCCCTGCTCTCAAGACTTTCACTGCTCAGAAGTCCCTCAGGAGTCTTTTTCTTTTTTTTTTTTTTTTTTTTTTTTTTT
>Ga0065711_1047120_pt1 | contig 12513 bp, 10 predicted proteins | sample Hoacrofraction12_FD_59098 | JGI IMG/M metagenome (GOLD analysis project Ga0065711, IMG submission 59098) | Hoatzin crop microbial communities from Cojedes, Venezuela - Epithelial fraction 12 v2 (version 2) | ecosystem: Host-associated > Birds > Digestive system > Esophagus > Crop | place...
GGTGACGGAGCCCTGGCCCAGGCTGCCCAGGGAGGCTGTGGAGTCTCCTTCTCTGGAGATATTCCAGACCCACCTGGACAAGGTCCTGTGCAGCCTGCTGTAGGTGACCCTGCTTCAGCAGGGGGTTAGACTAGATGACCCACAGAGGTCCCTTCCAACCCCAACCATTCTGTGATTCTGTGATTCATACATTGTACCTTCAAAGGCATCGAGCAAGCAAATAGAAGGTGATTTACCTCCTGGGATACTGGATATCTTGTCTCTGTACGTGAAAATAAAGTAATGGGAAGTAAATGTCACTAAAAAGATCTAACGTTCCCAATACCAGCTCCAGGAACTGGCAAAGCTGGCAGCTGTCTAGCACAGTGCCCTGTCAGGGAAGTAAACCAGCTGTTTCCAGTGGTTTGTTTATGCTAGAGCTTTGGACAGTGAGGCTTACAGATGTGGGAGAGACAGGGATTAGGTGGTGCTGGGTTACTCCGATCTCCCCCAGGTAGCAGGAGGCAAGCAAGCCCAGTCCTCCACAACTGCCTCCCAGGACTCCACTTCCCAGCCCCGTCTTCTCCTTTTCACCTTGAAGGAGCAGCCTGGTAGTGGGTGAGTCCTGAGGGCTCGCCCTTGGACAGCTGAATTTTGCTTAGTTTCAGAAAAGCCTTGAGCCACGCCTGTGCAATCCCAGGATGCAATGTCAGAGATGGCTTGAAATACACAAATACTTTTGTGGTTTGATTGAGAAAGCTGTTGCTTATTTGGTGTACTATATGAAATAACATGGAATTCACTCATTAAACGCAGCCTCCACAGCCAGTGAGCTTGTCGGGCAAACTGTAAGTAAATTTCTGAGATCCAATTTCATCAGGTTGTGATTAGACATAAATTTAACACAATTTGAAAAAAGCAACAGATCCCAAGACCAGAACAAGGTCAGAGTTGCACTCAGTGTAGCTCTGCGTGACTCACACTTCAGGGGTGAACACGGACCTTATGCTCAGATGCAATCATCCTGTTTAATCCGTGCGTTAATAAAAATGCCTTCTGTGTTCTTACCATTATCACAATCCATATTGGAGTTCAGAGGTCATAGGCAGACAATCTCTTTTCCATGCTGTCACTACTTACGACATTTATGAATACAAAGCAATCCTTACAGGCTTTAACACATAGTGAATGTGAAGACTTGTCTACTCAGTCTCCTGGTACTTCTCGGACTCTAAGCATTAGCCAAGACCTCTCTCTCTGACTACAGACTCTGTGGTTTTAAGAAGTTATTTTGGACTTGCCCCCTAATATAGCAGTCAAAATATGACCCTACGGAAGAAAACCGAAATGCTGTGGTTATTTCCAGAGATCTTGAGCATTAAGTGATATCAGTAGAACGTGTGGGGCTTCTCGAAGCCGGAATTCAGACACAGTTGAAAATCACGTGTTTACATTGTTGGGTTTGACTCTTGTGTATCACCTTCATTTCCTCCTCTGAGAGCTACTTGTTCCACTTTCACACTTTGAGGTCATGGCCTTTTGCATGGTCTCACCTCTTTGCAGTGGGAATAGCAGCTTTTGAGCACCATGGAAGCATCAGCAAGGAGAGCATTTTCTGCAGAAGCTAGCAGCAATGCTGGTTCTTGCTGCAAAGCGAGCCAACAGCAGCAAAAGCCAAAATAAAGATCTGACCATGTCCAATCAAAGGTCATCTCCTGTATCACATCCCATTAGTCAAAAGGCAAAATGGGCCAGTCATGATTTACAGTAACCTGAAATAAAGCACTAGTGCTTGGCTTGGAAGGAATTTTGTAATGGATCTAGCAGAACTGTGTGTTAATGTGGTCTGTATTAATTTATGTTTTGTAAATGTAGAAAAGCTAATGGGAAAGCAATCGGCCCCTGCTGAGCTATATCTCTTGGAAGAAAAATTACATGGGATGGGATTGGACCTTATAAAATCTCAAAGGCAGTAGGGAAAAGAGAATGTTCTTATTCATTTGCAAGAGTTGGTAGCTTCTTCCCTCCCCTGGGCAGTGGGTGCACAACCACAAACGGTCAATTCAGGCACATACGTGCGTGTAAATGCAGTGAGTGGCAACCGATGTGCTACATGCATAGTGCACAGCCAAAGGACTTCCACAGACAAACGTAGAAATGGCTATAGATCTGGACAAAAGTTGGAATCACTAGCTCAGACGCCCATGTGGACAGTCCTACCAGTATGACAGCGATGAGGCTTTGTGACGGTAGTTTTTGTGCCCTGCACTGTGTGAACTCACATGGAGAAAGCTTGCAACATGACTTTTCAAAACTTTTGACACAGAAATATCTTGCCTTTTTACTCCACCTAGTAGCTTGCTGTACTTTAATATTAGATCAGAAGCGGTGTTTTCATTGACGTCTTGGTCTACCCAACAGGAAAGAAATGGTAGGTAGGAAGAAAATATATGTCAGTTATGTATGTATTGAACTACTAATTGCCTAAATCTATACTCAGTCTTGACTGGCCAGTATAGTATTTGAGATGAAAGAAGAATTTGTGTTTCTATGAAATTCAGAAAGACAGCCCTACCCCCTGCAAAAAAAAAAAAAAAAAACAACAACTGTTTCTGCTACTCCTTTTTCTGTATCTACATAGCATTACATGAGCTGCTTGGCCTGTCAGGGTAGCAAAGTACTTTGAGCAGGATTTTCAGTTCCATTGAGGGAAATGCAAACATTCAACTCCAAATAAAAGTCACGGGAATGTGCATGTGCATCACTTAAGAAGCTACAAAAAATTGCAGTTTGCTTGTGCGATGTCCTGCAGCATAAGCATTAGATGAATGTATGCCAGTACTGGACTTGGATTCAAATTTTCCCCTGTCCTGGCCCCACTAGCTTATTTTACTAGATTGAAATTTCCTGATTTCACTCTCTTATTTCTCTTTATTCTCCTTCTTTTCTCCTTCACTTTCTTGGGGGTTTATTCTCTTCCCAACACCGTGCTACTTCCCCTGCTGTAGCATTTTCCTTCTGTTGATTTGATTCCATCTCCTTCTTGTTGAGGAAAGATGAGTGACCTGAACGCTTCATACTCACATCTCTGAAGTTATGAACTGCACTCTCAGTTAAGTCACCAACAATTTAGTAACTAATAGGAACAGTCACCTCTGCTTCAAAGGAAACGTATCTTAAATGTTGAAAAAAATTGCCAGAAATCTGTTAAGAAAACCCAGAGCCCTCAGAGTGGAGCTAGAAAAATCCATCCAGTGATGGAGCATATTAATTGGACCCCCGTGCCAGTTGTTAACTCATCAGTCACTTACAGCTCTTGGAGACTGGGAGCACTCCCACCGGCTGCCACAGCTTTCAGTCCACTCCTTGGTTACGCATGGGTGCATACATCCTGCCAGACCTCCAACTCTGCCATTTTGGCCCAAGGTTCAAAGACCTTCAGATGCTTCTGGCAGCTTATTCTTCTTTTAGACCACTGACAAGGCTAATGGTAAGAGCAGATTTTGATCCGACGTTTTGCAAGTCAGAATGGTTTTTGCTGAAGTCCCTGCAAAAGGAGCAGAGGGAAGATCAGGGTCCAGGCTGATGACCACCGAGGGAAGCCAGGAGTTCCACTCATTGCCAAAGGCGACAAGAATGATTCACAGAAAGTGTTAATTTCTGTAAAGATTACCGCTATGGAAGCCAAAGAGGTGACTCATGAGAAATACGTGGTTTCTGTACAGACAGGTGATAACTGCTTCCAAACCTCATGAAAGAGCAAGCTGAGCTAACAACAATACTTCACAGCCCTAGCTGTATGCCCTGAAAGACAGGTAACTGCCATAACCTCATCGCACATCTCCGTTGTGTCACTGGAGGCAAGGCAGTGTTCATCGGTGACTGAGATTTCACGTTATGATCTGCTCTGCCCAGGCAGCTCCTTGTGTGGAATGCCATGCAGACTTCTCCTCTCCTCCATCTGTGAGTAAGGAGCAAGAGAGGGAGATTGGCTGCTGGCTGCAAAACAAAAGTGTGTAATCCTTCAGGTTTTGGCCACGTTTTGTTAAATTGAAGACACTAATACAGACATGGAGGAACACAGACCTCAGCCATGTTTACCCATTAATAACCCCAAAATCTTTCCTTTTGGAAGGGTTATTCACGCTGAACTGTGGAACATCAAACAGCGTTGCCAGAGAGAAGGCAAATACTGGAAATAATATGCCTAGGCACTCACAGCAATAAAACTCAGGAAAACAAGATAAATAGTACTCCTTTCCTATTTGCTTTCCAATTGATGTTTGTGAACACATTTGTCAGTAGAAAATTAACAGGAGGAGGAAGTTCACACGATTTTTCTGAGCCATAGCATACGTACACCAAATGCTTTTGGATGGCCATTTTAAAAGCTCTGGGTTTGTCATTTTTAAGAGTTGCTTAACCAAAGGCCCAAGTATTTCTGTGAAAATGAAGTAACCAACAAAGCTGTACAATCAGGTGTTTTCAAGCAGCATTCATCACAAGTAAGCAAGCACTTGCTTTAAAATACAGTAGTAACATATCAAAAGATACCTCAAAAAATGTATGGGCTCCAATTTTATCTACTACCCCTCACTTTACTCCAAATTTTACTGATGCCTATGTTGTCAATATTGTCAGTCCTCAACCCTCAGCAAATTAAAATATTTACATGATTTCATTCTGTTTTTTCATCTCCCCCTTGCACAACTGCAGAAGGTACCTGATTGTGGGCTTACTATATACTAATGTACTAAAAACTATGGTGTTAAATGCTATTGCTGTCAATGGGCCCTAATCTTGTTGGAATCTAAAACAGACCTGTTGACTTTGGAGCCTTAGATTTTTGCAACATTTTGTATAAAATGTACAAAACTTTTCCACTTTCACTTGTAATTCACTTTACCCACAAAAGATGAGTCACTGGAAGCACAAGGATGTGTCATTGGTGTAAGCCAACTCTATCAGTATCACATATTGTACATGACATCTTCTTCTATTTTCTTCTTGTTTTCATTAGAAAACATACCAGGAGAAAAAAATCCCAGTGATTTTCTCCCACTCATTTCCTGCCCTCTACGTTTCTGACTCAAAAATCCAGTGAAGCACCTATGTGTCGAAGTACTAATATTAAGTTCGTCTAAACATTTCCACTCTAAAGGCCCAGTTTCAGTTATTTATTATTTTCATAAACTTTAGCCTTTTTGGCTGAACTTTTTCTAGGGTTGTTCTCTTTCCAAGAGTGACTATTTTGGGAAAGCTTGAGCATGAATCAAGCAAAAAAAAATACTTTACAAAAAGTACACTTTTCCCACCATTTTCCCCAAATCTTGCAGCTTGCTTTGGAATAGGTACAGTGGCCAGATCTTTTCAGAAAAAAACCTTCTATTTGGCAGAAGACAGTCTGTAAAATGTACCTTTCAAAGTCCTTCTGAAAACAGAGTCAGATTTACCCAAATCATATACACTCAGAGGTTAATTTCCACTTCTATGCAGTTGTTTTGTAATAAGAACTTTGCCATATTGTTTTGGATTTTTTAATCAGTACTCAGAGGCAATTGGAATCATCGCTCCCGTTTTTTCAAATGAAGAAACTGAGACACGGGACCGGTGAATGGACCTAGTTTCCTATGTCTTTCCTTCGTATTCTTTGCATTCATCTCTACTTTATTAGTAATAATCTTCCATGTTCTAAATGGCAGTGGCATGCGTTCCTTGTGCAAATAATATCGTGAAAAGATGAGAAACAAGGTGGTAGTAAAACCTGTGTGTGCAGTTTAGGTGTAAACTGGTTAACTGTGAGACAAACAGACACACACGCTTGATGAACAGCCAGTTTACAACCAAGCGAATGCCAAAAGTGCTTGCATGCAGGTGTTTTTTTCTTCTGTTCTTGTAAGTCATGGTAAATAAATATGCCACAGCTGCTTCATTCACTTAGCAGCATCAGATCTTACCACTGAATCATAGTGTACTGGCATGAAATCGAAAATTCTCTCTTGGGCCTCAACCCAACACTGCGGGGGTTTTTAGAAGAGTTTAGAAGAGAGTTTTGGGACTCAGATGCCCAACTCCCACTGGCTTTCAGCAGAGCTCTTGGCCCTTCTCCGTGGGGCTCCTTTGACAATTCCACCCACATAATGTTAGTACCATTAACTGTAAAAACGTGAGTAGTTCCACTGATGGCTGAATTTAAGTAGGTGCTTAGGTGCTGCACTGGGTGCATTCTGTTTACTTTCCATAACAAAACAGTCCACAGGGTGGCAAAAAAATAGAACTTTTCAGCTAAGCTCAAATGCCTGAGGAAAATGCACATATTTTCTAAAAATTTTGGGAGACCTAGACAGAGATCCCTTTGAGTGAAGCAGCTCAGGGCTCAGATGCTCTTGCCGCTGAAAAGGAAAGAATTTTTGTGCAATCAGCTGTTTCTGACGTGCCGTTTCAGAAAACACGCCTTGCTGGTCTGTGCTCTTTGTTCTGAAGAGACTTCAAGGTACGAAACGTTAAATTAGTTCTGAGCAGTCTTTGTCAAACACCGCACATGCACATCAACTCAGAGGAGGTCTTCAGGGAGGCTCCGGCATGCAGAATTGTTTCTTCACTGGATTCCTCCCTCCTTCATTGCACAAGGCAACACCTACCCGCAAATAAATGCCAGCTGTGCAGCAAATGAGGCTGGAGAATGGCAACTTCATTTTCTGAAGAAGAGGATTTATACCATGAGAAGAAGCGGGATGAAGGAAGAGGACCACCTCGCTAAAACTAGGTCGCCCTTGTGCAGTGATTTTCCAATGCAACCATACTGCTTCCAGTTGTGGATGTGCCCACACAGTGCGACATCACTGACTGTTGACCCATTTTCTGTGCTTCTGTTTCCCTCTAGAAACTGGGGATGACCGCTTTTACCTGCAGGACTGGGTTAAGAAAGTGCAACTGCAGATGCTAGAGTCATCTAACTTTTCAAATGTTCAGAGCCAGAAGCCAACATTAGGGGTTTGTCCCCAGAGCCCCTGTTGCTGTCAAACCACAGACTGCATGTGGGTAAGGCTGCCATAGGAATATTGATCATTTTGAGTCTGAACCACTTGCAAATAAGCAAGACCTAAGGATACACATTGTACTGTGAGGGGGAAAAAAAATCAAACAGCTACTTGCCAGGTGAGCTTGTTGATCCTTACTATTGCCACCAAGTAACCCTGTGCCTGTATGACTTCTGCTTTAAGGAGGAGAAGATCGTTTGCAATGGTGCAATTAAAGGCCCTATCGTAATCCATCTATACAGGGAAGGATGTGAATGTAGTCTGCACAGCAATTTCCTTGCTTTTGAGCACTTCAAAAGTCAGTAACATCCTTTTAATCAATGGGGTGGTTCTGTGTACTGTTTCACTGTGCATAATGGTAAGCTGTAGTAGTGGTAAAGAGTATCTCTACAACAGGGATATGAGCTGCTGTGATGTATGGCAGGGACAGTGGTGCAGATCTGCATCCGAGCAGAATCAAACAGATTTTTCCTTTGGGTTTTGTGGATATTTGCTGACAAGCAGAAAAATGACCACGACTCCCGAGCTCCAGTCAAGATTTTGGACAAGAGGATGCTTTAGCGGGCATAGCCCATTTCTGCACTTCATCTTCTGTTTGTTTCCCCTAACCTCCTTTTCTCAGACCCAGCTGCTTCTGCTCTCATCTTTCCAGGCTTTTTCTTTACCAAGACTTGGTTAAACAAAGGCAGGGCTCTATTCAAGCCCATTTAAACATTGAGGCTTCCAAAGACCATGCTCACTGGCTGACTGCTTTGACACTCGATGGATCCCCTGAGCTGACCCAAGCCATGCTCTGCTTGGTGAAGATGTCTCACAAGGTCATCTTAAGACTTCAAAGCTCTGGGCAATAGCTCCACTGCCATGGGTCAAACCACGACTCAATACCAGTAGACACCAGAAGCTGCAACCCCTAGGCAAGTTTGCTCTGCTATGTGCCTAAAACATGGTCTGTCCTTTTCCAGTTCATGTTCCTCTTGCTTCTTGGGTCCTCTTCTCCATCACACTCCCTGCCAAGATTAATCAGAATATTTGGGTCTTCTCTACAAAGAAGAGGGAAGGGTCATTTGTTGAACAGATACAGCATTTTGCTATTTGGCATTGACCACAGTTGGTGTTCTGTTGTTCTTTTCTAGAAGAAGGAAACAAAAAGTCTATGTATGAGGCAAAAAGTGTTCCTGGTCAAACCCACTGCTGACATACCATGAAGGTCAGATCACTAGCCCAATGATGATCTACTTCCTACCAGCAAAGTTGCCTTGTAAAGCTCCCAGGAGAAGCCAGACGTATGGATAGGAAAGGGGCTAGAACTGACTTATTATAATTATATACATTATCAGACCACTTATCTAAGCCTGGATACACAGCTCCTGTGTCCATTCTTCGTGTTCAGTGTGACTTTTTCTAGTTCAGGCTCTCCCCTGGCTTGGCTGTGGAAGGTCTTACCCAACCAATATGTTCCCTCAGCGCAGGGCTTAGACACAGAAAGGAGAGAACTGGCACTTTCCATGGCACACCTGTTCAGCAGACAGAGCACTTTGATCTCTGTGGCTACCCATCAGCAGCCCCACACAGCAATAAATTCATACATTCTTTTTTTCTTTTCAAAATATATCTGCCAAGAAAGGAAAAAAAAAAAATGAAAGGAAAAAAGCAGCAATTCCAGGAAGAAACTGAAGTCTATAAAGTGATCTTTCACTCTCTTTCGCAAAGCTGTTGCTAGTCAGCACCACCACGAATCTATCCGAGTATTTTCGGTAACAAGCTTTTGAAAAGCTGAATTTAAAATAAGAAGTGGGAATTGGGAGGGAGGGAGGGGGAGTATCTTCAAACCAAATGCCACGACTGCTCACAAGGCACTCTATAATTCAAAACTGGGTACCCTCAGGCACGCTACGCATACATTTGTATTTTCAAGAGAACAGTCCCACAATGCAAACACTGTGAGTGGTTTTGCCTTACGGATCCTGTAGGATTTATGCACACGAGGGCCCTTGTCACTTGTAAGTAGAGGTCAGGAACCTGCCTGGGTGGAGAAGGCAGAGTCAGTGCTTTCCTGAAATCCCTCCTTGTGCCAGGAAATAATCACCACACCCACAGCTACTACATTTGAGCCAAGGTGTTCCAGGGACACAGTCTGTCATATAGGGCACACCCGTGGAAAAAAGTTTTATAAACCATATCCCGTTTCTTTAATCTTCCATTCCTTGTTGCTGAAAGAAATGGAAAAAAAAAAATCAAGGTAGCTGCTTCTGAGAGAAAAGGAGTTTCTGTTCAATGTCCTAAAGTAAAAGATCAAAAACCAAACTTTGATTTTTCACATATTCCAGATTGCTCAAGACAGGGTTTATTTCCACTGGGTTAAATAACAGGTAATGAAATTCTGACCATGGTGGCATAAATCAACAATTTTGATAGAGTGAAGGGTTAAGCAGGAAAACAAAGAACAGGCAGAGAGGCTACAATATCAGGTGCTATTTGTAAAATATAGAACTGGTACTTGTTTCTGGTAGGCATCTTAATCAGTGATTTATTGTCCATTCAAAAAATCCACAATTTTTTATTACAGCTGAATGGATTTGAAACTACCATTGCTACATAAAATGGTTAATTGTGTTTTACTGCTTCATTTCAGGTACAATTCCATCTTGGTGCCAAAAATTAGGCTGAGAAAAAATGACGTACTTTATTTAAAATAATTGCAGTGAAAAAATGTGTAGGTTTCTTTTGGCTGTGATTATATTACTGAATATTTTATTATGAATGAAAATCCTAAGTAGTTGTTTCTCGTCAATAACATCCTGTCTTGTATCTCCTTGGCTCAGAAAATGACCGGATTTGTTTGATTTTATAGCCTATAAATTCTCCTGAATTCTTGGACATCTTATTTGCATTTTGAAATTCTAAGTCTGATGGTTTTCTCATATACACTTAAACCTCACATCTCTCATTTCGTGTGGAGGCCAGTGACATCTGAGAATGAGTAGGCAGAACAGATGCACAAAGAGGTCCCCAGAGCCAGCGTGAAGCAGTGGGTGCAGATCACACCAGCGCTTCCCTAACTGCAAATGGCAGGCAAATCAACATGCTGCAGTCAAAATTATTCTCTAAAAAACCCCACAGGCATTTGATGACCTAAATATATCGAGTTGTGAATAGACCTTAGCTTTAAAAAACTGTATGGGTTTGAAACTCGATGCCATGGCCACATGTGCCTGAGGAGAGAGCAACGGGACATCTCTCATCCTCTCTAGCCATCAAGGGACAACACCGTTAACCACAGGAGCCAACAGGCAGCATCTTGTCACGGCTGAGCAAGAGTTCACCCAATAGGTCCTAGGTTCAGAGGACTAAAAGTCCCAGAGAAGCCATGAAAAGAAGCAATTTGCTGCAGTCCATGGAGTCATTGCAGTCTGGCTTCTTGATGGACTCACGTTCGTGGGAATGTAAGCAAACAAGACAGGCAAGTGCAGGCTGGCTGCGTGCACGTACGCGGGTGTGCGCACGAGCGTGTTGGTTTGAGAGGCACCAGGCAGGTGAGGAAAGAGGAGCAAGCGGTTTGCAAAGGCAGAGCTGAGGAGACTCGGTGGGGACACGCAACAGACCCCACAACCACCTGAGTGCCAGGGCAGGGGTGCTCGATTTTCATATCTACAGGCCCGTGTGTTCCAGACCTGACTTATCCCAGCCGCCTCCTCAGGTGCCAAGACTTGCAGCTTGAAATCTTACCCTGATGTCATCCTTTTGCTCCACAGTTGTGTGTGATTCTGCTCTCCAGTGCCTCACCTACAAGGGTATAGGACTTGACGGTTACAAGACATTTCCTAAGCTTGGGCACTGAAAGCTTTTGTTCTGGACCTGCCAGTCTCACTGACTTTTCTGATTATTTTAGTTTTAAGATGTTGTGCACAAGCAGCTGTTTCTAACCATAGTAGATACGATCTATAGTAAGAAACGTTGCCTGCTGGCTTCGTTCTACAAGGCTCCAAGCATCAACAGACCCTGCTGCAAGCGCCAGGCAACACCATGGAAGGAAAAAGGCAAGAAGACCATTAGAGACCCCATTCCTGGCTCTGCTTGTCCAACGTGGCAATTCAGTCAGCAGAGTAAATGCTGCACATTCACCCCGTGGAGCGCAGGTAATAAGAGAGGATACGTCAAGGTCACTCTTATTCGTGAAATATTTCAAGATCCCTGGATGACAAGATACTACACGCTTCATGATATTTTATTTTCACATGAGCTAGTTGGGATAGCAGGTTTTGTAGGTAATCTATATTTCACTCTGTTGCCTGGAAAAATCAAACTATGCTAAATAACGGTAGTTTTGTAAAACTGTACTGCAGCCAGAATTCATATATTTCTGCTGCTATTCTTCTTGCAAAAATATGTAACTATAACTAAACAATGTTGTTCTTTTAAACAGATGGAAGCAATTGTGTTCTGGATAGACGTTACCCTGACTGTACAGTTCTTCCTAAAACTAGGTAGCACCATCTCTAAGTTTTGTGAGGGATACACAGAATCGGTAGTGTTCGAACGTGCAGCTGTAATGCTAGGTGTGAAGCACAGAGACAGCTCCAAAATCCACTGGACTTAATCTGACTACCTATAGAATAAGACCTATAAAATTTAGTTTATTGTATACACTACATTTTGAACATTTTCTGAGTTATCACTGGTGGCAGTAATGGCAAACAGCTGAGGTAACTTCTGTTCTGGGGAAAACTGCTTTCCAGCTATTCCTTGAAAATAACTACCATCATTTTTCATTTGACTTTATGCGTATATGAACAAAAGTGTTAGGGACACCTTATATTGCCAGAATCCAGAGAACTAATTTTTCAGGCTCTGATACAGAAATGTCATATGGTTTTATTTTAGCCAGTAATAAAATTATGTGGGTGAGTTAGTGTTTATGTCTTTGGCTTGCAAGATACTGTCCACTGGACATGTCATACGAAGGAAAACAATTTGATGCCGTTCCTCTCGCAGATGATCGGTTAGATGCGGTGGGGGTTATGGATTTAGAAAAAAAAAAATCTGTTAATTAACTACCAACTGACCGATAAAAACCCAGTATCCTAAAATAAGGATCTGAAAATAGAGCAATGCACAGCACACTGAAATTCCAACTTCTAGAAGAGATTTGATCCAGCTCAGACATATCTCTATGCTGTCAGATTTTCCACAAGATTTATCATAAGCACTTTGTAAGGCTCTGGCACCTGAGCTGAATCCCAAGCACATACAAAGCTGTCCCTGAGGATTTTTTCAGTCAATGGGGCCACAAAAGGAAAAACATGGGATACGACAGAGGCTTGGACTTTTGAAATGCCGGCTGAAGGCTGGTTTTCGATTATTCTCTGGCTTACACCTGTTCAGCCAGAATCACAGAATCACAGAATCACAGAATAGTAGGGGTTGGAAGGGACCTCTGTGGGTCATCTAGTCCAACCCTCCTGCCCAAGCAGGGTCACCTACAGCAGGCTGCACA
>Ga0065711_1047121_pt1 | contig 12513 bp, 5 predicted proteins | sample Hoacrofraction12_FD_59098 | JGI IMG/M metagenome (GOLD analysis project Ga0065711, IMG submission 59098) | Hoatzin crop microbial communities from Cojedes, Venezuela - Epithelial fraction 12 v2 (version 2) | ecosystem: Host-associated > Birds > Digestive system > Esophagus > Crop | place...
AAAAAAAAAAAAAAAAAAAAAAAAAAGAGACACAGAGAGGGGCTCACAACTTGATACCCAAGTCCGAAGCAGCTCCAGTTTTGGACCAGGGTCACTGTTGCTCCAACAGTACTTGTCTCTCTGCCTAATCACCATGCCTCAGATAACCACCAGTGTCTCAGGGGATGAATCCCCCTCTGCAAAGCAATGGGAATTTTTCCAATGACACCAACAGGCACTGGGCAGACCCATTAATGAGGAAAACTACTACAATCATTAAAAACATAATAATTTATTTTTCTAAATGAAAGTGCTCTGAATTAAGGTTCACTTTCTGCCTTGCAAAGGACTTGCTCAAACTTGTGTAAATCAGCACAGTCCTTGGCTCACACTATTTTAATAAGACCCATGTGTATTAAACCAGATTATATGACACATGTTAAGGTTCATGTTTGATATCAAATTAAGTATCCGGATGATTTATGGAAAAGAGTTCACCTCCCTTTCCCCCACGTGAGGTTTAAGACTAATCTTCAACCAGATCTTCCAACACTTGCTGCATTTAGGCCTTCCTCACTTGAAACCTTCAATGTTGTTTTTGTTACCACAAGAGACCGATACCCAGCCTAGCATCTGTTGTTATTCCCTTGCCTTCTCTCCCTGGGAGAACGTATGAACCTAGCATATATCACTGTGATTACTGGATGCTGCTAAATTCTGAGAAAAAAGCAGCATCGCTTTCCTCTGCCTCGTAGAAGGATTTGATTGCACTATTACTCTATGCACTAATGTGCTGCTTGGCTATAAAGGGAATTGTTGAGCAGTTTCTTTTAAAAAAAGCATAGCAATAAAATCCCCCCAAGTTCCATAAAGTAAATGAACACCCACCATTAGCTCTCACCCACAAAGATCAACGTGACAGCTGTATTGATAATGACAGACATTTGGCTGGAATCACTCTGGGAGGCAAAAGTGTGAGTTACACCTCCCTCTATCCACCAAGATGCTGTGCATTAGCATCTGTTACTGAAAGCAAAGGCAGGTGATGCTATAGGTTATTCACCCCCTCCTGTCATTTCCACTGATGGAGAAGTTTCACAGGCCACCAGGGATATCGTCAGAAATTATCTCCTCAGGCTGAAACAGGAATTCACTACTACACCACATAAACCTTAGCCTGCCTGCTTTACTCTTTCCATGTAATCAGTGCCATGCTTTGAAGTACACTTACCCGTTGTGACCCTAAAAACTCATTTTCATTTGTTGTTCTTTTAGATGCTGCAATAGCCTAATTCCTAATTCCTTTATTTAGGGCTTCCACTGTAAATTCCAGCCCTGACCCTTCTCCTATCCCCTTACATCTTCTTTTTGCAACATTATCCCCACTGCTTTTTTTTTAAAAAAAAAGAAACCTGTCTGTAGCTATTTAGCCAATACCCTAATGAAATCTGACTTTGTTTGAACAACATATGCACATTTGGTTTTTCACTGCCTACCATTTTCCTTCAGTGTAGAAACTAGCCTGGTGAGGATCTTGATGCATAACTTTCCTTCTTTCTTGGAAAGTGGTATTAATGGATATGTACAGGTATGTCATAAACTCCCATAGGCAATGATCCTATCCAGAGAACATGGTTTCAAAACAATAAAAACACCTGAATATAAATACACCTTCAGGCTTGTGTGATGAATTTGAATCAATGTACAGACTCTGTCCTTGGCAGTTGACAGCATACTCTAGTTCTACTCATTGTCTGAGTTATTACAGGCCAAAAATGGTGTTCCGGTGAGATTTATTGTCTGAATAGCCAGGCTGCACTGAAACCTTGGTATTTACACAGAATTTCAGTATATGTATATCACGTCTTTCATATCCCTCTTTTACAGATGGCTCTTCCAAAATAATCTGACAAGAGTTAAGTTGCTTGCATGCTGAGACCATTTGTTGTCCTGTAGACAAATATTCTTTTATTACTCTACTCTACTGTGTACATACACTTTTCCTCATCATACGTAAAGATGATAAATTCTTAGGGTCACAGACTGTCTTTTTGCTCTGCATTTTGCTGTACTTGAAGCAATGGGAATACACTGAGTAACTAGGGGAACACAGGCCAAACAAATTACTAAAAAACAGAAAATCCAAATTACGTGACTAAAAACATATAGAGAAAACCCAGTGGGAAGGTTGTGACAGTAAAACATCTTTATCTTTGTTGTTTATGTACGTAAACTGCTTCTTTCCTCAATGCACCTCAGAGATTTGCCCCCTCTATCCAGTATCTTAGACCAAATTGGTCACAGACTGATTATATGGAAATTGTCTACTCCATGAGATATCAGTAGCCTTTCACACTATGGAACCACTTAAAGTGGAATCCTGAACCTTTAGGTTTATCTGCTCTAGAGATTAAAAAAAAAAAAAAAAGCTTAAAAAAAGTTAGAAACAGCCCAACAAAATTTTAGGAACATCCATTATGTGAGTTTTAAAAGCAGCTGCACTGTTAAATAATATCTATTTCTGGTCCTGCCTTTCATTTGACAGACAAAGCCATTTTAGAACAATGTTCTGTTACTGATAACAATTTTATTCTGTATGTTTTACTGATAAGACTTTAAAGAGAGGACGACAGTGCATATTACATGTAATATATCCAAAGAATTACAGATGACATTTTATCTGTTCACAGAATGCTATGCACATTTCTTTAAACTATCTTTGAGAATCTAGTCATCATCATCTAAGTATTTTTCAAAATCTTATTTAATGAAACACATTTAGAAACTCATTTTAATGAAACACATTTTTCCTTTGCATGCACTGAAGTAAAGGAAGGGTTTGCCATACTGCATGCTCCCCTTAAAGGAATCAAAGGCAGCAGACAGTTTCATCACAAAAGCAGTAAAACCACCTGCACTTCCAGTTGTCGATCTCATCCCTCTTTCATTTCCTCTGCCTGACAGCAGGCCACTTTATATGCCCCCCAGATGAAAAACAAAGGTAAACTGTTCTCATCCTTTGAGATCAGGACTTAATTTTGCATACACTCCTACGCACTGGAATTTCAAAGCCTGGTTGGCTAACAGAAGGTGCCTTTCACACTGATGCCTTTCTAGTCAACTGGGTAGCAATGAAGCTATACAAGTTAAATATTTAAAGCATAGTCATGGCTACGATGAAGCCACCTGTGTCCTTCCAAGCCTGTCAGCCACAGAAGAGCTGCTGACCGCATCGCCTTCATATGAGAGGTGTAATGGTAAGGAAGGCAACAGTCCTTGTCAGCTGGGAACCTCATACTTAACACTCTCAACCAACACACAAATGTAAGAAAGACAAGCACGGCAGCAGGCTCTAACTCTGCAAATGCATTACCACATGTCTAACTAACCAAAGGCAACTACTCAAGCTTTTGCAGGGCCTAGCAGATCGCAGTCAAAACGTGATCACAGCCTACCTATGGGCAGTGTGCACAGGACCAAGCCTACCATAGTTTGAACGATACACAGCCACTTAATTTCTCCCATCTTGTACCCCAAATAAAGATACGACTTAGAGGACACGCATTTTCTCCCCTTACATAAAGCCTGATTAATCAAAATGAAGTACTGGTATGTAATTTTAATACATATTTAAAACTCATGTTCCAGTAAAACTCCTTCCTGTTCCACTTGCACATTATTACGATTGCAGATAGGAAAACTCTAAATAAAATTGACAAAAAGATTTAAAAGATAAAAATCATGCAAATATTTCCAAACACGCTGAGTGTCAGACAGAAAAATTTTGTAAATCCTCTTATAAATAACTTTTTACAATCACTTTGTAAAACCAAAGCATTTGCCCTCCCTTCTGTTACTTCTATACTGAAACATCCGCGAGTTATGAAGATCAACTAAAAGATAAAACTTCATCAAGGAATAAAAAATAAGAAGAGATACAAGGATGACAAGACTCATTAAAAACGATACATGCTTGCTTTGCTCAGACAGGACTTCCACAAAGAGTGCACAATGTTATCCATTTAAGTGGGAACAAGATCAGACCACCAGGCAGAATTTTTACAGATCCCACCTTCTGCAGAAATTTCCAAGAAAATTGTTTCCTTCCTAGGCAGAAGAGCAATCTCTGGTAAACAGTGTGCAGCACATCTCAATTTGGGACAGTTCTCTGGTATAATCTTTGTCTCCAGTCATAAAACATGGATTGATCTTATTTATAAAGGTCACTAGATTCATTATACCCAGACTTTATAATATGCACCCATTAGTTTTTATAGCAATAATATTACAATTCAACCCAACCTTCATTATAAAGTCTTCAATTTCTCTTATTGTAGGTCCAGAGGACCTAATCAAACTCCAGGCAAGAAAGTTATCAAATTATTTCTGTAAAGAAATAAAAAACCACAAAATATCCAAAAACTCACTGCTGAACATACCAAATGAACTAAATAATGGGAAACACATTTACAATGTCCTTTAATGGTAAGCCTATCCAATTTGTGATTTAAGAGGTCAAACTATTGGTTATTTTTTCATTCCTGGTAATTTAAGAAGCAGAAGACTGGGAAATGTACACTCACAGGCCTTATAAAACTGCCTTCTTTATTTTGAATAATAGACATCTATTGTAAAAAGCTTACTAGTGGAGAAGCCCCCCTCCATGTTTATGCGCTTTGGCTGGAGAGCCCACTGCCCATGAGGCTTGCAATGAAGAATGAGCATTTAAAGAGACAAAAGGAATCAGCCACAGAAAATCCTGCCACCCATGTATCCGGAAAATATTAACTGCTCCAAGAGTTGGGACAAGAATTGCTGACACCAGATGGTAACATTCCCTGAGAGAGTACCTCACCATGATCTTGTGCTGAGAATGAGAGTTTTTCTAAAGGGCCTGAGGCTAAGCCTAATAATTGGGCAAGAAGGAGGAAGGAAAGGACGAGATGGGAACACAGCTACAGCTCCTGGCTGAGGCAGCCCCACACTTCTGCCCCCATTGCACCAGCACAGTCTCCAGCCAGCCCACCCGCAGAAACCACCAGCTTGGTTTTACCCAGGATTAAGACTGTTTTGTAAGTCTTGAGGGCTGCCACACCAACTTCAGTGGATTACACCCTTCTATGTAAAAAAAGTAAACTGAGGCAAATCATAACATATCTATAAAATAAATGAAATTTTGTAAGCATATGAAATGCTTGATTTTTTTCCCTACTCAAGGATGACTACAAAAATAACTCAGACAATTAAAAAATCACACATGCTATGTTCTAAATAGGTAGTTGCAGACAGAAATCACCTAGCAGTTTTTAGGGAATGGAAGTTGACTAGAGCAATCAAAGAGCAATTAACAGATTTTATTCACCTTTCCATTGTCAGTTTAGGGACACAGCGAGCGTTTAATAATTTCACAATTTGGTTACACAGCATTATCATTCAATGAATAGTGCTAGCTGGAGCATTTCTAATTAAATTTCATCTAGTCACAGCCAAAGTGGATATTGCTTATTTGAGGTTTTATACTTCAGGGTGAGTGGAATGTAGTAGGCTGGTGGTTAGGATACTAACTTGAGGTGTGGAACAGTGAATTTCACCTCCATACGCTGCCCACTTAGGGTTGATCCAGCTTCAGAAGAACCAGTCTGCCTGAAGTTAGCCAGAAGAAGGAGTAGCAGGAAATGGGCCTGTGCTCCCCCTGTATCTCCACAGCTACACATCTGAAGACAGTTTTATTCTTTAAAAAATTAAGCCAATGGATTCTGTGTTCATCTTGAAGTAATTTCCAGGCCAAGTATCAAGATAATTCTATTTTAATCGTTGACAAAGCTGTAATTTGAACACAAGGTAATTTTAGCAAGTTCAGAATCAGCCAGACTCTGAAATCACATTAGCAATCCTGTCCATGAGAGCTAAGCCAAAACACAGCCCATGTTTTCTCCTGCTTGGGGCAAGAGGAGAGGCAAAGAGCAGTATGTCCTTAACTCAAACAAAAGCCAAGGCTGGTATTGTGTAGTAGCGCTTTTTAAATCAGGGTCAAAAAAGTGCTGCTCTTCAGTCAGTCACTGTTCACTTCTCTGTTTTAACCTTGACCTCTATCATCAACCCCGAGAACAGACTGTGCACCCAGGAGAACTGTTTGTTTCTTCCAACCTGGTTATCTTGTCTAGATGGTAGCTCCCCCTAACAGTCAGTCTTGCTAAAAGAGAAAACTTCAATCCAAACGAAACCTAAGCCTGAACGCTCTCCTAGGTGAACTCACATGGCTGACTGTGGGGATTTGTGTCTGTGAATGGTGAGGAACACCTGCTTGGGTTGTGCTTCTTTTAATTTTGGTAGATTACATAGGGGCTAGACCTGCCAGCAGAGAAAACCTGTGATAACACACCCATTGCTTTTGCAGAGGATGAATCAGGAATACCTCTTTGCTTGACTTTTCCTTTAAGCCTAATCAGAAAGGCAAGCTAGATGAGTTTCAAATTGCTGTATTTATCAAGGAAATAATAAAGTACCTAAAGGCTTTTCATAGCTAAACAGAAAATATTTCATAAGTATTTTATGCTTTTTATCACAATACTATTTTTTTGTGTGAAGATGGGTATGCTGGTCTCAGGTCTAGGCAACCAAAAGATTTCCCAAAGTGGTTAAATAATCTGTCATGATGCAAAGATATGCTATAGTAACTTGGTAGGCACAGAACACAGATTATGAGATTACAAATCCTTAAACTACTGATATCTGAAGAAGATGTCTTTGTTATACAGAAAGTGTGGGTAGAGACTATGTGTGAATAATGGCAAAACTGTGTAAAGGCAAGGAAAAAAACGTTCACCTGTTGTTGCGTAACACGCAAGCTTCTCTTAGAGTAAAAGCCCACATCTAGGAAACACAGTCCAGTGTTAACTTTCTGTGGACTAAACTGCACCAGTTCCTTTCTGTGACTCCAAAAGAAAAGGAGACTTAAACTCTTCTCTTCCATGCAGCACTGGCCAGGCTGTATTAAGCAACAGTGGGAAATAAGCTGAGGTTATACCTGCTATTTCCAATTGCAAGGCCAGGAAGCTGAGACTCATGCTTTGTATCCACTACTCATTCACCAGTAAAGCAGGTTGCAAAGTCCATGTTTCAGCTGCTCCAGGATAGGCAGAAAAAGATGCGTACTCCATGTCTGCTCAGTGGAGAGCTGACCATTGTTTTGTGCTCTCAGTACACCTGATCTGTTCCAGTTCCCCTGACCCCACAAAAATTTACAGTCTAACCCAGTGCAATTCCAGTCAAGATAACTTTCTGCAAGCTGCATCTGCAGAAATGAAATTAGCAGCAATATATCCTTTGCCTCAAAGGACTATGCTGAGTCTTCCTTAGTTGAGTTTGTACAGGGTTAGAGATCACTGGATAGGAGTTCTGCACAAGTGCAAGGCGTTACAACATTACATACTGCAAAACTTTGTAGAGCTACAATTTTTGTGGTAGCCTGGGGACTGTCATGGTCAGAATCAATTATGTCACTGTATTTTTGGTTACTAAGTAAAATAAACAGATCAAACTATTTGGTTTTAGCAAGGTACAGAAGTTTTACTAGTCATTTTGTTTACCCCTTACTTGCCGTCTCTCTCTCTTCTGCTGTCCTCGTTTAGGATCAGAGAGCCTTTCAGGCTGGAAAGGACTTTGAGAGGTCATCCACCCAGCACATCCTCCCACACAAAGCAATCCCAAGTCTGAATTCACACCACATTTCCCTAGGCTTTCTCCAATCCTGTCCTCTCCAAGCATGGAGACCACACAGCATCAGTGGTCCAGTGCTTGATTGCCATAGTAAAAACCATTTTTCTGTGTCAAATGGGAACCTGTCCTGCTTCAGTTCATGCCCACTGTCTGTCCTCCTCCTGCCACGCACCTCCTCCAGTAGGCTGGTGGCATTTCCTTGGTAGCTTCCTTGTAGCCGCTGGGTGCTATGAGGTCCTCCAGGGCTGCCTCTCCTCCAGGCTGAACACACCCAGGTCCCTCAGCTGCCACTCCCAGGGCACTCATCCCAGTGCCCCCATCATCCTAGTGGCCCTCAGCTGAACTCGCTCTAGTCTGTTAACAACTTTCTTGTCCTGAAGCCCCAAAGCAGGATGCAGTACTCCAGATGGGGTCTATGAGTGCTGAGTAAAGTTTTGTCTTTCAATCTTTGCCTCAAAAGCAATCTAACATTTCCAGCATCGATGGTCACTAGCTTCAAAGTGAGAATCAAAGAGAACAACTGCAATAAAATTCCCATTGAAACAGTTTAAAATACTTCAGCCCTTTAATGAACTTACCCCTGGAGAACTGTTTCAAACTCAATAGGCTGAATTTCAGCAAGAGATTATTTGGAGTTAATACTTTTTTTTTTAAAAAAAAAAAAAGAAAGAAACAGAAACCTTGCTCTGAAGCCTGCTCTTTTCTCCGTGCACAAGTGCACATACGCACCATGACAGCTATGCCATGCACGGTGGAGCCACCTTTACCGTGCTCCTTTGATGAACTCACACGCACTTTGCCAAGTTTACCAGCTAGAAGGACCTCTGCCTGTCCTGATCCTTGAGCAGCATTAGTCAGTCACCATTTCTAATATCCTGTCTGATTTACCGTTTTCCTCCAGGGCAAAGATTTCAACAATTGACTTTGGGTTTGGGCCTACAATCTGACATATGTTAAACATTACCTAATTTTCAGGTGTTGTGTGGTATAGGAACTGTGCAGATAATTACTTTTTTGGATCCATGACTGAAGTTATTTTTAATAAGACTTTGATTTCTCAGCATTTTGGACTATTTGTTTTCATTACCCTTGTAATACATTTCTGGCAACTGCACACACCTTCCCATATATGACAGGAAAATTATGAATGGCTTGATCATACAGAATGATTTATAAATCTGTTAATTAGTATCATGGATCACTTATGTTAATCCTGAGGCTTAGCTGAGTTATATGTTGGCACAGTGAACAAAGATGTCTGAAAATAGTAGTTACGTTATTTATTTAGTTTTAATATAAGCTGAAATTAAATCCTTGTCTGTTCCCTGGACATAATTTTAGAACTAGTCAGGGTGGGAAACAATTGTAAATTGGAAGAAACTGTAAATACCTAACTGTCATTGATTTCAAAGTGTATTAGGTACCTTCAACAATTCAACCTGAGCCTTCTTGCTCAATATCTCAGAGCATATTTTTAATTACATTGGATCCATTTAAAAAAGTAATTTATAATGGAAAGGGTAGCAAAGGTTTGCATTAACATTTCATCACACTGATACCTCTACACAGCAGCCCCTTTCCCATGCTGAATTACAAATGCACGTTAAAATTTCCTGCCATTTAAAAATAGTCATTAGTAGGAACAGAGGAAATATTCTCACTATCCAGAGACTCTGTTTCTGTCTGCCCCCTGACTCGTCTGGGCTTCAGTACAACAGTTTCCACCTACTCTGCCAGACTGCCTGGGTGTCAGTAGAAAAAATGTTTGATAGTTCTGCTTTCGCTTTTTTATGTCCAGTCGCTCCTCTAAATTTCACCCTCCTTGGCAGCTCAGTCCGGTCATTTCAACGAAAGAAAATAATGCGTTTTACCTTAATTCAACCTTGAAAAGATTCAATCTTGAAAATCTTGAATTCAGTTTTGGAACAATGGAATTAATTTTCCTGATTTTTTTTTTTTCCCTTGAGCAAGAAGGATGGAAAGCAAGAAATGAGAAATCTGAAAACTTCATCTCAGAAGTCGTAAGTTTACAAGAAAGAATCTCTACTAAAAGGATCTTCTAATAAGAAGTGTTAGGCAACTTCAAGTAGGTTATTTCCTCTTTACCTATACAAAACAAAATAGAGGAGCAGGAAACAGGATATTTTAGGCTATTTGCATTCTGGGCTGTTTTTTTCCCTTGAGATTCTACATCTTTTCTTCCTCTAAATCCTTAATACCTGTAGGATTCAAAGAAATGAAGTTTTCTTTGATGCACTAGATTTCATATATGGATGATACTGAAATGAAACTTCCAAAACCAAATTTTCTCACGTAGTTATTGTGAGCAGAAACTGGCTACGAACAGACTATCTGAAAAGGAGACACATCCCCCTGCTACTATTAACATCACGCTAGGAATGTCAGGAGCAGAATTCTTTTGTTCCATTTGAAACTGCCTAATTTATTTGCTAAATGCTGGGAACCGGTGATGAATTTTGATCATCAAAAAGCAATTGAGCGTACCACAGTGTGTTCTATTGCTGTAATAGGGACACACCTGGAAAGCACATTTTGCCCTAAGCTTTCACTTAAATTAGTGTTCTGCACAGGCTAATGCTTTATCTAACACTAGTTTCATAGGCTGTACAATGTTTAAATTTTTAATGACATTTTATAGAGCCACACAAAGGTACAATGTATTGAGAATGCTTGGTATTTCCCTCCAAATGAAACAACGTTATCCATTGTCATTGCAAGGTTTTCTTGAAGCTGTGAGAGCTAGTAAAGGGCTACAAACATTCAAAAATAAGGTATCTAATCTGGCATTTGTACCAATAGAGATTACATAGTCAAGCCAAAGAATGTGTCAGTCATAACCTTGGAAATATAACAAGTTTATTTTATAATTCATGGCACATGAAACCTCTTTAAAGTGTGTTTCATATCACTACTTGTCATCCAAATTATCAAAAATCCTTTCTTTCCCTATTCTCTATAAGAACGAAAACTAAAAGCAAAACTGCAGATGTTTGCCAAAGAAGTTATTTCATTGTGGATATCAGTTCATAGTTTCAAAATTAATATTTACTTTGGCTTGCCTTAGGCTTTTATTTTTATTTGTTCCCTGACCCTTCAAGACAGACTTGTGCAGCGTCACCTCAAGAAAGGATGCAATACTGGTCTTAAATGACAATGGAAAAAAAAAAAAACCCTCATCAATGGTAATTAGGTTTGCTGTGTAAAGAGCTTTCAGGTTTTTCTTCCCCACCCCGATTATTTCTTGGAGTTCTTATGGTACAGCTGATTATTAGCTTCAGCTACATATTAAGAGTTAAAGCTAAAGAAAACTCCTTGACTGACAATTACAAGGTGATTTTAAGGCGAGTAGATTTTGTTTGTTTGCTTCTATGGTGTGGGAAATGATTAACAGAAGGAGAGTACAAAGACATACAAAACCATAAAACATTCATCTGAGACTCTCCAAGTGAAAAATGTTTTGATTTTTTTGTTTTCATTTTCTAATTCCACAGCCCATTTGACAGTCACAGCATTCAGAAATTATTAGTGACATCAACATGTCGCTAATGTCTGTTTTGTGGCTTCTGGAAAATTGTGTGTTTTCTTATTTTTAAAACACATCGATCACCAATTTATCAACTTTAAATGCATCAACCACCTGCTAAATCACCAATGTAGCATTAAAACTAACAAATCACCTTTCATCCAAATTTCCTTAAATAAGTCAATTAATTGGATACTATTGGTACGTATAAATGTCCTCATAGTAGACGAAAATCATGTGAAACCACAGACATAGCTGGAAAGAGGCAAGTACAGCTACATATAGCATATGTCAGATACCTGACTAATTTGGATAAGGCCTTTCGGTCATGCTGATGCATGATCACACAAAGAAAGCATCTTCCTGCATTATCACCAGAAATATTGTATTTAGTCATTAACCTTTTGCCTGTTAGGTGGCATTTCCTGATGAGGGACTGTTGATGGCTCTCACATTAACACATGCGTGAGCACCCATGAGTGATGGGCAAGGAGAGGGTTAAAACAAGTTTCTTTATGCATATGGTTCCTGTCTCAGCTGTGAGATCAGTTGTAGGTCCCTGGCCAAAGATAACAGCTAAAATATAACAGATGCTGGTGCTTCCACAGCTGAGGTGAAGTATTTCCTTTCATCCTCACTAGGCACTGATAATATCCCAATTCTCCATTCACTGGAAACGTCAAGGGCAAGAGCAGGTTATTACAACGTGAAACGAATGGACTATTTAAACTGAGCCCACGCCTTGTTGTGGTGTGATGTTTCTCCAGTCCTGACAGATTAAAACTCAGAGTGGGTAAGACAATGCCGCACTTGCCAAGGCGGTCGCTGAACGCTGGAAGCCAGGGTCCTTTCTGATAGAGTACCAGTGGGGAAGAGAGGGTCAGCTGTCATCATCCAGGCCTTTCTGGCAAAGCCTTGAGTGCAGGCTGATGTATTATGCCAGCAGTTAGTTATACTGGCAACCAAGTTGCTCTTCACCAGTATAGTTGAAATAACCATATAAGTTCTGCTGGCACTAACAGCAAATGCTTGTCCCTGTGCAAAAAAGCACCAAATATTCAGTATGCATGCATAAATATATTCATAAATCAGGGGAGCTGGGATATACTTAGCTACACAAATTCAGAGAGTGGCCTTTTTGCTGCTTTCCTGCACAGATGTTTGTATAAGGCCAGGCAGTCCCTCTTCCTTTCCCCTCTCGTAAAAGGAACCAAATCAAAACTGGTAAAATCGATATACCATTAAGACCGAAAAAAAAAAAAAAAAAAAAA
>Ga0065711_1008837_pt1 | contig 12512 bp, 5 predicted proteins | sample Hoacrofraction12_FD_59098 | JGI IMG/M metagenome (GOLD analysis project Ga0065711, IMG submission 59098) | Hoatzin crop microbial communities from Cojedes, Venezuela - Epithelial fraction 12 v2 (version 2) | ecosystem: Host-associated > Birds > Digestive system > Esophagus > Crop | place...
TCCCCCCGCGTCTCCGGCCCGGGGGAAGGGCTCAGCCTCCCCCGGGGAGCACCCTGGGCCCCCCCGGCCGGCCGTCAGCTCCGGCCCGCCCCGCCCGGCGGCCATTGCGTGACTGTCCTGTCAGGGTCGGGCTGCCACCGCGGCACAACCAGGCGCAGCAACGTCAGGCCTTCCATTTAAAATAAAGAAAGATATATATACATAAAAACAAACCCACTTGCAAGCCTCTGGTGTTCCCCAAGAAAGGGGAGCACCCCTCCTCGCCGCCTGCGCCCGCGGCACGGCCGCGCCCGCTCCAGGCCAGCTCAGAGAACACCTTCTCCCTTTGGAGATCCGAGAAGCAAATGGCAGTCAGTCCCGTTTTGGCAAGTGGCCTTTGGCTCAGGACAGCCACGCGCTGCCACAGCCGCAGGCACGAGATGCAGTCCCTGTTCTGCCCCTTGCCCAGCCAACAGCAGCACTCGTGTTCATCACCACCGGCATTTCGGAGCCAAACGCCCTTGTTCACAGCACGCGACACCGGCACGCAAACAGTCATCCCTGCAGCCTTGACTGTGATTGTGAACAAAGAACACCTTCTTGCCCTTTTTTTTTGGTGTGTGTATTTTTACCTTTCAGTCTCATCCCCCACTTCATCCTGGCCTCTTTCCCAGTTGCAGAGAAGTCTCTCAAAACTCCTGTGCTTCTCGCAGGCGGTCTCCCACCTCCACAAAACCCTTTGAGATCTCTGGATGGAAGGTGCAATCTATTTTAAGAGCCAAACACTACGTATGAAGCCAAGCTCCGTACAGGGCATCGCAGGTCCAGTCAAGTCGTCGTGTTTGGTCTCCCCGCCTGAATCACTTTAAAGCCATGGGAGTCAAACGGGGACGACAGGGAAGCTACCACACCCGGAACAAGTCCAACCGCTTTAATATATTCAAATATATTCTACAAAGTATTTAACATATAAAAAGCAACATTAAAAGAATGTTGCTTTTTATACACACTCAGATTGCGTGCTCAAAATTGGGAAATACCAGGATTAAGGCCGCCTGTCCTGCCAGCCACATTACCAACCTAGAAAAATCAAATCAAACATTGTTGCCCTTCCAGACTCACACTACAGACGCTTCACAACAACCCCCTCCAAATGCCTTTTTTACCGGCGCTCATCCCGTCCCGAGTGGCGGACAAACTCTGCTCAGCTTCCTCAAGCGCGCCGACAAAGTTGCCCAAAGGCGAACAAACGTTAACAGGAAAATGCCATTTTAAGGAGTCACTATGCTGTTTTTTCATTTTTTCCCCACACACCACCGTTCCATAACGGCAACACTGCCACAGTTGCAATGGGCCAATCTTACAGGGGACGGGCACATCTCATCTGCAGAAGTCCAACTCTTGAAACCCAAGACAGACACCCACCCTCTGGCGCGGGCCACCAGAAAAGCTTCTCTTCCTGCAGCTCCCAGACTCGTTTGCTGCCCAACCTCCCACCGCTGCCACGGACAGGACCGGGACACCACGGGGACACTGGCTGGTACCTGCGATCCCCGCTCCCCATACCAGCGGGACAGCACCGTAACACCCCGGCACGTGGAGACTAACGGCTATTTTAATTCTGGCACTTCTCAATCTTTTGAGCACTTTGCTTCCTACGTTTAAGCCAAGGTCGTATGTGCGTCCTGCGCCACTCATAGCGAGTTTTAGGAATGGGGGCAACCACAGAGTCATGCTTCCACGCCAGAGCAGCGAGCAGTGCCTCTGCTGCGGCTACGCTGAGCCTCCCATCAGGGAGGGAGGGCAGAAGCCTGCACCTCCAGTGCCTGGACTGCTTGGAGATGCCCTCTGTAAGAGTTTCATTCCACACATGGTACACGCCCGTGGCACCCCACCAGAGAAACTGCCTCAGGAGGTTTATGATGCTCAACTGAAGTAACACTCTGCCGCTGATGAGTACAACCCACCCTCAACCTGCCTTTAAATGCCTGGCTTCGTAAAGGAGGATCAAGAAAGAACAGGACACTACTACATCGATCTTTTTCTTTGCAATACTAATGTCTACAGTGAAACATTCATAACTGCTCAACAGAGTAAAAATATGCTACATCCAAACTGTACCAGAAAAAGCAGGACCCCTGTCACAGCTGGAGAAGGGTTTGCAGATAAAAAATCAGAATTAAACAGCCAGCTTAAAAATATGCCACTGAAAACATATGAGAAAATAAATACGGTTGTCCTTTCTCTCTGGTTTAGCAGACACTGGAATTGGTGTGACTCACAGACTCTCATCTTCTTGTGTGACGCCGCTGTTGGCATCTCAGCGTGTTGTCTCACCGAGGAACAGAACGGGCAGGGCCTCCAGCCCGACAAGCACGGGGTTACGGCCCTTTGACAGCAGGAGAGCTGGGAGCCTGCGAGAGTGCTCACCTGAAGCAGGTACTTGGCTCTTCTCAATTAAGCACTCAAAACAGGACACACGCGGCCTCCCATCTAAATTCTGATTACAAACCAGTGCAGAAGCAAGGACATCCACCTGGTATCAGTACGAGAAGGCGAGCGCACTTAATACTGAAAGCTACGCCGTTCGTATGATCGAGTGAATTGCAGGTCCATATAAAATACAGAAAGCGAAGACATTTATCTGCTCTCCTGGGAAGTATACACACTGTTTGGATGGCAGACAAACTACTGATGAAGACAGGTTCCAAACTAACAGCGTTTCCCAGGGAATTAATTTACAAAGTGCCACTGGTCCTTAGAACCAAATACAGTGTACAGTATATATTACAGCACACACTAGCTCTACAGCTTGTGTCGGCCCATCTCTGCACTATATGCAGAAGGAATCGAATCTTCAGACTCTTTACAACAGACTCCTTCCCTTCTTATACAAAGGAAAATAAAAACATAAGTTAAAACAGCAATAAATAAAACTAGAGAACGTGTGCGTCCTGGTCAGCCCCCTTTGTGCATTCCAATCAGACTGGAGAGCTTCTCACAGTGCTCAAGTTTCAGCGATTCTGCTTTCTGTTTTAACCGATCATCTCTGTATAGCTTCGCCAAATTCGACAAATCAGACTCTGAAAGACGAAAAAAATATATATTAGGATGAAGTCGTGAGCCTACTTTACATAACTGTTTCTCAGTGCTTTGTTATCCTCATGGCATGTTTTTTTTTTAAATTCACCTCGTTTCCGTGAAACTGGGCATGTTAACAACCTTCCGTAAAGAGAGGCCGTCAGGTTTAACCAGGCCAGCTACTTAGGAAAACAGTATTTTCATAATTGCTTGAGAATTCAAAAAGTTATAATAACCCTCTCTACTAGTGCACTAGTAGGACAGTAACCATACAAAAAAATAAGACTGATTATTACGGTCTACAAAAAACCCACAAACTACAAAAACATAGCTTAGAAGTCACGTACAATTTAAAATTATGTTAAATGATCTAACGAATAGGGGACTGCTTTAAAATACAGGCATATATTTAACGTAACTGCTTAAGGAAGGGTTAGGAGGATACCACTCGGTCTGCTACACAGCACCTGTCTCAGGTGACACCGCTGTTTACGTCTGAAGCACATCTCGCCTCGCCGTGCACGGACCCTCACTGAGGTACCACCGGGCGCAGGCTGGCGGCGGGGGTTGCTCGACACCTGGAGTATGCAGCGGTATTTCGGGGACAAGCCAGAAGGAGAGCGCGCCATGTGAACTACCTTTCCTACCGCTGCCTCGGGGCTGTGTCAGCTGCCCGCAGCCTCGTACGCTAAGCAGGAATTACAAGACACACACCCCTGCCCACGAAACTGAGAAACACAATTCTCCTGGCAGATCCCTTTTGCAAGGGCCCAGAGCACCCATCCAAACGTATACTCTGAAGTACGGATAATTGGGTTTTTTTGATGTTGCACTTCTCAGAATTCAAACTCTGTCTGGCAAGAGGTTTGCCCAGAAAGCATTATAAATTCTTCTATTTTCTTTTTCTTTTTTTTTTGTATTGATTACAGGAAGGTGAGCAGCTACCCGAGAGACTTGTTTGAAAGGCCTCTGTGCCCTTTCATTAACATTACAGTCTCAAATGTACTTTGCATATTTTTTTCCTCCTCCTCCTCAAAAGCAGCATAAAACTGAAATAATCCCATTCTTTAAATTATTTCCCCCCAGTAATTCAGAGAAGTTTCTTTTGCTGATTGGCTAAGGAAGCTATATAGCTTAATATAGCTTTCTCCCTGAAGAATAATTTAGATCCAGGATTAGATGCACCTAAGAGAACAGCAGTAATTTGCTTCTGAAAAGGTCACAATTTCCCTAAGCACAGGCTACCTGATGACACTCAATTTTTCAAAGAGCTTTAATGTACCTTATAAGTCCTTCATTTCACAAAATCTTTCAGAGTGGAAAGAACTTCAATAGATCCTTTTATGTCCTCTGTCCCCGTCCCACTGAAATTTAAAGCTATTTGACCCTCCACCTATTTACTGAAAAGCTCTACAAGCTGCTGGGCATAAACATTTTATTTTAGATCAGGAATCAGTTTTCAGCTTTTATATCTAAAATGCCATTCAAGTTGTGCTGGGCACATAGCCTTGACAAGCCTTCAGCACAACCAGACTCGCGTTATTGTCTCCGAGTCCACAGTTCCTGGAGATCTGCTGTGAAGAATCTTAGTTCACACTTGGCCAATTGGGCAAAAATATTCACTGCAAATGTCTGCGCTTTTGACAGCATTCATCGTGTCACATTGGTTTCTTATGTTTTTCAATCTTTTCCATAGAGTTGTTCCGTTGTACTTTTTAAGGAACTCCTAAAATGTCTAATTCGTAATATGTACCCTTCTTCTCTCTGTTTTCAGTTGCCTCTTTGTAATTTTCTGTGCTATCACAGCTGAACAATCTCCTGTGAAAACCCAGGACGTGCTTTTCGTACTTCACTGTACCAAAGATTTCAGAAGACCAAAAACCACAGCACATGCAACTTTTACACACTCTTCTGCTGTGAAGGGAGGAACGCTGTCTAATGCAGCAGTGACTGGCTGAACAAGATACCGATATATCAGATACTTGTAAAGTTTTCATTATGGTAGTTGGACACCAGGTATGACTTTTCAAGCCATAAAATCAAAGACTTTAAAAATCAATCTGTTCCTGTATAACTAATCTATGCTCATTTTGCTGGTGCTAAAGAGAAATGCACCATCAGTAAACAAAACAAATGTACCATTACTAGACATTCAACTGACAAAAAAAAAGTTGACCACATGAAGTCAAACACTTAAACAAGAATTAATGGACCAAAGTTATGAAACAACAGCTAACTACTGCCTCAGCATCACCAGATAACTTTTCGCTAGCACTCCATCTTGTACTCACAGTTTATTTTTACAAACTTGGCTGTACTAAAGTTAGCACAGTCTCAGCTGTGCTCAATACCTGCTCCCTGGCCTAGATGGTAATCATTCTGAATTGGTGGGTTTTTTTTTTTTTTTTCCTTTTTTTATTTTAATTACAGTGGTCTCCTCAGGGTGCTGCTAATTGTAGATGTAAATATATTTGCGGATGTGTGACCGATAAAGTCTCTGAGGGTACACAGCTCCAGAAGAGCATTTTTTTGCAGGCACTACTTGGCATTCAGTGCTGGATCATCTCCCGCTCCCTGACTGCCAGTCTTTTTCAGACTTGCAGACCCCGTTGCCCATTTTGGGGCACAGCACTCCTTAGCTCAAGGTCTACGCGAAAGAGACAATATGGCGATTTTCAGTTGCACAAGGTCAATTAAAAGGATATTTCTGTAAAAAATAAATTCTATCCCTATAGCAAGCCTATGCACAAAGCCTACATTTATGGTTATTAACAGCCACATTATACCTAGAGGCCGCTACTGCCAGCCACAGATGCTCAGAGATCATAAGTCAAGCACACCCAAAAAATAAGGGATTACTTGAGTATTTTATGGTCTTGTATTATGGGCTCCTTTCTTTTTTAACTTCAGAGCCTACATCTGTACACTTCTCTTTAAAAGGAAGATTGAGAAGTTCTATGTAAAAAAACCCCCTCAGTCTCTGGATGAAAACAAAACAACCCTCCCCATCAAAAAATCCGTAAATAGTTTGGAGTCAGTAACACTGTTGTTACCTCTAGCACAGGATTAAACAAGTCTTGTTTAGACAAACCTTATGCTTCCATAATGATGCAATTGGTAAAGAAACTGTAAACAAGTGCAAAGTCACTTTGCGGTAGTGTGCTGAGGACTGTTTTACACGGAGCCAGTCAGAAAGCCTTCTGCTGTCAAACACTTACACAGAAACAACTTCTCCCAGTTTCCTTTCTGCACAGCAGTAGTTTGCGTTTACTCATTTGAAAGTGATGTTTCCGCTGAAAAAAAAATTCAGTCACAGCATGCCAACTTCAGCTAGTCCTCGTAATTTGATTTCTCTTATTTTGCACAGTTACAAAAGTAGGGATTTGCTCTATTTTAAATGGGCTAGAAGAGCAGTAATTAGAAATACAACATGGGGTTAAAATACATGCCTTTATACGTGCCACTGATTGACTTTGGACTCACGTGCGAATAATGATTTTGAGTGTTCGCATTTTTGTGTTCTCCCTTTCTGCATTCAATTCTTGTTTTTAAAAGATAATCTTGACTATGGTGAAAAACATGATCTCAAACTCCTCTAAAGATAGAAAATGCAAATAAGCACAGAAAACAAGCACAGAAGTATGCGCTTTGAAAACTGATACCAGTAACACAGTTCCCTGCAAGATTACCGAAAGCACCTGAATAGGCTATGGGCTCTCCTTCTGACAAAGTTTTGAAGAAAAAAAGTTACATAATCTCCTCATGGAGCCAGTCAAAGCAAAAATGATTGTGCTCCAGCAAAGGAAACATGGACTAGGTGATGTCTCAAGACCTTTTCTAGCCCTAACAGTCTGTCAGAGCCAGATAATGTGGTGCATTATAAGTTTAAAACATCATCACTAAGAGTTATTCAAGCATAAAAACAGATTGGAAAAAAAAAGTCTCAAATGGTGAAATCTACTTTCCACTTGTCTCTCAGAATCACCTAAAATGAATTTTGACAGACCCTCAACAACAGCAAATTCAGTGTTAAGAGCAGATGTGAGAAATACCAGTGCAAGGTCTGAGATGTTATAAGCATCGGAAAATGAGGCTAAAAAAGGCAGTGCTTTGTGAAGCACAGCCATCATACAGCTACTGACGGGTTGTAGGCACACACCTGCAACAAAGCTAACTTACTTTGCTGTTTCTCCTTCCAGCAGCTGGTCTGAATATAGTCTATGTAATCTTTTTCAATGGTTTTCTCTAGCTCTTGAAGTTCTGCTCCTTGATAATTCTTTTCAAAGCTTTTATCAACATAGTAAGGCACGTGCAAGTTCTCTGTTTCTCTACTAATAACATGACCTATGGACCTGTGAAAACATCATGGAGAAAACAGATTTTTTTAGCAGTTCAAATATAAAGACATCAAGAGATGTTTCTCCGTATTAGCGTTTCCAGAGGACAGTATTTACACCATTTGCTTTACAGTTACTTGCTGCGGGGCTACAGCTCCCTCAGCCACCCAATAAGGAAATTACACGTCTCAGGCACAGCAAGCTGTGCACTACAAATGGAATTCACCTCCTCTGCTAACAGACACAGGAAAATATCTACTGTTTGGAGACATGTACAAAGATACTCAGAGCTGACACTGTTCCTTCCAAATACTTGTTTGTTCTCAACAAGTCAGTCAAGACACTTCCAAAACATAAGAGCAAATTTTATCTGTGAACAGAAGCGCCACACACTTTCTTCTGTTTGCTTGTAATTTCTGGCAAGCTAGGTCCAGAAATCCCATGAGAACTGATGACAAAACAGAGATTACAGAAAAGGCATACGGCCCTACTATTGCCTAGGGCATAGGGCAATTGGATCTGGATTTTCCCAGTTTCTGGAGCCTTTAGTAGAAATAACAATTAGCATCTAGGTACAATTTCTTTTAGGGTTTTACAATACTCAGTAAGCAAAGTGGGGCACAGAATATCCCAAAGAATATTCTGTAGGTGGAATTAGCGACTCCAACACAGCCACTAGATTAAACTTTACTCTTCCACTGAATTTCCTTATTTGAACAAAGATACCCAGGCATTTTTTCAAACCACTGCCCAGAGAAAGAGGCAGGCAGCCAAAACACAGAGGTTACACTCTACTCAATGGAATCCAGTTTGCCCATTCTATTTCCTGGGATCCTCTTTTCCCTCTCTGTCTGTCTCAGAGGTGTATGCTTTCTTTACATAGACAATTTCTTTTAGGGCTGTTACTTTGGGGTTTTTTTTTTAAGGATATGATTTAGAGAAACAGCGTAACTGTGTATCAGGCTCAGGCCTCAGCACCTCAAAACAACAGGAGAAGAGGAGGTAGTGAAGAAATGCAGGAGAGACTAGCTGCTCTGGAGGCAGCGTGGGAGGTTTCACATGGGACTGGCAGATAGCAAAAACACTCTCTGAAAAAACCCAACCAAACACAAAACCAAAAACAACCCCCCTCTTGTTCTCATGCTAGGCCTACACACTGACATCTTGTGGTAAAAACCGACAAACAGTGTCAGGCTACTGTGAGAACGGAGAGTCGATGGGCCTGAACCCAAGTGGTTCTGCTCCTAGAAGGGAGCAAGGGGAGCATCTGGAGCGCTCCGCTCCTGCGGTGAGCAGCAGGCTCTCCAAAACCTGCCAGCTCCCACTCCTACCACAGTAAGAACCAGTGACAGTGACTGAACTGGTCAGCTCTTTCCCACCAGAGAGCTTCCCTCCGCCCAACACTGGCTGCTGAGAGAGGCAAGTGGGTTCTCCTCTGCCCCACAAACTCAGACTACAGCAGTTCTGGTGGCATTCCTTCTGTGCCCAGAGCTGACCAGTTCAGTTTGCCCTCTGCAACCCTGGGATCCTGCTTCTTTACAGATGTTAAACCGGGGCATTTCAAGGCTTTAATGATTTGTGGAGCTTGACAGTTCTAGTGGAATTCAGGCTCCAGAGCAGATTTGGATTTATCCTGCAAACAGCAGGCTTCATTTCTTAACTGCTTTACATGGGAGCTTCAGTGGTGGCCCACAGACCCCTGGGGGCTGGGCAGACCAGAGGCTGATCAGCTCTGCAGCTCAGCTGCACCCACATTCCTGCTACTGTATCACCCTGCAAAAACATTTCACACCCGGTGAGAAAGCTTTCTGGCTCCTTGTCTCTGTTTGCTCAGCACACAGTACAACAAAGCACACCACAGTTAACTTCACAGCGATAAGGCTCAGGCGAACAGTCAACAGAGACTGCTGGTATTTCCTTATTTACAAACTGATAACACTTTCTAGAAAGAGCAGAACAGAACACTAACATGCATTTTGCTATCAAGTCCAGCTTCCGTCTACCTCCTTAAGACAAACATCAAAGACCCAAAAACTGTGTTTTTAAATTACTTACGATTTGTAGAATAGGCTGTAGGGTGGGTTTGTAGCCATCAGCTGAGTTATAACTGACACTATTATTATTATGAACACTGGCATCAACTGAATAAATGCAGAATACGAATTCTGAAAAGAACAACAATAATTAGGAGACAAGAAAAGATACAGATGGAAAAGGACGCATCTGTTTGCAGAAACCAGGCCATCTATCACAGAATCACAGAATGTTCGGGGTTGGCAGGGACCTCTATGGGTCACCCAGTCCAACCCCCCTGCTGAAGCAGGGTCACCCACAGCAGGCTGCACAGGACCTTGTCCAGGCAGGTTTTGAGTATCTCCAGAGAAGGAGACTCCATAACCTCCCTCGGCAGCCTGTGCCAGGGCTTCGTCACTCTCAGAGTGAAGAAGTTCTTCCTTGTGCTCAGGTGGAAAACAGATCATAGATCTACAATGTATTAAATGTAAATTGAAAAGAACGGACAAGAAAAAAGAGGAAGTACTTCTGAATTTTGAGTGATGACATTTTAACTTCAAAATGAACTTTATTAATAATCTCAGAAAACTCTTTAAAGCCATTTTCTTTCAATTATATTTTCATTACATTTCTTTCACCTATGCCTTCCTTGAGAAGGCAACAGATGCCCACAGCACTTGCACGGGTCTGTGACCAGCTGACAATCCAAACTGAAGGACCATGCTGCAATTCCCATTTGTGCCTATGGCTTCCTATGCATCTTCTGAAGTTTGCTACACGCATGCTAAAAATCTCCATCTCTGTTCAAACACTGGATAAAACGGCTGAAAGAGACCATACGTAGCATGACTTGGGACAGGATGCAAGCACTTGGGTTTTTTTGCGTGAATGAATTTTGTAGAATGAAAGAGTGGGGAAAAAATATCAAAGGAGCAAAGAGTTCCAACAGCCATAAACACAGATCTTTAAAAATCAGATGAAGAGCAGAAGTAAACCGCCCTTCCAAAATGCCTTTTCTAATCAGGAGCAAAATACAATATGCAGCTATTTATATCTTCCTCTCTGCCCTGGGACAGCAGTAAGAACACCTGATGCAGCAGTAGATGGGATTCATTTGCCCTAGCTTAGCCGTCTAGAGGCTGTATCGGGTTTTTTTCAGAGCCCGACTATTAGAGACTCACAGAAGAAAATTCATCTCTTGGAGAAGGATGTTGTTAGGTTAACACTGCCTCCAGAGGAAGGTTTTTCCAAGGCAGGTGGCATGCATGTATGCGCGGTAGCAACAAATGACACCTTGTGTCTCATCTGGAGGTTTCCGTTTGTAGAAAAGTATCCCAGACCCGTCCTGCCCCAGGGCTGGAAAAATCCTGTGCAACACCTGGCCAGAAACTGCATGCTCATTTATGGAAGGACTAAATACACCAGAAGGACAAGTCAGTGCTTCTGCATGTTACCAGTCTGCGTTTGGACTAATTGTTGTTGGATTACCAAACCCTTAAAGCTTGCAAAAAGCAAGCACCAGCACAACACTTGCAAACTCCATTTTGGCTGCAGCACTTCGGGATAAACACTGAGCATTTAAGGATGGGAAAGTCTGTCCTGGCTTCAGATGTGTAAGCGGACCCCTCACCCTAGCGAAACACTTAAGCCCAAGAGCTCCCTCCTCCTGGCTACCTGCGGCCTGTTTTCTTCCTCCTCTTGCTCCTGCGTCCACGCTCTTTCATTTCGGTGCCTCCGTGGATAATAGTGTGCATCCCTGGCTACATTTGAGAACATATGGATATTTCCTGTTAAAAGAAACCAAGAGAGAGTCAAGATTTTCATCCAGTTGTTGGGACTCACCTGTATTTCTCACAGAGTTTCTAGCTGATTATCCGGGCTTCTACTACACAGCCTGAATTACAGCTGAGGCCTCAGATGAAAAAGTACAAACACACCTCAGGTTTAAACGTCAAAATAGCATGTCGTTCCAAAAAGTGTACCAGAGAAACGGTAAAGTTTGCACCAAGTCCATCTTAATTTCAATTGAGATGCAGAAACGTGCTGTAATTTCTGTTACTGTATCTCATATTTAAGTATGTTTTTTGTCACATTCACTTGCAAGGCGATAGCTTGTGTTGCATCCCCAGGCTCTAAGCAGGAAAATTAATTTGCTTCACTATAGACTCAGGCCATGAATTATGGCTTCCCATAATTACTGAATATGGTCTTCTGTACTCATTTTACCTCCTCTTCCTTCAACCTATTAAGTTTCACTTAATGATTTTATAACAGGGAAAGAGATTTAAAAAATCAGTTACAAAAAAAAAGTACAATTCAGGATTTCCTTTCTTGCACACTGAATATAGCCGATTTTTAAAAATTCTAAAATGAGGAAAGAATTGCATATGCTGTTTCGCTTTGAAACTTCAGCTCTGATTTTATCACCATACGAATATGTTCTTAATAGCTGCGCTCTCCTCTTTTGAAATTCAGAATGTCTTTGTATTAGAGAATCAAAATTTACGGCCTTATGACAACAGAAATGCAAATCTATTTTTAAGCCCTGGGAAAGATGTCACACTATTTTATACTCTTACACTGTCCCTTCTCCGGATTTCACAAAGAATTCTGCAAGAAACCTGGGCCAAAGTGACCTTTGCTATTGTGTCAAAACCTTGTTTCATTCCTTCTTCACAGATTTTTCCAAGGGTCTAGGCACATTCGCAGTCAAGAGAGCCAGACGAGGCTGGCTTGAAGCATGAAAATTTCTTTCTTGAAAGTTTCTATCATTCAATATTGCTCAGACAACATTTTATCAAGCTGTGAAAAAACTGAAACAAATGGGGGAAGAGAAGAATGGCTTTTGCAGGGTGCCTAGAAAAAAGTTTTCAAAAATCCTAAGTTTCTCAAAGAATTTCTGCCAGCAGTTTCTTTCCTTCCATGTGCATTTATTTTTTAGGAGAAGGAAGTTCAACTTGTAGCCTTTACCCACTATAACTGCAACACTGTGCCACGGGGAGAGTCTCATTTAGACTTAAGACATTTAACATTTTAACTTTTAATATTTTTCCAACAAATTTCCACGGAGAAAAAATGCATTGCAAAAAAAAAAAAAAAAAA